>Ga0210380_10000138_pt1 | contig 41841 bp, 39 predicted proteins | sample PLM4_5_coexredo_FD_155476 | JGI IMG/M metagenome (GOLD analysis project Ga0210380, IMG submission 155476) | Groundwater sediment microbial communities from an aquifer in East River, Colorado, USA - PLM4_5_coex redo | ecosystem: Environmental > Terrestrial > Soil > Riparian zone | place: USA... | reverse complement strand
CATCCCGTGGCCGTGATGGCCTTGGCGTCGTCGGCCTTCACCTGCGTGCGGCTGGTCACCGTGCTGTCCTGCGCGTGGGCCGTGACCGCGAGCGCGGCCGCAAACGCACAGGTCCCAATCCATTTCTTCATGTGCTGTCCTCCGTTCAGGTAGTCGCTGGGGAGGAGAGTGCAGGGCACGTGCCGCTTCCGCCTTGCCGAGCGGGTACAACGAGATCGGCGCTCAGCCGTGTGCAACGGTCGAGCGAGGCGGAGGCAGGTCGAATGTAAGGCCTACACCGTCGGGCACGGTCGACGCGCGTTCAGCGGGCCACCTCGACGGGCACGGCGGCGAGCACCCGCGTGAGCTCGCCTGGAGCCACACACACGAGCAGACCGCGGCGGCCACCGTTGATGTACACGCGCTGGAGATCGAGCACCGAGCGTTCGACGAAGACGGGCAGCGGCTTGTGCGTGCCGAACGGCGACGTGCCGCCGACGGCATAGCCAGTGTGGCGCTGGGCCACGGCCGGATCGCACGGCTCGACGGTCTTGCGCTGGATCTGCCGCGCCAGCTGCTTCGTGGAGACTTCGCGATCGCCGTGCATCAGCACGATCAGCGGCCGCTTCGCCTCGTCCTCCATCACCAGCGTCTTCACGACGGCGTGTTCGTCCACGCCGAGCTCGCGCGACGACACACGCGTGCCGCCGTGCTCCTCGTAGCGATAGGGGTGCTCCGTGAAGGCGACGCTGTGCCTGCGCAGGAAGTGAATGGCGGGCGTCGCGGACATGCCGCTGCCTCAGGCCCACTCGGGCACGGAGGGCACACGCAGGCGATCCACGTCCGGCAGATCGAAGCCGAAGTGGCTCGTCAGCAGGGCCCGGAGCTCGGCGCGATCGGCGAGCTGGCGCCTGTCCGCCACCCCGTCCCGCAGCACGGTGACGTCGCGATTCATCGCGGACACGCGGCCGTCGCGCGTAAGGGCGCGAACCATCAGCCGCGTGACGAACGGCGATTCGGGATAGGTGGAGACGTAGTGGTTGGCCAGGGCGAAATCGACCGGGAACTGCGGCTCGAGCGACGACGTCCAGAGTGCGGTCATCGCGCCGTTGACCATACCTTCGAGCACCCACTCGCCGTCCCGGCGCACGAGACGGTGCACGTCGCGGCCGTGGCGCGCCTCGCCGCCGTCGACCAGCGGCACCGGCACCAGCGGCCCCTGCCCGCCGAAGCCAGGGTCGAGCACCCAGGTCCGGCCACGCTCGGTCACGGTCAGGAACATGTGCGTGCGCGGCGCCTCGGCTTTCGGAACGACCAGCAGCACGCGCGCCGCATGCGCGGTGGCCGCGACGCCCAGCGCCCGCAGCGCGGCCTGGAAGAGCGTGCCGTGCTCGAAGCAGTAGCCGCCGCGCCGGGCGATGACCAGCTTGGCCACCACGCTCTCGAGGTCGGTGCGGATAGCGCGCCCAAGCAGCACGTCGAGGTTCTCGAACGGGATGGCCACCATGTGCGCGTGCATCACGGCGGCCACCGTGTCGAGCGACGGCGTACGGGGTCCGCTCCAGCCGATGCGGGCGCAGTAGGCGTCGAGGTCGAACCCGCCCACGGCTAGGCCGGGGTGACCGGATTCTGCAGCGGCAGCTTCGACCGCATCCAGCTCAAGCCGCGCACCACGAACCGCCGCTCACGCGCGTCCTCGAAGAGCGAGTAGGTGACCGGCGTCACCACCAGCGTAAGCGCCAGCACCAGCGTCTGGCCGCCGATCACCACGTATCCGATCGCGTGGTTGGTGGCCGAGCCCACGCCGCTGGTCACGACGAGCGGGATCATGCCGGCCACGAACGCCAGTGTCGTCATCAGGATCGGCCGCAAACGATTGCGGCAGGCCTGGATGATCGCGTGATGGGCGTCGAGGCCCTGCTCCCGGAGCTGGTTGGCATGGTCGATCTGCAGAATCGAGTTCTTCTTCACGACGCCGAACAGCACCAGCATGCCGAGCGCCGAGAAGATGTTGAGCGACTGCCCGAAGATGACGATCGAAATCAGCGCGAACGGCAGCGTCAACGGCAGCGACAGCAGGATCGTCACCGGGTGGAGCCACGACTCGAACTGCGCCGCGAGCACCAGGTACATGAAGATGAGCGAGAGCGCCAGCGCCTGCAGGAACGCGCTGGCGGTGCGATTGAGCTCGCGCGACCGCCCCGTGTAGCCCATGCGGTACTCGGACCCGAGTCCGAGCTTGGTGGCTTCCTCGGAGATCTGCGCCTGCGCGGCGCTCTGCGATGTGCCGGGCAGCATGTTGGCGGACAGGGTCACCTGCCGCTGCCGGTTCAAGCGGCGGATGTCGGCCGCCGCTTCGCCACGCACGAACCCGGCGATGTTCTCGAGCGGGACGCTGCCGAGGCGTAGCGACGGCACGGTGAGCCGGCCGATCGCGCCCTCGGAATCGCGGTTCTGCCCCTCGGCGCGAAGATGGACTTCGTACTGCTCTCCCGCCTCGTTGTAGGTCGTGACCTGATCGCCGCCAACGAGCAGGCGCAGCGCTTCGGCGGCGTCGGAGACCTGCACGCCGAGGTCGGCAGCCTTGGGCCGATCGAGCCGCACCGACACCTCGGGCTTGCCGGTGCGGAGCGACGTGTCCACGTCCACCAGCCCGGGCATGGCGCGGGTCCGCTCGGCCAGGGTGTCGCTGGCGCGCTGCAGCTCGTCGAGCCGCGGGCCCTGCATGACGAACATGATGTCGCCCTGGGCTTGACCGCCGGCGCCGCCGCCACCGCCGGCGATACCGGGGGCCTGCAACGTGGCGCGGACGCCGATTTTCGCCACCGGCGGCAGGATCTCGCCGCGCACCTGCTCCATGATCTCGAACTGGTCGCGATCCCGCTCACCGAGGTCCTTCAGCCGTACGTAGATGCCGGCCGTGTTCAGCGTGCCGGCCGAGTCGCCCGCCACCGTCACCATCGTGTAGGTGACCTCGGGGATGCGCCGGATCGCCGCCGAGACCCGGTTGGCCATCACTTCGGTGCCCTCGAGGCTCGACCCCTCCGGCGCCCGCAAGCTGACGTCGAACTCCGACTGGTCGTCCTGCGGCGTGAAGGTGACGTTGACGATGCGGAAGATCGGCACGCTCGAGAGCAGGACCAGCACCGCCAGCGCGGCGATGATGCCGCGGTGCGCCATCGACCATTGGAGCATGCGGTTGTAGAACCGGTCGACCGGCCCGAACACCGCCGAGTGCTTCGAGTCGTGGACGTGGTGCTCCTCGTCCTCGCTCGGCGGCTTCACCTTCAGCCAGCGCGCGCACATGGTGGGCGTGAGCGTGAAGCTGACCAGCAGCGACACCATCACCGCGAACGCCATGGTCAGGCCGAAGCTCCTCATGAAGCGGCCGACCATGCCGGCCATGAAGCCGACCGGCGCGAAGATGGCCACGAGCGACAGTGTCGTGGCGAGCACCGCCAGCCCGATCTCCCGCGTGCCCTCCACCGCCGCCTGCATCGGCGACATGCCTTTTTCCTCGATGAACCGGTAGATGTTCTCGAGCACGACGATGGCGTCGTCGATGACGATGCCGACCGCCAGCGTCAGCGCCAGCATCGTCAGCATGTTGAGCGTGAAGCCCATGTACCAGATCAGCGCGAAGGTGGCGACGATCGAGGTGGGAATCGAGATCGCGGCGATGATCGTCGAACGGAAGTTGCCGAGGAAGATCAGCACCACGAAGGCGGCGAGCAGCGACCCCACCACCAGGTGCTCTTCGACGCTGCGGATCGACGCCTCGATGAAGTCGGCCTGGTTGCGCACGATGCGCAGCGTGTAGCCGGGCGGCATCGCCTGCTGCACGTCCTCGAGGCGCTCCTTGACGTTGCGAACCACCTCCACCGTGTTGGTGCCCGACTGCTTGCGGACCTGCAGTAGCACCGTCGCGGCGCCGTCGATGTTGGCGAGGGTCGTCGGTTCGGCCACTCCGTCGTCGATGCGGGCAACGTCGCCCACCTTCACCGGGTGGCCGTCCACCTGCCGCACGACGAGCTGACCGAACTCCTCGGGCGACTCGACCCGGCCGCGGGTGCGCATCGTGATCGACTGCGGCCCCTGGTCGATGCGGCCGCCGGGGATGTCGGCGTTCTGGGACTGCAGCGTCCGCGACACGTCGTTGACGGTCAGGTTGTAGGCGCGCAGCGAGTCGGCGTTGACCCAGATGTTGACCTGGCGTTTCCGGCCGCCGAGCACGAGCACCTGGCCGACGCCGTCGGCGCTCTCGAGGCGGCGCCGCAGCACCTTGTCGGCGTACTCGGTGACGTCACGAATCGGCTTGTCGGCGCTCACCGCCATCGTCAGGACCGGCGCGGCGTCGGGATCCTGCTTCTCGATCGTCGGCTGCGTGATCGTACGCGGCAACAGCGGCAGGATCCGGTTGATCCGGTCGCGCACCTCCTGGGCGGCCACGTCGGCGTTCTTCTCGAGGCGGAACGTCACGATGACCTGCGAGATGCCCTCGGCCGAATTCGAGCTGAGCTGATCGATGCCGCTGATCGTGTTGACCGCTTCCTCGACCTTGTCGGTGACCTCGCTCTCCACCTGCTCGGGCGCCGCGCCCGGCAGGCGCGTGGTCACGGTGACGGTCGGAAAGTCCACCGTCGGCAGCCGGTCCACGCCGAGCTGCCCAAAGGCGAACGCGCCGACGACGGTCAGCGAGAGGATCAGGACGGAGGCAAAGACGGGGCGGCGGACGCAGAGTTCAGCAAGCCATTGCATGACGGCACCCTGGCCTAGGAACCGGAGGAGGAGGTTGACGCGACGGCCACACCGTCGACGATCTGGCTCAGGTTGGTGATGACGACCTGTTCGCCGGCCTTGAGGCCGCTGGTGATTTCCACGAGATCGCCCAGGGCCTGTCCGGTCGTGACCAGACGCTCTTCGGCGCGGCCGTTGGCCACGACGAACACCCGCGCCGTGCCCGAGACCGTGCGCACTGCCGCGGCGGGCGCGAGCACGCCGGGCGTGTTGTCGCCCTGTTCGATCTTCGCCGTCGCGAACGACCCGGGCTTCAACGATGCGTCGCTGTTGGCGACGACGGCCTCGACGATGAGCGTCCGCGAATCCGCCTGCAGGGCCGGCGACACGTAGCGTACCTGGCCGGTGAAGACCTTGCCCGGTGCGGTATCCACTTCGAGCGACACGGCGCGGCCGACGGAGACCTCCTGGCTGAACTGCTGCGGCACCGTCAGCTGCAGGCGCAGCGGGTTGGTGCGCATCACGGAGACCACCTTGGTGCCGCGCGTGACGTAGTCGCCCACCGACACCAGCCGCTCGCCGACGACGCCGGTAAACGGCGCGCGGACCACCGTGTCGGCGAGGGCCTTGCGCGCCAGGCTCACACGCGCGCGCGCCGCGAGCAGCGACTGGTACTGCTGCACCGCCGTGTTGCGGGCGATATCGTGCTGGCGCCGCGTCACTTCGGCCTGGGCGCTGCGCTGGTCGAACTCGGCCTGCGACAACAGCTTCTTGTCGAAGAGCATCTTGGCGCGGTCGTAGTCGCCCTCCGCCAGCGTCAGCGTGGCGCGGGCGTTGGCCACCTCGGGCACGCGATCGATTTCGAACGTGCCGCCGTCCATGATGGCGAGCCGGCTCTCGATCTGTGCCGCATTGGCCTCGGCCTCGGCGGCCTGAGCCGACGCCTCAGCCGGCGCGATGCGGATCAGATCGGCGCCGGCGGCCACGCGTGTGCCGCGCTCGACCGGCGTAGCCAACACGCGGCCCGGCGTTTCGGCGGCCACGTCCGCCTGCTCCTCGGCGGCCAGCGTGCCCGTCACGCGGATGAAGCGCGTGATCGGCCGCTCGACGGCCGCGGCCGTGGAGACCGGGACGGCCGCCGGGTCGACGGCCTTGTCGGCCGACGCCGCACCCTTGGCGCTGCTGCACGCCACGGTGATCACGGCGGCGGCCAAGAGAAGGACGGGGGACCAGAATCGAACCATGGAACAGGGGCTCCTGGGAGAGAGGGACCGCTAGGCCGAACGAACCGCGGCCTCGGGCGCCGAGGCCGCCGGCCGCGAGTGCTTCGGCGCGCCCGCGCGGATGCCGGCGATCGTCGTTTCGACGGCGTCGCGCACAAGCGGATCGGGATCGAGGTCGTCGGGCATGCGGCGCGACAGGTGGAGCGCCGCAATGCCGACCACCGGGGCCCACAGCAGGCGCAGTGCCACCTCGGCGTGCGTCGTGGGCGGGAACAGCCCCTCGGCCACACACCGGTCCACACGCGCCAGCGCGCGGCTGCGCATCTCCGAGATGAACGCGAACCGCTCGTACTCGCGGCTCACCCGCGGCACGCGCGGATCGAGGAAGACCAGCGCGAAGTACTGCGGCTGCTCCTTGCTGAACTCGTACAGCCGCCAGGTGGCGGCGCGGACGTCTTCGACCGGATCGTCGCTCGGCGCGTCCGCGAGCTCGCGGGCGCCGAGGCTGCGCAGCCCCTCTTCGGCGAGCGCGTAGAAGATTTCGTCCTTGGACGCGAAGTAGCCGTAGATCGCGCCGGGGCTGTACTCAACGCGGGCGGCGATGTTGCGGATCGACACCTGCGCATAGCCGTGGGTCATGAAGAGATCCAGCGCCGCGTCGAGGATGGCGCGGCGGGTGATGGCCCGTGCGGCGAGCAGGCGTGCGTGGCGGCCTGTCGGCCCTGCAGAATTCATAGACTGAACGCTGTTCAGAATTCTAAACGACGTTCAGTTTGCCTGCAACCTCATGTGCAGCCGCGGGCAAAACAGCGCAGCTAGCTCGCGGCGAGGGCCTTCGCGATCGCGGCGAGCAGCGCGGGGTCTTCGGGCGTGACCTCGCTCGGGAAAAAGGCCACCACCTTCCCCTGCTTGTCCACCACGTACTTGCTGAAGTTCCAGGCCGGGAGGTGGCCCGAGGCGCCGAGGAAGGCATAGACGGGCGACTGCCCCGTCCCCTTCTGGGTGACGACCTTCTCGAACATGGGGAAGGTGACGTCGTAGGTCAGCTTGCAGAAGGTGGCGATTTCCTTGGCCGAGCCTGGCTCCTGACCACCGAAATCGTTGCTGGGAAAGCCCAGCACGTTGAACCCCTTGCCCTTCATCTCGCGCTGCAGCTTCTCCAGCCCGGCGTACTGCGGCGTGAACCCGCACTTGCTCGCGACGTTCACCACCAGGCTCACCCTGCCTTTGTACTGCGCCAGGTTGCCGGGCGTGCCGTCGAGGCTCGCCGTCTTGAGGTCGTAGAACGACGACGGCGTGGCTGGCTGCTGACCGGCCACCGGGCCGACGAGCCCCGCAGACGCGAGCAGCACGGCGATGCCGAAACGGGTGAAACGCATGGTTGTCTCCTCTGCGCGGATTTTAGCCCACGCGCGAACCTCGTTCGCTTCTTTCGGGGCCCGCCAACCAGCGTGGTGGACGCAACGGCTGCTGGGACCGGCAGGCGGGTGGCCAGGCGGTCATACCGATACGATTGCCGACGCGGCCCAGCGCGACCCGGACGCCCAGGTCAAACGGCAGGCGGTGTTCGCGCTGAGCCAGCTCCCGAGGGACCAGGGGCGAGTGCTCGGGGCACGGTGATAGGCGTAGAATCCTCCGCACCGGAGGAAGATTCATGCGTCAGCTGGTCCGCTCTCCACGTCTCGTGTTGTCCGTTGCGTGCGTTCTCGCGGCCGGCGCCGGCGCGCTCATCGCGGCCGAGCGCTCGTCGAGCGCCATGGCCAACGCCGCCACCGCTTTCGTCGACAGCCTGACGCCCGAACAACGGCAGCAGGCCGTATTCCCGTTCGAATCGGACGAACTGACGCACTGGCACTTCATCCCGACCGAGACCTTCCCCCGGAAGGGTCTCACCGTGAAGGACATGTCGGAGGCGCAGCGCGCGCGGGCACATACGCTGCTGAAGGCCGGCCTGAGCCAGCGCGGCTACATGACCGCCACCGCGATCATGGAACTCGAAGGCGTCCTCGGCGCGCTGGAGCAGCGTGAGCGCGACGGGGGCCGCCAGGCCGAGGGCTTCCGGCGAGACCCGGTGCGCTACTTCTTCTCGGTGTTCGGGTCTCCGTCCACCAAGGGCACCTGGGGCTGGCGCGTGGAGGGCCACCACGTCTCGCTGCACTTCACGATGGCCAACGGCACGGCCGTCGCGAGCTCGCCGGCCATGTTCGGATCCAACCCCGCGGAGGTGCTCGACGGCCCGCGCAAGGGCACGCGCATCCTGGCGGCGGAAGAAGACACGGCGCGCGAGCTGCTGATGGCGCTCGACCCGGCGCAGCGCACGCAGGCGGTGATCAACGGCGTGGCACCCAACGACATCGTCACCAGCAACCAGCTCGCCGTGACACCGCTCTCACCCATCGGTGTCGAGGCGTCGGCGCTCACCGCGCGCCAGCGCGAGCTGCTGATGAAGGTCGTGGACGTCTATACGGGTTTCATGGCCGACGACATTGCCGCCGATCGCATGGCTCGCTTGAAGAAGGCCGGGCTGGAGAAGATTGCCTTCGCCTGGGCGGGTGAGGCCGAGCGCGGCAAGAAGCACTACTACCGCATTCAGGGGCCGACGTTCCTCATCGAGTACGACAACACTCAGAACAACGGCAACCACATCCACTCGGTCTGGCGCGACTTCACCAACGACTTCGGCCGCGACCTGCTGCGGGAGCACATCGCCTCGGTCGCGCACTGACCCTTGATCGCGAACCGGCGTCGAGCCGGTTTGCCAGATGCTGCCGCGCGGCCCGCGTCCAGCGGGTCGCGAAGAACTCCCGGCTCTCGCCCCGAGAGCCGGGAGCCCCACCAGGGACCAGGGGGCTCACCGATACAGGAACCGGTGCCCGGTGGACGTGAACGTCGGGTACCACTCCTTGATCGGCAGCGCCGAACCCGCAGCCGCCTCACCGAAGGTGATCTGCTGAGTGTTGCGGGACGGCCGTTCTACCAGTTCGGTAAACCCCGTGTAGTAGACGAAGCGGTGGTCGCGGCTCGACACCCGTACCACCTCGATAGCCGAGAGCGGGGCTGCCCGCTCGAAGACGTAGGTGCCCGCGGCCAGCGTGACACCGGGAAGCGAGATGGGCTTGCTGAAGGTGAGCTCGATCCTTTGGCTGGCGTCTACGCCACCCTGGCTCGGCGACGCGGCTGCCAACCCGATGAGCGCCAGCCCGAAAACGGCCAACGCGGCCCTGCGATGCAGTCGATTGGTCATGGTTGATATCTCCTCTGCTCCACCTAACGTGCTGACCGTGGCCAATCGCACAGCTGTTCGGATGACTGACCTCTGGCGTTGAACCAATTGAGCGGTTCGGTTTCCGCGGCTTAGCGGTCGGGAGAGACAACGATGCGCACCGACACCAAACACCAGCAAAACGACGCGCCGACAGGGACCCTGGAGCTCCTCGAGCTCTACCGTGGCGGCAACGCCACGGCACGCGACCAGCTCATCGAGCGCAGCCTGGCGCCTTTGCGACGATGGGCACGCGGCCGCCTGCCGCAGTGGGCCCGGAGTGCGGCCGACACCCAGGATCTGGTGCAGGACGCCCTGATGCGCGCGCTGCCGCGGCTGCACGCCTTCGAAGTGCGTCGGCCCGGCGCCCTGCAGTCGTACTTGCGGGAGGCGGTGCAGAACCGCATCTACGACGAGGTACGGAAAGTCAGCGCCCGGCCGGGTGTGGCAGAGCTGCCCGAGGAATTGGCCGACGACGGGCCGTCGCCGCTCGAGCTGGCCATCGGCCGCCAGGGATTCGACCGCTACCAGGCGGCGATGCGGACGCTGAAGCCGGCAGAGCGTCAGGCCATCGTCGCTCGCATCGAGATGCAGCAAAGCTACGACGAGATTGCGATCGCGCTCGGCAAGCCAAACGCCAACGCGGCGCGGATGGCGGTGACGCGCGCCATCGTGCGCCTCGTCGCGGCGATGCGACATCGGCACTAAGGGCTCCGGCCGGCGACGTGCCGGCCCCGACACGTCTGCAATCGCGGCGACGGTTTGGGGTGCGCGGCACTACGCTCGCGGTCGGCCATGTCACCGCAATGCGGCAGGTGACAGTCGGTTAGCGCCCCTCACGTGGCTGGCACCGGTCTTGGACCGTTGCCGCCTCCGGGGAGGGCTCAACATGCGACAACTTCACACTCTTGCCGCGGCGCTCGCGATCGCGTCGGTCGGCGTCACGGGTGCATCCGCGCAGGCGCGCGGCAGCGGCGCTCCAAAGGCGCCGAAGGCACCGTCCACAGTCAGCCACGGCAACTCGGGTGGCGGCGGCACGCACGCGTCTGGCGCGACGAACGGCGGCGGCAGCAGCCACAGCCCGTCGGGCGGCAACACACAATCGACGAACACGACCTCGGCGCGCGGCGGTGGCGCGGGCAAGGGGGCGGGCAAGGGCGGCTCGACGACAACGACCACACCCAGCGGCGGGTCGACGTCTGGCTCCGGCACCACCACGACGACGACCACGACGACACCGGCGGTTGCCCCGCCCAACGCGCTCACCACGAAGCTCTCGAAGAACCCGCAACAAATGGCCCGTCTTACCGGCATGCTGCCCGACGGCATGACGCTCGACCAGGCCACGACCGGTTTCCGCAACCAGGGCCAGTTCATCGCGGCGCTCAACGCATCGCGCAACCAGGGCGTGCCGTTCGCGGATCTGCAGCAGGCCATGACGGTGGAGGGGCTGAGCCTGGGCCAGGCCGTCAAGCAATTGCGCAACGCTCCGCCAGTACCGGCGGCGCCTGTAGCCGGCGCCGGCACGACCACGGGGGGCACGACCACCGGGGGCACGACCACCGGGGGCACGACAGCGGGGTCGGGCTCGACGACGACGTCCACCGCAACGGCCCGGGCCGCGCGGAAGGCGTCGTAGCGGAGACGACCACCGTGACGAACAGAGCCCTCCTCCGCTGCGTCGTCGCCTTCGTCGTCGGTCTGGGCCTCGCGGCTCCGGCGCGCGTCCACGCACAGGGCAACGGACGCCCGAAGAACCCGAAGACGTCGAAACCGTCGCCAAGCCCGTCGCCCGCACCGGCGACGGGCACCACCACGCCCACGTCCACCACTTCCACCACGACCGCCGCGTCGGCGCCGATCGTCTCGACCCCGGTCGACACTTTCGCGCCGGGGTCGACGTTCCGGCAGTTCGGCTCGTGGCTCGAAGACGCGTCGGCGCCCGAACCGGGCGAGGGCTACACCACGATCGGTATCGGCTACTGGCGCATGGCCGGCGTGAGCCAGACCAACGTGCCAATGCTCGGCGCAGGGGTCGGTCTCACCAACCGGATCGGCGTCAGCGCGTCGGTGCCGTTCTATCGCACCAACGTGTATGGCACGACGGCCCGCGGCGTGGACGACGTGTACATGGGCGCCAGCTACAACGTCCTCGACCCGACGTTGACACTGAGCCAGGTGGGGTTGTCGGTCGGCACGGTGATGGAGGTGCTGAGCGCCGGGGCGACGGACGGCCGCGTGCACTTTGCCGTGCCCGTTTCGCTCGAACTGCGCCGTCAACCGTTCCGTGTCTACGGCAGCGCCGGCTACTTCACCCGCGGCGCCGTGTTCGCGGGCGGAGCCGTGGAATGGGCGGGACCGCGCAACCTGATTCTCAGCGGCATCGTCACACAGTCGCGGTCGCTCGAGGCCGACAGCACGCTCGACAGCCTGGCCGTGTCGCGTCAACGTGCCGACGTGATGGCCAGCGTTGCGCGCCCGATCGGGAGCAGCGCCGCCGCATACCTGAGCGTGGGCCGCAGCTTGAGCAGCCTCGAAGAGGGCGGCACGAGCCTCGCGCTGAACGGCGGCGTCTCGATCCGGTTCAGCGCCGCACGCGCGACGCCGTAAGGACCTTCGGCTGGGGCTGGTGGAAAGACCGCGCCGTGGACGAAGCCGTTTCCTGCGGCGAGTCTGAAGACCCGCGGCCACCACGCTGCCATACAATCGCAACAGGTGCGCCGTGGCTGCGTCTGACGCGTTCGAGCGATTCCGGATCGCGTTTCCCGACTACGACTCGACCAGCGCGCTCGACGAGCTGCGCGCCGCCGATTACGCCCGCCTCGACGAGCAACGCCATATCTATCTCGACTACACGGGCGCCGGGCTTCATGGCGCGTCGCAGGTGCGCGAGCACGCCGAGTGGCTGGCGTCGAGCGTCTGCGGCAACCCCCACTCCGCGAGCCCGGCCTCGTCGGCGGCGACGTCGGCCGTCGAGGAGACGCGGCGCGCCGTGCTCCGGTGGTTCAACGCGACCCGCGACTACGTCGCGGTGTTCACCCAGAACGCGACCGCCGCGCTCAAACTGGTCGGCGAGTCGTATCCGTTTCAGGACGGCAGCCGGCTGCTGCTCAGCGCCGACAACCACAACTCGGTGAACGGCGTGCGCGAATTCGCCGCCGCACGGGGCGCGACCATCGACTACGCGGCGCTCACCTTTCCGGAGCTCAGGCTCGATCGCAGCGACGTCCTGGCACGTTTGGGCGGCAAGACCCCCGCCCCCTGCCTGTTTGCGTTTCCCGCGCAGTCCAACTTCTCGGGTGTCAAACACCCACTCGATCTCGTGACCGACGCGAAGGCGCTGGGATGGGACGTGGTGCTCGACGCCGCCGCGTTCGTGCCGACCAACCGGCTCGATCTCGAGGCCGTGCGGCCGGACTTCGTGACCATCTCCTTCTACAAGATGTTCGGCTATCCGACCGGCGTCGGGTGCCTGCTGGCGCGGCGCAACGCACTCGCGCGCCTCGCACGGCCGTGGTTTGCCGGCGGCACGGTCAATTTCGCGACCGTGCAGGCCCGCGCCCACCTCCTGTCACCCGGCGAGGCGGGCTTCGAGGACGGCACGATGAACTTCCTGTCGATCCCGGCGGTGGCCATCGGGCTGCGCCACCTGGAGCGGGCCGGCATGGATCGGATCGCCACGCGCGTGCGCTGCCTCAGCGGCTGGATGCTGCAGGAGCTGCTGGCGATGCGGCACAGCAACGGGCGTTCGCTGGTGCGGGTATATGGGCCCATGACCACCGCCATGCGCGGCGGCGTCGTGACCATGAACCTGTACGATCCGGACGGGCACCTCCTCGACTACCGCCGCATCGAGGAGCTCGCGGGTGTGCAGGGGATCTCGCTGCGCACGGGCTGCTTCTGCAATCCAGGCACGGGTGAGACAGCCGAGCACATCACCGAGGACGACATCCAGGCCGCGCTCGACGAGTCGCACGAGATGTCGCTGCCGCGCTTCCTGCAGTTCATCACCCATCGCGGTGGCAAGAGCGCCGGGGCGATCCGGGTGTCGGTGGGACTGGCCAGCACGTTCGCGGATGCGCAGCGCTTCGTCGAGTTCGCCGCCTCGTTCCGCGATCAGACGCGCCTGTCGATAGGCGAGACCAGCTTCGACATCGCGTCATGCCGCATCATCCGCGATGGCAGTTGAAGATCCGCGGCCTGGGCGAAGCCGTTCCCTGAAGCGGGTCTAAAAGACCCGCAGCCACGTGCGTCATGCGTCGCGGGCGTGGCGCATGGTCTTCGCTGGCCGACTGCGAGCGCCGTGAACGCCAGCGGCAGATGAAAAACGACGAGGGTTGCGCGCCAAGGGCAGATCGCGCGCGAGGCGTTTTTCCGCGGCGTCGAGCCGGAGGCCGGCGGAGACCATGCGCCGCGACCGCGGCGCCAGGGGCGGCATGAAGACCCGCGGCCTGGACGAAGCCGTTCCCTGAGGCGGGTCTAAAAGACCCGCAGCCACGTGCGTCATGCGTCGCGGGCGTGGCGCATGGTCTTCGCTGGCCGACTGCGAGCGCCGTGAACGCCATCGGCAGATGAAAAACGGCGAGCGTTGCGCGGCAAGGGCAGATCGCGCGCGAGGCGTTTTTCCGCGGCGTCGAGCCAGAGGCCGGCGGAGACCGACCGCGGCGCCAGGGCGGCATGAAGACCCGCGGCCTGGACGAAGCCGTTCCCTGAGGCGGGTCTAAAAGACCCGCAGCCACCACGTCATGAGTTGCGGGCGTGGCGCATGGTCTTCGCTGGCCGACTGCGAGCGCCGTGAACGCCAGCGGCAGATGAAAAACGACGAGCGTTGCGCGCCAAGGGCAGATCGCGCGCGAGGCGTTTTCCGCGGCGTCGAGCCGGAGGCCGGCGGAGACCATGCGCCGCGACCGCGGCGCCAGGGGCGGCATGAAGACCCGCGGCCTGGACGAAGCCGTTCCCTGAGGCGGGTCTAAAGACCCGCGGCCACGTACGGCATGCGTCGCGGGCGTGGCGCATGGTCTTCGCTGGCCGACTGCGAGCGCCGTGAACGCCAGCGGCAGATGAAAAACGACGAGCGTTGCGCGCCAAGGGCAGATCGCGCGCGAGGCGTTTTTCCGCGGCGTCGAGCCGGAGGCCGGCGGAGACCATGCGCCGCGACCGCGACGCCAGGGGCGGCATGAAGACCCGCGGCCTGGACGAAGCCGTTCCCTGAGGCGGGTCTAAAGACCCGCGGCCACGCACGTCATGCGTCGCCGGTGTGGCCGCGACTCGTGGCACCCGCGGAAATTGCAAGCCCGCGCCGTGCGATCGTGCGCGGTTCCTGCGTCGTTTTTGGAACACCATGCTGCTACGTGAGCGCTTCCAGAGGCTGGCACTCCGCTCGCAAGGGGTGCTAGTGTGAGCGCATGCACGGGAGTGACGATGTGACGCCGGCTGGCTCCCGCGTGAAGCTCACCTACGACGACTTCGTGCTGTTCCCCGACGACGGACAGCGGCACGAGCTGATCGATGGGGAGCACTACGTGACGCCGTCGCCGGGCAACAAGCACCAGAGAATCATCGGCAACCTCTACTTCCTGATCCGTGGCTGGCTCGAACGGCAACGACTGGGCGAAGTATTCCTCTCGCCGTTCGATGTCGTGTTCACGCGCCACGACGTCGTCGAGCCCGACCTGCTCTACCTCTCGCACGGACGCGCCAAAGATGTGCTCACCGCCGCCAACGTCCAGGGAGCGCCAGACCTGGTGATCGAAATCGGCTCGCCGTCAACGCGAAAGCGCGACGAGACGATCAAGCGGCGCCTCTATGAGCGTGGTGGCGTGTCCGAATACTGGGTCGTCGATCCGGAGCTGGACGTGGTTCGTGTCTACCGGCGCGAAGGCGAGGGCTTTGCGCGCGCCGCAGAGCTTTCGGCCGAGGCCGGCGACGTGCTGACGACGCCGCTTTTCAACGGGCTGGAGCTGCGCCTCGCCGACATCTTCCGCGAGCCATCGTCTGACCAATGAGGCGGGTCTAAAGACCCGCGGCCACATCCAGACCCGCGCGATTCAGCGACCGGCGTGCGCGGCAGGGTCTCCGGAGCCGGCGTGCCTGTACGTCTGAGCAGACTCCTCACCGAGGACGCGCCGGCGCAGGACGAGCCCTGCTGCGCACGACGGGAGACGCGGCGTGGGGCGGGTCTGAAGACCCGCGGCCACAACCCCCAAGGCGGGGTGTGAAGATCAGCGGCCACGGACGGCATGCGTCGCGGGCGTGGCGTTTGGTCTTCGCTGGCCGACTGCGAGCGCCGTGAACGCCAGCGGCAGACGAAAAACGACGAGCGTTGCGTGCCAAGGGCAGATCGCGCGCGAGGCGTTTTTCCGCGGCCACGCACGTTTTGAGTTGCGCCCCGCGGCCAGTTACCGATCTACTGGGCCGCTGGCGGCGCGGCGGGCTGGGCGAGGACAGGGCGCTCGGTGAGGGTGCGGCCATCGGCAAGCGTCACCGACACGAAGAGGCCGCCCGGGTCGCCGTTGCGCAGCGGCCGTACCGTCACGCTCACCTCGTCGCCCGGCTTGATCGTCGTTGCCTTCCAGCCGGCGCGCACGAGATACGAGGGCGCGGTCATCTCGACCGTCCACACCACGACCATCCCCTGGTCGTTCGGCACTTCGATTTCCATCCACGAGTGCGGATTCGACCAGCTGAAGGTCTTGAGCGTCCCTTTCAGCGTGACGCTCTTCGAGCGGTCGATGCCGGCGGCGGCATGATGCGCCGAGGCGACGGCGGCCATGCCAAGCAGGGCCACAAGGACGGCCAGGGTTCGCCAGATACGCATGTTGTGCTCCGGAGGCTGCGCGAGCCTCGTCAACGGACGTTGTCCTTCGACTGCGTGGACGGGATGTGCTGGTTCAGGTCGGGCAGGCACTGCACTTCCGCGATGTCCTGATCGTCCACGCGGTTCCATCGCTTGGTGAACTTCATCTCGCCTTCCCAGCTCTTGGGATCGGCGAGCGTGTATTCGATCTCGAGCGCGGCGCCGTTGTTCGCCATCTTGATGCGCTCGACGATGTGCAGCGCATCGCTTGCGGGGACGCCCGAGTCGATCCAGTGGTGATGGCCGATGAAGTAGGTCGTGTCCACGACCAGGGTGTCTTTTTCCCAGCGGCCGACCGACTCCCCGTTGAAGCTGCGGACGACGATGTCGGGATCCGAGTGCGGGCGATCGAGATAGACGATGCGCAGGCTGTTCATGAACCCGCTCACCATATAGATCGCCGTCGGCACCTGCACCATGGCGATCGGCCATACCCGCGTCATGATCATCGGCAAGCCGGCGGGCCAGCACTGGCCAATGTCGTCGCGGTACACCTTACCCTCGGCCTGCGCCTGGCGCGCGGCGTCGAAGTGCTTCTGCGCCTCGGGCGTGAGCTTCACGCCGGGAGGCGGCGGACCGAAGCGCCACGACCCGGGAAAGCGCAGGTCGTTGAGCCAGGTGCCGGTGACATCGAAGGGCGGCGCAGGCCTCGGCTTCTTCAGGTTCGACGGCGCGAGCGCGCCGAGCGGCAGCGCCGGCTCGGGCGGTGCCTGCTGGGCCTGCGCGACCGGCGCCCATCCCGCGACGAGCACCGCCGCGGCGAGGGCCGCGCAGCGGCGAAAGGTCGAGCGTGACAGCATGGACATCCTCCGAATCACTGGCCGAGGCGAAGCCGAACGGCGCCGTTGGCGTCGATGTACTCGCGATTGTTCTCGCACACGAACTCGACCATCTTGTAGTTGGGCAGGCGCCGGTAGGCCAGCGTGTAGGTGAGCGGCTTCTCGAGCGCCGTCGGATCCGCGATCGTGATCTGGTCGTGCAGGTAGTCGGGTGCCACCAGCCGGATCCGCTCGGTGATCCGCATTTGATCGCTGTGCGGAATCATCTGGTAGGCCGGAATCGTCGTCTTGATGCCGACCGTATCCACGACCAGCGTGTCGCCCTCCCAGCGTCCGACGGAGTGCCCGTAGTACCCAGGCGGCACTTCGTCGATCGGCAACTGCGGCTGGTTCATGAAGACGCGCCGGACCTCGCTGAACGCCTCGGTCACCATCGTGACCTGCGCGGGGCGCTGGATGATCTCCAACGGGTAGAGCGCCACCGACATCATCCGCGGGAAGCCGTATGGCACGCACTCGACGGCGGGCGTGGCCAGCGGCTCGCCGCGCTTGGTGGCCGCGTCTTCGGCGGCGCGGCGCTCGTCCCACGACGTCTTGTACGTGCCCTTCAACAGGATCGGTGTCGCGGGCGGAGCCGCGAACGTCGGATCGCTGCCACGCCCGCCGCGATACGGCGCCCACGCGCCGGACAGATCCGGCGGCGCCTGCTGCGCGGTTAGCGGCACGGCGAGCAGCGCCGCGGCCAGCGCGACGCACGCCAGGCGTCCGCTCACGGCTGCGCTCCGGTGGGGCCGGGGCCGTTGGCGAGCACGCGGCCGTCCGCCAGCGTGATGCGAACGAGGAGCCCCGCCGGCTGGCCATTGCGCAGCGGGTTGAGGACCACGGTAACGGTCTGGTTTGGTTTCACGTCGGTGAACTTCCAGCCGCCCTGCTGGAGGATGCTGGTGCTGCCGAGTTCCACCGTCCAGTGCTTCGGCGGGTTGGCGCCGTCGGGCACATCGATCTCGATGTAGGCGTGGGGGTTGGTCCACTGGAACAGGGTGACGGTGCCGGTGAGCGTCACCCGGTTCGTGGTGTCGAACATCGCGAACGAGTGATGCGCTCCCACACGTCCCGCGCCTGCACCCAGAACCATCAGGGTCGCCAACACCCAACCCAGCTGCCTCGACATGAACCACTCCTCCCGCTCGATGGCTGCGGACGATATCACGGCGCCCGGCGTAGCCAGATCGGCCGCGCGCTACCAGGCGAGGCGTTGGGTCATTCTCTCGCAACGCCTCGCTACGCGAAAAGCAAACTTCAGGCGAAAAACAGCCAGCACAGGGCCGCGCCGACCACCGCCATGGCCAGCCCCCAGGCGAGCAGCCCGTTGAAGAGGGCCCGCGAGTCGGTGCCGGGCGCCGCGCCGGCGATGAACAGCGCGCCGACGGTCGAGAGCGACGACAGGTCCACGAGGCTCGCCCCGATATTGATCGACCACGCGATCCCGAGCGGGTCGAGACCGCCGAGTCGCTTCGCCAGCTCCGGGGCCATCGGCAGGAACGCCGGCAGCACGACACCGGACGTGCTGCTGTAGACCGACACGACGCCGCTTCCGAACGCCACCACCGGAGCGATGGTCGCGGGCGTCGAGAGCGCGGCGATCGCCCCGGTGATCAGATCGAGGCCCTGTGCCGACTGCATCAGCGCAATGAGCACGGTCACACCGGTGACCATCAGCATCACGCCCCACGGCATGCGCTGGATGGCACGGGATTCGTCGGCCGCGCGCAGCAGGATCAGCACCGCCGACACGATGAGCGCCATCATGCCGGTGTCGAAACCGAAACCGGCCACGCTGACGATGAGCACGGCGATGCCCGCGGTCGTGATCCAGTGGGCGCGCTCGAACGGCAGCACGCGTTCGTCAGCCGACGCCCGCACCGCGCCACGACCGAACAACCGCCAGCCGCCCAGCAGGAGGAAGCCGCCGATGCCGACGAAAGCGTGCGCCAGCGCGTTGTAGGCGAACGTGCGGGCCACCACGCCTTCGAGGCCGATGCGCGCCATCACGCCGTGAGCCACGATGCCGGTCGGCGCAAACGGCGACAGCGTGCCGGCCAGCGCACCGTTCCCGGCCATGACGGCCATGAGCAGCGGCGGGATGCCGGCGCGGGCGGCAACGGCCATGGCGGGCGGCGCCAGCAGCGCGCTGGCGGGAGTGGCCCCCGCGCCGATGGTCGACACCACAAAGCCGACCACGAAGAACATCATCGGCAACGCGCCTGCGTGGCCACGGCAGGCGCGGACCGCACGCGCGGTGAGCCGCTCGAGCGTGCCGTTGACTTCCGCGATCGCGAAGAGCAGCGTGACACCGATCAGCGTCACCAGCAGATCGGCCGGGAACCCGCGGAGCACCGCGGCCGGCGTCATGCCGCCGAGGAAGACGCCGACGGCGAGCGCCAGGGCCATCGACAGGATGCCGACGTTGATGGTGGTGGTGCAGCTCACGGTCACGGCCACCACCAGGGCGCCGACCGAGAGCCACGCCAGGTTCATGAGGTCCAGGCCTGGGGCATGTCGAGGCAGCGAATCATAGCCCGCAAGTGGTAGCCCGAATGGGTGCCCCTGCGAGTATCATCACGCCGACATATGTCCGGGACGCATCGATCGGGAATTCTGCGCGTGGTCCTGCTGGCGGCCACATTGCTGCCGGCGGCCGCCTTCGCTCAGCCGCCTCGCACGCTGGTGCCGCCAGACATCTCGGGAGAATGGGCGCTGCAGAACGACGAGGAGCCCGGAGTCGTCGGCGGCCTCGGTCAGCCGCCGCTCGGCGACTACCTCGGCATCCCGTTCAACGAGGCCGGCCGCATGCGCGCCGACACGTCGGCCGAGTCGATCTGGGGCACGCCGGAATACCAGTGCCGTCCGCACTCGGCGCCGCACCAGTGGCGCGGCCTCGGCGGGGCGCGCATCCTCAAAGAACAGGATCCGCTCACGCGCGAGGTGCGCGCCTACCACGTGCAGTTCATGCGCTCGCTCGACCGTCCGATTTTCATGGACGGACGCCCGCACCCGCCGGCGTGGGCACCGCACACGTGGACAGGATTCTCCACCGGCCAGTGGGTGGGCAACACGCTCAAGGTCACGACGACGCATCTCAAGGACGGCTATCTGAAACGCGGCGGGCCACAAACGAGCGACCTCTACACGATGACGGAGTACCTCACCCGTCATGACGAAATCCTGACCATCACGACCGTCGTGGACGACCCGGTGTATCTCGACGAGCCGTATGTGCAGTCGACGACTTACGTCTACGACCCGACGGCGAGCGTGCAGATGGAGACGTGCAACGCCTCGGCCTTTGCCGAAAACGGCGGCACCGACCGGCATCATGTGCCGCACTTCCTCCCCGGGCAGAACACGGCGTGGACCGAATGGCTGAAGAACGAGCCGTGGGTGCCCGAGCAGGCCGCGCGCGGCGGCGTGAAGACCACCTATCCCGAGTACCGGGGCGCCGGCGCGAGCGTCAGCGCGTTGAAGGTACCGGCCTCCCGCTCGTCGCTCTCGCTCTCCAACGCGATCACTGATCAAGGCCCGCGCGACGGCGAGGTGCACGTGTTGCCGGTGCAGGGCAACGTCTACATGCTCATGGCCGATGGCGTGAACCTGGCGGCGTCGGTTGGACCCGACGGCGTGCTGCTCGTGAACTCGGGCGGGGCGGCAATGACCGACAAGGTGCAGACGGCCCTGGCGCAACTGGCCGCCACCGCCACCGCGGCCCCGCTGCCCAATCGCTGCGCTGGCGCCAACTGTCCCGGGCTGCAGTGGGGCTGGGCCAGTCCGTACATCAACACCGTCATCAGTTCGCCGCAGCCGCCGCGGCCGCTGCGCTACATCGTGAACACCAACGACGCCGCCGAGCACGTGGGCGGCAACGCCAGGATCGCCACGAGCGGCTTCTTCCCGCGCGGCGGCGGCTTCGGCGGCGCCGTGGCCACCAACGCGCGCAGCGCCTCGGTGATCGCGCACGAGAACGTGCTCACGCGCATGAGCGCCTCGACGAACAAACAACCGCCCGCATACCCAGAAGCGGCGTGGCCCACTGATACGTTCTTCGACGAGCTGCACAAGCTGCCGGAGTACGTGAACGGCGAAGCGGTGATCGTCTACCACGCGCCCGCCGCCACCACCGATGCCGACAGCCTGGTGTTCTTCCGCCACTCCGAGGTGATTCACGCCGGCAGCCTCTTCTCCACCATCGGCTATCCGGTGATCGATCTCGACAAAGGCGGCACGATTCAGGGCGTGATCGACGGGCTCAATCACATCCTCGATCTCGCCGTCGCGGAGTATCGCGCGCAGGGCGGCACCTGGATCATTCCGAGCCGCGGGCGGCTGTCCGACACCGCCGACGTCGCCTCGTATCGGAACATGCTGGTGATGATTCGCGACCGCGTGCAGGACCTGAAGAAGAAAGGCATGACGCTGGCGCAAGTGAAAGCGGCACGTCCGACGCTCGATTTCGACGGGCGCTACGGCGCGACGGCCGGCCCCTGGACGACCGACATGTTCGTGGACGCGGTGTACCGCACTCTTTCGGAGACGAAGCCATGACCCGTGCAACCCGCTTCGCCGGCGCGCTGGCGATTGCGGTGGCCCTCGCCGCGGCCCAGGCCACCCTCGACGCCCACCATTCCTATGGCGCGACCTACGACACGAGCCGTGAGATCCGGCTCGAAGGCAAACTGGTGCAGTTCGCCTTCCGCAACCCGCACTCGTTCGTGCATGTCCAGGCGCCTGACGAAAGCGGAGCGTCGCAGCGATGGGCGGTGGAATGGAGCGGCACCGCGCAGCTCGCCAACAACGGCATCACCCGCGACACGCTCCACGTGGGCGACGCCGTGGTGATTGTCGGGCGGCCGTCTCGAGTGCCGAACGAATACCGGGTGCTGATGGTGAGCCTGAAACGCCCGAGCGACGGCTTCAGCTGGGGCACGCGGGCGGGCGAGGCCGTGGACTGAGACCGTCGATGATCTCGACCTCGTTGGCGATCCGGGTCGCCGTCGCCGCCGCACTGTGTGCGGCGATCACCGCTGCGCCGCTGTCGGCGCAGCGCGGCGGGCCCGGTCGTGGTGGACCGCCGCCGACGCCACGCGCGTCCGCGGCCATCGATCTCTCTGGTTACTGGGTGTCAGTGATCACCGAGGACTGGAAGCTGCGGATGGTCACGCCGAAGAAAGGCGTCTACGACACGCTAACCCTCAACGCCGAGGGGCGGCGGGTCGGCGACACCTGGGACCCGGCACGCGACGAAGCCGGCGGCGAGCAGTGCCGCGCCTACGGCGCCGCCAACATCATGCGACTGCCGGGGCGGCTGCGGATCGGGTGGGCCGACGACGCGACGCTACAGATCGAGACCGACGCCGGGAGCCAGACACGGCTGCTCCGCTTCGCTGCGTCTGCAGCCACAGCGCCGGGCGAGCCGACGTGGCAGGGCGTGTCCGCAGCCGAATGGGTGTATGCGGGCGGACGGCGCGGCGACGTGCGCGCCGGCAGCCTGAAGGTGATCACGACCAACCTGCGGGCCGGATACGTGCGCAAGAACGGCGCGCCGTACAGCGACAAGACCAGGGTGACCGAGTACTTCGATCTGAACACGGCCCCTAACGGCGACCGCTGGCTGACCGTGACGACGAAGGTCGAGGACCCCGTGTACTTCACGCGGCCCTATCTCACGAGCTCCGACTTCAAGGCTTTGGCCAACGGCGACGGCTGGTCGCCGTCGCCGTGCTCGGCGAGATAAACCGTACGTAGGGGCGGGGTTCAGACCCGCCTGAGCAAGGAGAGCGCGATGACAAGGCACGTTCGATCGGCAGCGCGCGTGGTGGCGATCACCACGCTCTTCGCGGCGGGGGCCGCATCGCTCGTGGCGCAGACGCCGCCGGGCCCACCTCCAGGCGGCCGCGGCCGCGGGCCGCAGTCGCCGCCGCTGCTCATGACGACGACGGCATTCGAAGACGGCGGGGTGATTCCGGACAAGTACACGCAGGCCGCCGGTCCGATGGCGGTGTCGCCGGCCCTGTCCTGGTCCCAGGTCCCGATGGGCACGCAGACCTTCGCGCTCATCATGCACGACCCCGAGCCGGTGCTGAACCGCGGGTCGAAGGTGGACATCACGCACTGGGTGATCTGGAACATCCCGGGCACGGCCACGGGTCTGGCCGAAGGCGTTCCGGCCGGCGAGCTGCCGGACGGCAGCCGTCAGGTGAGCCTGCGGTCGAACTCCTACATGGGCCCCGGCGCGCCGCCCGGACCGTACCACCACTACACGTTCGAGCTCTACGCGCTCGACATCAAGCTCGAGGTGCCACAGGGAACGCCGCAGCAGGCGGCCGACACGCGCACGGCCATCGTCACCGCGATGGACGGCCACGTGCTCGGCAAGGCGGTCCTGGTGGGACGGTTCCACCGATAGTCAGTCTGGTGGGTCGGGTGGGTCTGGTAGGCCAGGTGGGGAAAGCCCTTGTCTCGGCGACCTACCCGACCTACCTGACTTACCTGACCGCAACGGGCGGGTCACGTCGCAGCGGCGTTCCAGCACGAACGTATCATCGCCACGCAAAGGAGCGCGTATGCAGACAGGACAGTGGGTGGCCACGGTGGTGTTGAGCGCCATCGTGGGGGCCGCGACGGCAACGTGGATGGGACAGCCGGGCGTGAGCGCGGCCGGCGCGCCCAAGCTCTCGGCGGGCGACTACCAGGAGATCGCGCAGCTGACCAACCGCTACGCGTACGGCATCGACACGTGCGGCAACAACGGCTACGACTACGCCGACGTCTTCACGGCCGATGGCGTGTTCATCGACAGGAACTCCGACGACGGCTTCAAGCAGGGCGGCCGCGTGCTGGCGCGCGGGCGCGAGGCGCTGGCGACGCTCATCGGCGGCGGCTCGCGCGGCTGCAAGACCAAGCTGGTGTGGACCGACTGGAGCCACGTCATGACCAACCTGGTGGTGACACCGACTGCCGAAGGCGCCACCGGCCGGATCTACCTGCTGCAGATGGGCATGAAGGGACCGGGCAGCATCGAGCGCCACGGCGGCTACGAGGACGTCTACGTGAAGACGGCGAACGGCTGGCGGATCAAGTCGCGCACCCACGTCCGCAACAAGGCGTGGCACGCGCCGGCGCTGCAGACGGCGGACTTGAACTAGCGGACAGGTGGGACAGGTAAAACAGGTGGGACGGGTGGGTAAATGCTTTGCCCCACCAGTCCTACCAGTCCCACCAGTCCTACCTGTCTTCTTTACGCGATCATGACCTTGCGCGGCATCTGCGAGTTGTCCTCCAGGAACGTCTTCTTGCGCGCGAGGTCGGCGGCGGTGGGCTGCACCTGGCCGTTTGCGTCGGTGACGCGCGACACGATGGTGTGCTCGCCGGGCGTGGCGCCCTCCCACATGTAGGTGAAGAGCTTCCACGAGTGCTTGGTGTTGGCAGGGTCGAGCACCGCGGGCTTCCACGGGCCGTCGTCCACCTTCACTTCGACCGAGCGCAGCGGCGTGCCGTCGTTCAGCACCCAGCCGCGGACCTTGTGCGCGCCGTTGGCCTTCGTCACGCGCGCGATCACCGACTTGAGGTTCAGGTGCGTGACCTCGGTCTCCACCCACTGCGTCTCGGGATCGGTCTCGCCGCCGTTCCCGCCGACGGTGCGCACCGTGCGGTACCAGCGCGCCTGGAAGTTGCCGAGGAAGCGGCCCTCCTGCAGGTGGATCTCCGACAGCCACTTCACGTTGGCCACGCCGTACCAGCCCGGCATGACGAGTCGCACCGGGAAACCGCTTTCGCGCGTGAGCGGCTGGCCGTTGAGCGCGTAGACCAGGATCGGCTCGGGCTTCTCCGCGTTCTCGAGCGTGATGCTGCGCGCGAACTGCTGCTCGATCTTGAACGTCTGCTGCCGGAAGACCACGTCTTCCTTGCCTCGATCGGCGCCGAAGAACACCACCTCGCGCGCCTCGTCGCCGACGCCGGCCCGCTTCAGGACGTCGCGCAGCCGCACACCGGTGAACCGGCCACTCGACGACAGCCCCTGCATCGCCCGCGGGCTGTTGCCGGAGCACTCGTAGCCGTTGACGATGTCGGTCGCCGGCATCGCCTTGAGATCGGCGAGCGACAGCTCGAGCGGCTTCTTCACCAGGCCGCTCACCTTGATCCGGTGCGTGGCGGCGTCGAGTTCCGGCCGGTTGTAGTGCTGGATGAAGAAGAACTGATCGTTGGGCGTAATCAGCCCGTCCACCTTGCGCAGATCGAGAAAGCGGCGTTCGCCGTTGGCGGGCGATGCGGCGAAGGTGTCCGGATAGTCGGTGAACGCCACGTCCACCTCGCCCTGCGCCAGCGCAGGCAGCGCCCACTCGGGCAGCGCGAGCAGCATGGCCGCGGCGGCGCCGCTCTTGAGAGTCTCCCGTCGGGTCAACAGTGTCGACATGGCCGTGGCCTCCGTTACTGGGCCGCCTGAAGGCGGCCCCTACAGGGCTGCCTGAAGCAACCCCTACTTCTTCAGCTCTTTATACGCGATTTCGAGATTGGGCTGCGCGCCTCCGAACATCGGGTTGACGCTCACGACATAGCCCTTGTACTTGGGATCGACCTTGTATTCCTTGCCCGCCTGCTCGGCGCTCTTGCCGGCCGTGAGCGACTGCTCGGCATAGGCGACAAAGTCGGCCGTGAACCCCGCGTACTCCTGCAGGTCCTTCCAGTTCCCCACCGGGATGTGGCCGTTGATGATGGTGTCGACGTTCTTGACCGTCGCCACCGCCCTGGCCAGCGTCTTCGGCTGCTCGACGACGCTGCCGCCGTTGTCGGGGTCCACGTAGGGCAGCGCCTTCCACGCGAAGATGTCGCCGACGTGCATCGTGCGCAGCGCGGGGAACACGACGAAGGTGTCGCCGTTGGTGTGCCCGCGCCCGAAGTAGTAGAGATCGATCTGATCCTTGCCCGCGCCGATCGTCAGCTTGTCCTTGTAGGTCCTGCCGGGCAGGAGCTTCTCGTTGGCGCCCTTGAAGTCGTCCATCCTGGCCATGTTGGCCTTGGTGTTCTCCTGGACGACGCTCTCGACGCCGGCGCCGAAGAAGGTGTTGCCGCCGGTGTGATCGCCGTGCGTGTGGGTGTTGATGATGCGCGTGATCGGCTTGCTGGTGACCGACTTCACCCGCTCGACCAGCGTCGGGCCGAACCCGGGCAGCTTCGAGTCCACCAGCGTGACACCGCCGTCGGTGATGAAGACCGCGACGTTGCCGCCGCTGAAGGCGGTCGTGTCCTCGGCGCCCGAACCGGTGATGACGTAGAGATTGTCCTTCACCTTTACGATCTTCGTTGCCTCGATCGCCTTGGCCGACGCGCCAGGCGGCGCCTGGCCGGCCACGACCATCGACAGCGCAGCCACGCCGATCAACACACCCAGCACCAGCGTTCGCTTCATGGCTTGCTCCCCTTCCGCGGCTGACCTCGCCGCGACACCCGCATACTTTACTTCGGAGCCGGCGGCGGCATGCTGATGCGCAGCCCGATGAGGCAGTGGACATTTGTGTTCATGGCGCTGGGGTCACCTGGCTCTCGCTGCCCCCTGCTGGCGCGTCCGGGCACCGTCCAGCCGCCACCCGCGGCGCGTCGCCTTGACGGACCGCGGCACGGTTACTACGATGCGGCCATGCTGATGCGTGCCCGCGGATCGCAGTGGCCGGGCCGCGCTCGCGCCGCCGTCGTTCTTGCGTTCGTCGTGTCGGGCGCGGGATGCCAGAGTTCCGTGACCACACCGCCCGACTCCACGACGGCAGACGCCGCGTCGCCCGACCCCGCAGCCGAAGCCGCGGCCTGGCGCGCGAAACACGAGGCCGACTACCGCCGCGAGTGGGTGACGATCGCCGGGCTGCACTTCCTCCACGACGGCGCGCAGACGGCTGGCAGCGCCGCCAGCCACGACGTCGTGCTGCCGGCCTCGGCCCCAGCGACGCTGGGACGGTTCGTCGTCGCTGGCACGACGGTGCGATTCGAGCCTGCCCCCGGCGCCCCTGTGGACCTGCAGGGCACTCGCGTCACCGCGCCGGTCGTGCTGAAAGACGACGGCAGCGGCAAGGCCGACGAGTTGTCCTCGGGTTCGGTGAAGATCGCGGTGCACGTCAGCGGCAACCGCCGTTCGCTGCGCGTCTGGGATCCCGACGGCCCGCTGGCGCGCGGCTTCAAGGGGTTCACCTGGTTCCCCATCCAGCGCGAGTACCGGGTGACCGGGCGCTTCATCGGCGACGCGGCCCCGAAGACGCTGCAGGTGATCAACACGTTCAACGACCTCGACACCTTCACCACGCAGGGTGTCGTCGAGTTCACGCTCAACGGGAAGACGCTGCGCCTGCGGCCCTTCACCACCCGGCCCAAGCGCTTCTACTTCGTCTTCAAGGACGCGTCGAGCGGCGAGGAAACCTACGGTGCCGCGCGATTCCTCTACGCCGACCTGCGCGACGACGGCACCGCCGTGCTCGACTTCAACCAGGCCTACAATCCCCCGTGCGCGTTCAATCCCTACACGACGTGTCCGATTCCGCTGCCCGAGAACCGGTTGCCGGTCAAGGTGCTGGCCGGAGAGCGCGCCTATCCGGACCACGTGGAACTTCCGGCGTCGTGAGCTCACGCGCCCTGCTCCTCGCCCTGCTCCTGGTCCTGCCCGGAGCGGCGAGGGCGCAGGACGCACCGCCCGCGCCGCCACCCTCGACGGCCGCCGCGCTGGCCGGACGCGTGGCGGTACCGGAGCCGACGCCGCAGGCCCTCGCGTATCACCGCAGCGGCAACGTCATCTGGGCCTTCAACACGGTGTGGGGCCTGCTGGTGCCAGCGGTCATCCTGTGGACCGGCTTCTCGGGGCGCATGCGCGACCGGGCCCGCGCCATCGGGCGCAACTGGTTCTTCACTGTCGCGATCTACTGGGTGATCTTCACCCTCGTTTCCACGGTCGTCGATCTGCCGCGCGTCTACTACGAAGGCTTCGTGCGCCAGCACGCCTACGGGCTGTCGAATCAGACGCTCGGGAAGTGGGCGAGCGATCAGATGGCGAGCGTCGCGGTGACGCTGGTGATTGGCGGCGTCGCGTTGTGGGTGCCGTATCTCCTGCTGCGAAAAAGTCCGCGGCGGTGGTGGCTGTACACGAGCCTCCTCGCCGTGCCCTTCATCATCACCATCGTGCTGGTGCAGCCGCTCTGGATCGACCCGCTCTTCAACACGTTCGGGCCGATGAAGGACAAGACGCTCGAGAGCCAGATCCTGCAGCTGGCGAACCGCGCCGGCATCGAAGGCGGCCGCGTGTTCGAGGTGGCGAAGAGCGAAGACACCAAGGCGCTGAACGCCTACGTCAACGGCTTCGGCGCCACCAAGCGCATCGTGCTCTGGGACACGATCCTCAAGGCGCTCGACCGGCCGCAGCTCCTGGTCGTGATGGGGCACGAGATGGGCCACTACGTGCTCGGCCACGTGTGGAAGCTGATCCTCCTGCTGTCGGTGATCATCTTCGGCCTCACCTACGCGATACACCGCGTCTCGGGCACGCTGATCGACAAGTGCGGCGCCCGTTTCGGCTTCACTTCCCTCGGCGACGTGGCGTCGCTGCCGCTGATGCTGCTGCTGGTCGGCGCCCTCTCGCTCGTGACCGACCCGCTCACGCTGGCCGTGCAGCGCCACTACGAACACGAGGCGGACCGCTTTGCACTCGAGATCACGCGCGACAACCGGGCCGGCGCGACCGCGTTCGTGATCATGCAGCAAGAGAATCTGGCGGTGCCGCGGCCCGGGCGACTCTATACCTGGTTCCGGATGAGCCATCCGCCGGTGGGCGAGCGGATCGATTTCTTCAACGACTACCGGCCGTGGGAGTCGGGCCAGCCGGTGGTCTACGCCGATCGGTTCAAGTAGGGGCCGCCTTCAGGCGGCCAAGGGCCGGCTAAAGCCGGCCCCCACAACTCCGTCTACTTCAGGCCGTGGTCAGCGATCGCATGCGGTAGATGGTGGCGTACGGGAGCGTGCGCATCAGCTCCTCGAGATTCGTCACGCCTTCCTCGAGCAGGTGCATCGCGTTCTCGGCCATCGAGTAGGTCGAGTTGGCAGCGCTCTCCACGAGCTCGTCCCGCGGCGCCGACTTGTTGATCAGGATGACGTCGGCGTTGCTGGGGATCCAGAGCTCCGCCACGATGCGCCGGCCCTTGTAGCCGGTGAAATCGCACTTCTGGCAGCCGCGGCCGCGGCGCCACTTGATGTCGGGCGGCGCATCGAAGAACTCGCGCAACAGCTCGGGCGAAGGCGTGTAGGTCTCGCGGCAGTCAGCGCAGACCGTCCGGATGAGGCGTTGCGACACCACGCCGGCCAGCGACGCGCCGATGAGCGTCGGCTCGACGCCGAGATCCACCAGCCGCGAGACCACCGACACCGCGTCGCTCGTGTGCAGCGTGCTCAGGAGCAGGTGTCCAGTCATGGCCGCGCGCAGCGCCATTTCGGCGGTGTCGTGATCGCGAATCTCGCCGACCAGGATCACTTCGGGGTCGTGCCTGAGGAACGCGCGCAGGTAGTTCGCGAAGGTGTTGCCGATCCGTTCGTCGACTTCCGACTGGCTGAACTGCTCGTAGACGTATTCGATCGGGTCCTCGGCCGTGAGGATCCGGATTTCGGGACGGTAGATCGACTGGAGCGCCGCATAGAGCGTCGTGCTCTTGCCCGACCCGGTCGGTCCGGTGATGAGCACGATGCCGGAGGTCCGGGACAACAGCTTCTTGAGCTGCTCGGGTACCGGCGGCGGGAACTTCAGGCTCTCGATCGACTTCGGCGCCCGGCGGCGATCGAGGACCCGCACCACCACGCTCTCGCCGTAGTAGCTCGGCATCACCGACACGCGCAGGTCGAAGTCGAGCATGTCGCCCGACGGCCCTTCGGAGCGCAGCCGGAAGCTGCCGTCCTGCGGCCGGCGCCGCTCGGAGATGTCGAGTTTGCCGAGGATCTTCAGGCGCGACACGATCGACAGCACGTTCGCGTTGCACGCTTGCTGCAGCGGCCCGAGGTCGAGCTCGCGCAGCACGCCGTCGATGCGGAAGCGGACGTGGAGCCGGTTGCGCGACAGCGACTCCATGTGAACGTCGCTGCAACCGCGGCTGATGCCGAGGTTGAAGATCTGGCGGACGATGTCGTCAGCGCGGCGGCTCTGCGCCGTGTATTCCTTCCCGAGCGTGTGATCCTCGGCCTCCTGCACCAGTTCGAGGCTCTCGAGCGCCTCGACGTCGGCGGCGGCGGCATTGGGTGAATAGAGCCGCGTGATCGCATCTTGAATCGCGCGCTGCGAGCTCGTCACCACGCGGATGATGCAGCCGGTGGACTGCGCCAGATCCTCGGCCGCCTCGAGATCCGAGGGGTCGTTCATCGCCACGGTGAGGGTCTGACCGACCTGAGATACAGGAACGACGACGTTGCGGACCGCATAGGTCCGATTGATCAGCTTGGCCAGCACCGGATCGATGTGCAGGCGCGACAGATCCAGGTACGGCACGTTCATCTGCAGGCACAGGGCCTGGCGCATCTGATCCTCGGTGACGTATCCCAGCTTGATCAACGTCTCGCCGAGCGGCAGCCCGAGCTGCGGCTGCTCTTCCAGCGCCCGGGTGAGCTGCAATTCCGTGATCGAGCCGGCTTTCAGGAGCATCTCGCCGAGCTTCGGGCGCATCTTCGCCCAGTCGAGCAGCAGATGGAGCTGGCGGCGGGTGATGAGACCCCGGTCGATGAGCAGCTGGCCGAGGGGGAGGTAGGTGGGCGCCTGTTGCTGCGCCTCGAGCGCCTCCTGCAGGTCGGACGCGGTGATGAGACGACGCTGGATCAGCAGGTCGCCGAGTCGTGTTTCGGGCTGGCTCACCGTGACGGCTCCATGGCGGTCCGACGTCGCGTCGATCGCGAGCGTTTGTGCCGGAAATCGACGACGCAGGGCTGCGCCGAAACGAGGCACGGCAGGACGCGCACATGTTCTGTATCGGCACGCCCTGCCTGAAGCAGCACGCCCAGGACGCGATTCCGCTCCGCGAGACCGCGGTGCGCGATGTGCAGTGGCGTGCCGTTGCGAGCCGACTTCGACTCGATAGTGGTCGAGGCGTTCCTTGCCGCTTCCGCTTCGGCGAGACTCGCCGGGTCGGCTACCATCGCACCATGAGCGCGATGCCGGTGGTCTTCATCCCGCACGGCGGTGGCCCCTGGCCGTTCGTCGACATGGGGTTTCCACGCGAGGACGTCGCGAAGCTGGCGGGCTATCTGCGCTCGGTCCGCAGCGTCCCGCCCGTGCCGCCACGCGCGCTGCTCGTGGTCTCGGCCCACTGGGAGGCGCCGGTGCCGACGGTGATGGCCTCCGAGCATCCGCCCATGCTCTACGACTACTACGGCTTCCCGCCCGAGTCGTACACGATCACCTGGCCGGCACCCGGCTCGCCGGCGCTGGCGTCGCGCACGCGGGAACTCCTCGCAGCCGCCGGCTTCGACACCGCGGCCGACCCGGCGCGGGGCTACGACCACGGCACGTTCGTGCCGCTCAAGCTGACGTATCCCGAGGCGGATGTCCCCGCCGTGCAGCTGTCGTTGAAGGAGGGGCTCGATCCCGCCGAGCACATTCAGATCGGGCAGGCCTTGCAGCCGCTGCGCGACGAGGGCGTGTTCATCGTGGCGAGCGGCATGACGTTCCACAACCTGCGGGCGTTCCGCGATCCACGGGCCGCGCCCGTATCGGAGGCGTTCGATGCGTGGTTGCGCGACACGCTGGTCCTCGCGGCCGCCGAACGCAACGCGCGGCTGGCCCGGTGGACTTCGGCGCCTGCCGCCCGCGCGGCGCACCCCCGGGAGGAGCATCTGATTCCGCTGATGGTGGCGGCGGGCGCCGCCGGTGACGACCGTGCGACGGTGGCGTTCAACGACACCTTCACCGGTCTGCGGCTCTCGGCCTATCATTTCGGAGTGTCGAACGTAGAGGGCGGTCTTTAGACCGCCCTGACGCCTGCGACTACCGGAGCGCTGACGCCGACCGTTCGAAGGTATCCGAGAACGCGGCGCGGTCGAAGACGACGTAGCTGATCGTGAACTGGTCCGACGACGTCGTCGTGCCGGGCGAGGCTTCCGCCACCACGCTCTGGGCCGACTCGATGAGCACCTTGATCCGCAGGACGGTCTTCGACGGATCCCACTTGGCACTATCGCGCAGGCGGATCTGGGTGATGGCCGGGACGTCGGCGCGAGCAATCGGCGCGGTCATGCTGAGCTCGTCGTTGAACTCGCCGGTCGGCTCGTAGCTCCACTCCACCTTCGCCCGCAGCCCGTCGAGCGGCGTGCGGTAGCGCAGCACCAGGCTGTCGAAGTAGCGCGACGGCGCGTTGAGCGAGGGGCTGGTGAGCGCGAATCCAGCCGCGCGCGGGATGCGCATCTCGTCGCGCAGCCCCTCGGTGACGATGGAGGGCAGCGACGAGAGGCTCTGATCCCATGACCACTGCTGGAACGCATCCTTCTGCGCCCACTCGAGCAGCGGATTGTTTCCGAGGAACAGCTGCTTGGCCTGATCGCCGATGTCGGCGCCGGTCAGGCCACGATCGGTGATCGCCCGGCCAATCCCGAGCAGGCTCTCCGCGAGCGCACCCTTGACGGTCTTGCTGGTCGTACTCTCGGCGCAGGGCGGCGACGCCGAGCGGCCATCGCTCTCCAGGTAGGGGTTATGGAGGTAGCGGCCGGCGAAGTTCTGGATCCGGACCTGCGTCGGATACGCCTTGAGCGGATCGCGGAACCAGTCGCCCTTGGCGATCTGGTCGCTGGCCTGATCCCAGCCCCACGGCGGTTTGGCGGCGCAGCCGCCGATCGGGCCGTTGAACGCGCTCCCGACGCTGACGGTCTTGCCGTCTGCCATCACGTAGGGGTCGGCGCAGCAGAACAACGAGCCCACCTCGAAGCGGCGGGCCCACAGCGTGTCCTCGATCGACACCAGGGCGTAGGTGGCCCTGGGATCGCGATTGCTCTCGGGGACCGCGGCCTGGCCCGTGTAGCGGTAGACGATGCCCGGGAACGAGTCGACCGACCCGGCGACGGCGCGGCTGGCCGCCTTGACGCCGTGGCCTTCCGCCTCGACGAAAATAGCCGGACGGCCGTCCACGAAGGTCATCGAGCCATCGAGCTTGACGCTGCCGGCCGACACCCGGCGGTTCTCGCGGTTGTCGTACTTGTAGAAGATGTCGTGGGCCAGCGTCTCGAGCAGCACCAGCTTGCCGAAGGCGGTGTCGTCCTTCTCGACGGTGATCGTCAGCCCTTCGAGGTCGTTTTCGTGCTCGGTCTTCGGAGCGAAGCCCTCATAGGGACGCGCAGTGTAGTCGCGCGCGTGATAGAAGGCGTAGGTGATGAAGTAGTGGCTCGTGGACTCGATCACCCCGTAGTACACGTGACCGGTGAGATCGTACAGGTAGGCATTGCGCCAGTTGTTGTCGCCCTTCCAGTCACCGTCGTAGTCGAACCGGGTGATGAAGTCGAGCACGGTCGACCGGCTCTCCTGGAAGACGACCGGGGCGTAGTGTTCGGCCACGCGCCGGTGGTTCTCGTCGGCGGCCGTAGCCATCGTCGCCACGGCGAGCAGGAGGGCGAGAGACAGGCCGAGGACTCGCATCCGCGGAATCCTACCTGATCCCCCGGAGTCCCCTCCTCGTGGCGGATCAGCGCCCCAGCCTCACACCGACGATTCCGGCCAGGCGAGTGTGCAGTTCCCAACCGAATCGCGCTTCGGCACCCGCGTAGACAGCCGGCGACACCCACACGCGCGCTCCGCCGCCGGCCGTGAACGTCCCTTCGTTGCTCGCAAAGCTGTTCGGCCCGAACCGGTCGTAATGGCGGAAGAACCCCGCGCCGCCCAGCAGGTACGGCACCACACACCCGGCCCGTAGCGGCGCCGGCTTCACCAGGTCCCAAGTAACGTTGCCGGTGACGAACAGGTCGCGGTCCGATCGCGGCCCCACCATGTAGGTGATTTCCGGACCCACTCCGAGCCGGAGTGTCAGCGGCCACCGGGCGGCCCCTCCGAACAGACCGTGAGAAATCGTCGCATCGTCCACGAACCCCGCGTACCCGCCCGTGAACTCCAGCGCCGGCGCCGGCGTCTGCGCGAACGCGCCCCCCGCGAACACGAGGCACCCGCCTGCCAGCAGTGCCAGGACCACAATCAATCGACCGAGTCCCTTCACGACTTCCTCCCGCCCCTACCCGCCTTGCCAGCCCGACCCGCCCTACCCGCCTCACCTGCCCTGCAGGCGCGCGAGCGCCAACTCCATCTCCTTAGGTGCCAAAAGCGGTCGGGAGGGCTCACCCGGCGGCTCACCGGGGACCGAAACAGGTTTTCGCCGGCCGTAAGCGCGCTGGCCGGGCGGAGCGCGATTCAGGCCGATGTCGCGCGCAACCCATGGCAGGATTCATGCTCCGTGCGCGCTGGCGGCGTGTCGCCGGCGGACGATCACACAGCAGGCGGGGCTCGCCTGCCTCCAGAAGGAGTGGACTCCATGAAGAGAGCACTACACATTGGCGCGGCCCTGGTCGCGGCCCTGTTCGTCGCCGCGACCGCGGCGTCGGCCCAGGTCGTCGTCGCCACCGCAACGCTCGGCAGCGGCGACGAAACGCCGATTCTGCTGTCGGGTGCCGCAGGCTCGGCCGAAGTGGCAGTCGATACCCTCGCCAAGGAGTTCGCAGTCACGCTGCGGGTCTTCAACATCCCGACGACCACCACCGCCGGCCACATCCACGTGGGTGCCAAGGGCATTGCCGGCCCGGTGGTGATCGATTTTCCCGGCATCGGCGGCCGGCTCGGTGACTTCGTTACCAGTTTCCGCGTGGGCGAGGCCGCATTCCGCCCGAACCCGGCGATTGGCATCAACTCGATCGAAGACGTCATCCAGGCCATGGCCAACGGCAACGCCTACGTCAACATCCACACCACCACGTATCCGGCGGGAGAGATCCGCGGGCAGCTCGTGCCGAGGACGCAGTAGGACGGGGCTCACGCCGGACGGGACAGGTGGGACAGGTGGGACAGGTGGGACAGGTAGGAAATCCCACCAGTCCTACCAGTCCTACCAGTCCTACCAGTCCTACCAGTCCTACCAGTCCTATAATGGGCTACTGCATCTGCTGCCCACGACCGATCGGGTTGCCACTCTGTGGCGGCTGGAATGGAACGACGAGCGGCTCCTGTGTGCCGTGTATCGCGGCGCCGGCGGGCTTCAGCTCTGCGTCGAATCCCCCACGGGCATCATTACGTCGGAGCACTTCGCGCTGCGGCCGCGCGCCGTGGCCCGCGTGCGGGCGCTGCGCGACTCGCTGCTGCGGCGCGGCTGGCGCGAGCTGCCGGCCGTCAACGCCTAGCGCCCTGGGCCCGCGCGGCCTACACCTTTTGTAGCGTCAGGAAATTCGAAGGACCCGAGCCCAGTTCGGGGCTCATGCTCACGAGCACGACCGCCGATCCGGCGGAAATCACGCCGCCGGCCACGAGCGAGGACCCGATGCGTACGGCCGCGGCGCCGACGTCGCCCGACAGGTCGGCCATCAGCGGCAACACGCCCCATAACAGCGCCAGGCGGCGAAACACCGGCGCCTGATCGGTGGCCGCCACGATCGGCGTGCCGGGCCGCAGCGCCGACAGCAGCGCCGCGGTCTTGCCGCCGCGAGTCACCGCCACGATCGCAGCGGCGCGGCCGCGTTCGGCCAGCGCGACCGCCGCCTCGCAGATGGCCTGGCCGTGCGGAGCGCGCACGTGCGCCTCTTCGAGCGTGACCCGGGCCAGCGGCATCCGCTCCGCGTCGCGCAGCACGAGGTCGAGGGTCTCGATGGCCTTGGTCGGATAGGTGCCCACGGCGGTCTCGCCGGCCAGCATCACCGCGTCCACGCCGTCGCCGGCGGCGTTGGCCGCGTCACTTACCTCGGCGCGCGTCGGGCGCGGCTCCCGGATCATCGACTCGAAGACCTGCGTCGCGACGATGACCGGCACTCCGAGCGCCCGGGCGCGCTGCGTGATGGCTTTCTGCACCCGGGGTACGGTTTCGAGCGGCAGCTCGAGCCCAAGGTCGCCCCGGGCCACCATCACCGCCTCGCAGGCGTGCAGGATGTCGTCGAGCGCCGCGATGGCTTCCGGACGCTCGAGCTTGGCAACGAGCGGCAGATCGGGCGCGCCGGCCTCGCGCAGCGCGGCCCGCGCCTGATGGAGATCGTCGGCGCTCAGAACGAAGCTCATCGCGACGTAGTCCACGCCCGCCCGGACGCCGAACGCCAGATCCTGCTTGTCCTTCTCCGTGAGCCCCGATGCCGGCAGCGGCACGCCCGGTGCGTTGATGCCCTTGTGTTCGCCGAGCACGCCGCCGTCCATCACACGGGTCCGGATCTGTTGGCGGTCGCTCTCCACGACCCGCAGCTGGATGCGCCCGTCGTCGAGCAGGAGCATGTCGCCCGGCTTGACGAGCGACGGCAGGTATTCGTAGCCCGTCGAGACGCGCCCGGGCCCACCGAGGAAGTTGCCGACGCCAATCACCAACTCATCGCCGGTGGCCAGCGCGATCGGCGTGTGGTCGCGGAGGAGGCCGGTGCGGATCTTGGGCCCGCTCAGATCCTGCAGCAGCGCGACGCTGCGGCCGGCATCGGCCGCCAGCGCACGAATGCGGGCCACGACCTGCCCATGCGCGTCATGCGAGCCGTGCGAGAAATTGAGGCGGAAAACGTCGACGCCGGCGGCGATGAGGTCCCGAAGCGCAGCCTCGCTGCTCGTCGCCGGCCCGACGGTGGCGATGATCTTCGTGCGTCGCATGCGGCGGCTCCACTGTACAGCGGATGCCGGCGGCGACACTTGATGGCTTAGGGCTTAAGGCTTAAGGCTTAAGGCTTAAGGCCGGAACGTCTATCGCTTCCCGACAGTACGCTCGTGAGCGTACTGTTATCGACGACAGCCGCTCTGTGCCCTGAGCCCTAAGCCCTAGGCCTTCTGCCGTTACTTCAGATACCAGTGCGCCGCCAGCGTCACCGACATGCCGTCGAGTGCGTAGCCGGCAAACGGGTTCTGATACCACTGGTAGCCGAGGTCCGCGCTCACACCCAGCCGCGGCATGGCCGACAGCGTCATCTCGGCGCCGCCGAAGACCTGAGCGGACCCGCGCGTGTCCGACAGCGCCACGCCGCTCAGCGGATCGGTCACCGTCGAACGAAGGACGTGCGCGCCGGCCCCCACGAAGGGACGAAGCCAGGTGCTGTCCGACACGCGATCGCGAAAGGCGTAGAGCACGCGCGGGCCGAATTGTGTGGACGACATCCGCGTGAGGAACAGATCGTTGGCCATTGAGTACCGCGTGACGTCCACCTGGACGCCCAGGCGGCCCGTCGGCGACCAGCCGCGGGCACTGAAGCCGGCGCCCATGGCCGAGCCGCCGACCTGGCCGCCGAGGCCGATCCGGTGCGTCGGTGTCACATAGCCGGCGGGCACGGCGGTGGGCTGCGACCGCACGGCCGGTCCGGTCTGGACCGCCGACGAGCGCGGCGTCGCCGCCGCAGTGCTCTGCGGTGCGGCGGCCGAAGTGGCCTGCGGTGCGGCCGCCACGGTGGACGCAGGGGCAACGGGCACGGCCGGACCCAGCACGCTCACGGTGCCGGTGCTCTTGCGGATGTAGCCGACGCCGTCGGGAGCCTTGGACCACGCCACCTTGACCCAGCTGCCCACGTCGCGGGTGACGTCCAGCGTAACGCCTTGCGTGGCCTCGCCGATCACGGGGCTCACGTTGGTCGGCGCCTTGTAGATGCTGGCCGACGGCGTGCTCACGGTGAACTGCTGAACCTGAGCGCTGACGACGGACGCCTGCAGGCACAGCGCGGCGACCGTTGCGATCCACATGCGAGTCATATCCCCATTCCTCCTGCGCGCGTCCCGGACGAGTTCGCGTCCCGGAGTCATGGCCGCCGGTGCAGCACCGCGCATGTAGCGGCGCGGTACGACCGCAGCTCTGACGTTTCCGTGACGCCGAGCACAACCGTGGTATCCATCCGGCCGGAAACCTGCGTCAAGACGAGTTACGAGCAAATGGCGTGCTGGTCGTTCATGAGGCGGGTCCAAAGACCCGCGGCCACATCCGTGAAGACCAGCGGCCACTCTGGCGGCCGGCCGCAGGCATAATGGCGGCATGCCATCAGTGATGACTGCCTCCGTGCGGCTGGGAACCGACCGGCTGCTGGCCTCGCCGCGCCTTCGGGGGGCGCGCGTCGGCATCGTCTGCAATCACGCGTCGGTCGATCGCGGCTTCGCGCACATCGTCGATCGGCTGGCCTCGGCCGACGGCGTGACGCTCGGCGCGATCTTCGGCCCGCAGCACGGCTTCCGCTCCGACGTGCAGGACAACATGATCGAGACGCCGCACCGGGACGACCCCGGCCGGCGCGTGCCCGTCTACTCGCTCTACAGCGAGACGCGCGAACCGACCGCGGAGATGCTGCAGGGTCTCGACGCGCTGGTGGTGGACCTGCAGGACATCGGCGCGCGCATCTACACCTACATCTACACGATGGCCAACTGCCTGCGCGCCGGGGCACGGCACGGCGTGCCGGTGATCGTGTGCGACCGGCCGAACCCGATCAACGGTGTGGATGTGGAGGGCGCGGCGCTCGCGCCCGGCTTCGAGTCGTTCGTCGGTCAGTTCCCCATCCCGATGCGGCACGGCATGACGATTGGCGAGCTGGCGCGGCTGTTCAACGCGCAGTTCCGTCTCGGCGCGCAGCTCGAGGTCGTGGAGATGGAGGGCTGGCGGCGCGAGATGTTCGCCGACGAAACCGGACTGCCGTGGGTGATGCCGTCGCCAAACATGCCGACGCTCGACACCGCCGTGGTCTATCCCGGCACGGTCCTCTTCGAAGGCACGCTCCTCTCGGAGGGGCGTGGCACGACCCGGCCCTTCGAGCTCGTGGGCGCGCCGGGCATCGAAGCCGAGCGCTTTGCGCGCGACCTCAACGCACTGGGGCTGCCCGGCGCCGCCTTCCGCCCCGCCGTGTTCGAGCCGACGTTCCAGAAGCACGCGAAGCAGACCTGCGGCGGGTGCCAGATACACGTCACCGATCGACGTACGTTCAGGCCCGTGCTCACCGGCGCCGCGCTGATCTCGATGTTCCATCGCGCCGCGCCGGGCCAGCCGCTGTGGCGGCAGCCGCCGTACGAGTACGAGCTCGAGAAGCTGCCGATCGACATCCTCGCGGGATCGTCACAGCTGCGCGAGCAGATCGAAGCCGGAGCCAGCCCCGACGCGATTGCCGGCAGTTGGACCGCGGACGAACGCGCGTTCGCCGCCCTGCGCGCGCCGTACCTGCTGTACTGACCATTCCCGCGAGGCGGGTCTGAAGACCCGCGGCCACCTCGCTACTTCGTCTGCGGCGCGGGCTCGTCGGCCGGGAAGACGTAAGTGCCCGGAATGTCCGGCGGGAAGATGTGGATGCGCTTCCTGAAGCGCCAACCCTGCGCCGTCTTCACGTAGACGTCCTGATAGCCGCCCACGTGGCCAGTGTGCGTGCCATCGCCCTGGATCCCCTGCACGCCTGGATAGACCAGATAATTCTTGCCGATGGCGCCCTCGGGCGACGCCTCGATGACGGCGTTGACCGTCATGTGGGTCTGGATCGGATTCTCGCGCGAGGCGGTTTGCAGCTTCTTGCATCCCTGCTTGCCGCCACCGGCCGCCTCGGCCAGCTGCTCGCGGCCCACCGACTTCCGCCCGCCGACGCCCCAGTAGAACACGCCGTCGGGCGTGAAGAGGTCGGCGTAGTCGTAGCCGTTGTTCGAGCAGGTGTCGAGCGCGAACGCGTAGCGGTGCAGCAGCTGCTGGATGTCGATGTAGTCCTGGGCCGTGAGCGGCGTCACGGGACGCGCGGCGCGAGGCTGTTGCGCGGCGGCCACGGCCGCGGCGAGCAGGACGGTCCCGAAAACGACGGCGCGGAGCTGAGGTGAGGTGTGCACGATGGCGATCCTAGAGGGCCGCCACCGTGAGATCAAGCCTTGGCGATGCGCGTGGGCTCACGGCCGCCGGTCTGACCGGCCTCGAGCGTGTACTGCTTGATGGCCAAGGCGACCACCACCGTGACGCTGGTCACCGCGTCGGTAATGGCTGCCGCCGGACCGTCCGCACCGAACTGTGGCAGCCGCCGCGCCGGCCGCTGCGCCGACTTCGGCAGCGCGGACGTCAGCTCGCTGATCTCCACCGATCCGTCGCGATTGGCATCCACGTGAGCGAAGACGTCCTCGAGCCGGCTCGTCCACTTCTCGTCGCGCTTCTCGATGCCGTCGCCCTTGCCGACGCGACGATGATGAAAGCGGACCGACGCGTGCTTGAGCAGCTCGATCGCGCCGTCGGTGAACTCTTCCTTGCTGACGAGCCCATCGCCGTTGGCGTCGAGCGCACGCAGCAGCGTTTCGGACCGCGTCGATCGGATCCCGGTCGGAGTCGCGGTGTCGGCGGCGGGCTGGGACAGCTCCACCGTGTCGGTCGGGAGTGCGGGCGCGTCGGCTGGAGCCGGAGCGGCCGCGGGAACCGAGTGCGTCGAGTGTGACGAGCCCGCGGTGAGGCTCGCAGAGCGGAACGATACGGCGACAGCGGATAAGCTGGTGACGGTCATGAGTGCAAAACGTCCTTCCAGAACGCGCGGCCCGGGGGAGGCGGCGGCGTGTCGTCCCTGAAGTCGGCATCCGTTTGGGGGACTTAACCTCATGCGGGGCGAAAACGGCGCAGAGTCGTGCAGATGAAGGCAACGGCCGGGTGCGCGCCGGCCACGGACCCAGCGAGTCTTGACCGCCAACGGGACAAAACAGAAATAATCTCAGCCCATGAGGCCGCTCGCCGTAACGATCGCTGCGGCACTGCTCTCGATCGGCACGCTTACCGCCCAACCCTCGAGCGCGGTCCGTGCACCCCAGGACCACTTCGTCGCGGTTGGCGGCTTGCGCATCCACTACGTCGACTGGGGCAACCCGTCGGCGCCGCCGCTCGTGATGCTGCACGGCATCGACCGGATCGCTCGCACGTTCGATCACGTCGCCCCGCGCCTCGCCGGCCGCTACCACGTGATCGCGATGGATCTACGGGGGCACGGCGATTCGGGCTGGGATCCGGAAGGGCGGTATCTCGTCGAGGACCATGTCGGCGACCTCGAAGGCCTGGTGCGCGCGCTCGGCCTGCGCAACGTCACGCTGTGGGGCAACTCCACGGGAGGCCGGGTGGTGCAGGTATTCGCGGGGATGCATCCCGAGCTCGTGGCCGCGGTGATTGCCGAGGACGTCGGGCCCGAGCGCCCGCGGTCGATCGCGGACGCCTACGCGCGTCGCGTGAAGCAGGAAGAGAACGGATGGAGCGGACCCGAGGAGCTCCTGGCGCAGATGCGCTCGAGCGCGCAGCCGCTACCGGATGCCGTGCTCGAGCCGTACGTGCGCTACGGCACCAAGCGGCGCGACGACGGCCGTCTGGTGTGGAAGCGCGACCCGAATCTTGTGAAGGGGTTCGTCGAGACCGAGCTCTGGCGCTACGTCCGCAATATCAAGGCTCCGATCCTCTACGTGCTCGGCGGCCGCAGCACCATCGTGCCGCCGGCGACGCAGGAAGAACTGAAGCGGGTGCTGCCGCACGCGCGCATCGTCACGATGCCCGGGCTCGGGCACTACCCGAGCGACGAGAAGCCGGACGAGTTCGTGGCGATCATCGACGAGTTCCTGAAACGATAGGGCTTAGGGCTGAAGGCTTAGGGCATACGTGGCCGCGGGTCTTTAGACCCGCCTCAGGGAACGGCTTCGTCCAGGCCGCGGGTCTTCAGACCTGCCTCAGATGTAGGGGCCGGCTTTAGCCGGCCCTGGGCGCCGCGGCCGGGGCGCATGGTCTCCGCCGGCCTCCGGCTCGACGCCGCGGCAAACGCCTCGCGCGCGATCTGCCCTTGACGCGCAACGCT
>Ga0210380_10000137_pt1 | contig 41925 bp, 31 predicted proteins | sample PLM4_5_coexredo_FD_155476 | JGI IMG/M metagenome (GOLD analysis project Ga0210380, IMG submission 155476) | Groundwater sediment microbial communities from an aquifer in East River, Colorado, USA - PLM4_5_coex redo | ecosystem: Environmental > Terrestrial > Soil > Riparian zone | place: USA... | reverse complement strand
GTAGTTGTTCCGCTCACCCGACTGCGGCTGGATGTTCATCGGGTTGTAGTAAATCCCGTAGTTGGCGCGGACGACGGTCTTGCCGTCCTTGGCCACGTCCCACGCAAAGCCGACGCGGGGACCGAGGTTGTCCTTGTCTCCGCGCTTCGTGAAGTCCACCAGCGGATCGAGCGTCTGCGGAGTGCCCGTCGTCGGGAAGATGGGAAGACCTCGATGATCCGTCGAATCGAGCGTCAGCCCCTGATTGAACACGTACCACTGATAGTCGTAGCGCAGCCCGAGGTTGAGCGTCACGCCCGCGGCCGGCTTCCACTCGTCCTCCACGTAGAACGACGATAGAACGTTCGGCGAGTAGGTCGGCAGCTTGACCATGTTCCCGGTCGCAAACTGCGACACGGTTCCGGGCAACGGCGTCCACGTTGCGAGCGTATCTGGGTTGAACGGCTGATCCTGGTTGAAGGTCCACGTGCCGAGGCTGGGCCGGTTGTCCGACCAGATGGCCAGCCTCTGGGCACCCGCGCCGAACTTGAACGTGTGACTGCCCGACGAGATCGACAGATCGTCTCGAATCTCTCGCGACTCCTGCTGTGTGTAGAAGTTTCCGCTCGTGCCCCACGAGAGACTCGGAAAGCTGTATACCGGCGTCAGCGGCGCCGTTCGCTCGGGTGAGTCGTCGAACAGATCTTCCTGCGGATTGACGCCGGGCGGGTGCTGGCGGAAATGATAGTTGGTCCACTGGCCGCGCACCTCGTTGAGGATGCGTGACGAGGCCACCCACGTGTAACCGCCCACCCAGGAATAGCGTTTCTGCTTGATGCCGCCGCCCGAGAACCACGGCGTCGAGGACGAGGCGGCGCAGCCTTCACAGGTGAAGTCGGACACCTGCCACGCGTAGCGCCCGAACACCGACGTGTTCTGCGTGATCTGCACGTCGCCCCGCGTGAACGACATGTGGTTCCATTCAGGGCTCGGGAAGACGCCGCTCATATTCCCGTAGAACCCTTGGAGCCTCGGGTTATTGGCACCGATGACAACGTTGTCGTAGAGGTTGCTCTGGCTCGCTTCGAGCGACTGGAAGAAGTGCACGCGGTCCCTCATGATTGGGCCGCCGATCGCCGCGCCGTACTGATGTCGGCTGAAGTCGGGCTTCGGCTGTCCGGCCGCCTCGGCGAATGGGTCCATCGCGTTGAGAGCCTTGTTGCGGTAGAACTCGAACGCCTCGCCGTGAAGCTGGTTCGTGCCGCTCTTGGTGGCCATTGAGACCGCTCCGCCAGCCGTCCATCCGAATTCGGCCGGCGACTGGCTCAGGTACACCTTGAACTCCTGGATGGCCGACTGCGGGAAGTCCTGCCGCGGCTCACCGGTGTTGCCTTCCTTGTTCCACATGCCGTCCACGAGCAGCGCCGAACCGTTCGTGAACGCGCCAGCCCCGATGTTCGAGTTGGCCTTGCGGGCGCGCACGGCGTCTTGGCTCGTGCCCGGCATCAGCAGCGCGAGGTCCATGGGCTGCCGCGTGGCCAGCGGCAACATGGCCATCTGGTCCTGAGTGATGACACCCGACACGTCGGTCTTGGTGACCTCGATGATCGGCGCCTCGCCCGTGACCGTCACCGACTCGGCCAGGCCCTGCACCTGCAGCGTGACGTTCCGCGTCACCTCGGAGCCGGTCTGCAGCGGGAACGCCGGCACGTCAACCGTTCCGAAGCCGGCGAGTTCAACCTTCAGTTCATAGCGTCCCGGCGGGAGCGCCGCCAGGCGGTAGCGACCGTCTGCTTCCGTCACCACGGTTCGCGTGAGGCCCGTTTCCGGATTGCGTCCGGTCACCGTCACGCCGGGAAGCACACCTCCCTGCGCGTCGCTGATGACGCCTGCGATCACGCCGTTGGTCGTCTGCGCTGCCGCCGGTATCGCGACGCCGATGGCGCCCGCCATGAGCAGTGCAGCGATCCATGCCCGTCGAAACATACACCCTCCGTCTGAATGGAAACTGCAAATGACCCTGCGCCGACCGCCTCGCGATCCGCGCCTCAGCAGACGGGCTCCGATAGTGAAGCCCGACCTGCCGCGTTCGTGCTGGCTACTGCGTCCCGGCCGGTATCTCCAGGACGTCATGCGATGCCGTCGCGTACGGGTGGTCGGTGCCCGCCATGTCGGGCGCACCGCCCCCTTCCATCTTGCCGCTCACCACGTGAAGCCGGTTGCCGATGAACCCCATCGCGTTGCCATGCCGCGCACTGGGCATCGACGGCAGGACTTCCCACGTGTTGCTAGCCGCGTCGTACGCCTCGAGCGCCCGGAAGGCCGCCGACAGTTGGCGGTTCTGCAGTTCGCCGCCGCCGATATAGATCTTGCCGTTGTAGGTCGCCGCGCCCCCGCCGCTGCGCGCCGTGGGCATGCGGTCCTTGATCGGACCCCAGAGATTGGTCGCGGGGTCGTATTCCTCGACCACGTCGATGTTGGTGGTCGCCGGAATGTTGCCGGCGCCGATGCGCCCGCCGATGACGTAGATCTTGCCGCCCACGACACCGGAGAACGCGTGGTTGCGCGAGGTCGGCATCGGGCTACGCGTCGTCCACGTGTTGGTCGCTGGGTCGTACATGTCGTTGCGGCCCGTCACCCGCGTGCCCATGCCGTTTTCAAGCGGCTCGAGACCACCGATGACGTAGATCTTGCCCCCGACTTCTTCCGCCTGCATCGAACAGCGCTTCACCGGAATCGGCGCGAGCGCCTTGTAGGAGTCGGCGACCGGGTCGTACTCCCAAGCGTTGTTCGTGCCTCCCTGTCCGCTGATGGCCCGCGTGCAGCCGCCGAAGATGTAGAGCTTGCCGTTGTAGCCGGCCTGCGCCTGATGGTGCACACGCACCGGGATGGGTTTCTTCTTGGTCCACTTGTCGCCTGCCGGGTCGTACTCGTAGACCAGCGCCGGGGGGCATCCGAAACAGGGACCCGCGTTCGCAGGTGGCGGCGGAGGCGTGACGCCCGGCGGCGTGAAGCCGAATCCGCCCACGACGTAGAGCTTGCCGCTGACCACCGAGGCGTACAGTTCCTCTTCAGGCTCGGGGAACGGCGCCGCCTTCGACCACCGCATCCCTCTCGCCGGAGGATTCTGCGCCAGCACTTTCTCGCCAACGACGACGACCGTGACCGACAGCGCCGCTGTCAATATCAGCAGACGTTTGATGACCAACGACATGAAGAAGTCCTCCCTGACCACCCTCGGGCAGATCCATACCCCGCCCGACCCGGAGCGAAAATACACGGCGCCGCCGAGGGTCCTATTACTCCGCGCGAAGTTTACGCCTCGCTCGTCCGCAAGACAACGCCAAAGGACGAGGCTTGACCTCCCCGGTGTCGCGTGCGATGTTTGAGCCCCCGCGGGGGTCTCCGCGGCGGATCGAGAACCAACTGTTGGCGGGCTCAACGCCCGCAGGAGGCGTCACTATGGGATCGGCCACTCTGAGATCGGCACTGCGCCGGACGTGCGCGGCCGTGGCCGTCACGATGGTCTTCGCGTCATGGGCAGTCTCGGCACAGCAGGCGCGGGGCCGTTGGGTCACCGACAAGTACGCCAAGGTGCCGGAACCCTCCGAGGAGTACACGAACGTCGTCGTCAACGACAAGCTGTATCTGATCGGGGGCAATGCCACCGTCCTCACGCCCGGGGGCCGCAATACGCGCCCGGCGCGTGTCCTCGAGTACGACCTTGCCACCGACAAGTGGACGCAGAAGAAGCAGGTGCCCTTCTTTGCCGACCACATGATCGCGGCGACGATGAACGGCAAGATTTACGTCTTCGGCGGCACGGGCGCGATGAAGCTGGAGGACATGGCCGGCACGCTCAACACGTCGTGGGAATACGACCCTGCCGCGGATGCCTGGAAGTCGCTCGCCGCCATGCCGTCGAAGCGGACGGCGGGAGCCGCCGTCGCCGTGGGCGGCAAGATCTACGTCGTCGGCGGCAGCACCGACATCGCCGCTCCGGACGGTCGTAACCTCACCGCCGGCCTCGTGGTCGGCACGAACGAGACGTACGACCCGGCTACCAACCGCTGGGAGAGCAAGAAGGTCATGCCGACGCCGCGGAATCATCCGGCCATCGGCGTCGTCAACGGAAAGATCTACGTGATCGGTGGTCGCATCGGCGCCAACAACATCGGCGGCCTGGTGGCGAGCAACACGGACGTGGTCGAGGAGTATGACCCGGCCACCGACTCCTGGCGCGCGTTGAATCGCATGCCGACCGCGCGCAGCGGCCACGGGTGGACGACCTATCAGAACAAGATCTACATCGCCGGCGGCGAACACCGCGACTATCACATCGAGGGCGTGCTGCGAGACGTGGAAGTGTTCGACCCGGCAGCCAATGACTGGGACAAGCTGCCCGCGTTGCCCACCGCGCGCCACGGCGTCAACCTGGCGGCGTACAACGGCAAACTGTTCGTCATCGGCGGACACCTCGTGTTCGCGGGAGGCGGCGGTCATGCGCTCGACGCGAACAACAACGAGGTGTTCGAGTTCGCGCCTGCGGCACCGGGGAGCAATTGATGAGACGGGCCACCGAGACGCAGAGACACAGAGAAGAGATCTTCCAAGATCGCCTCTGCGACTCTGTGTCTCCGTGGCCCGCGAGGGTAGCGGCTGTCGGCCTCATGGTGTCCGTGCTCGTCCTGGCGACACCTGCCAGCGCCCAGTACGAGGCACCGCCGTTCGATTCACTGCACCTGGCGGTGCCGGAGATTTCGTCGGCACGCGACTGGTACCTCGAGCACATGGGGGGCAATACCGGTGAGACCCCCGACCGGGTCGCCTTCGGCAAATGGACCGGCGACCACCCGCTGCCGGTTCAGCTGATCTTCGAGGTATCGGCCGGCGCGAAGCCCAGCGCCGGCAGCGTTATCGACAGCATCGGCTTCTCCTTCGCCGATCTTGACGAAACGGTTGCGAAGCTGCAAGCCGCAGGGGTCAAGATCGTGACGCCCGTCGCGAGCAGCCCGACCTACTGGAAACGCGCGGTGGCCGAGGACCCGTGGGGGACGCGCCTCGAGCTCGTCGAGGATCCGGACCTGCTCGGGCTCCACCATGTCCTGCTGCGCGTCCGGGATCCAAAGAGCAGCCTCGACTGGTACGTCCGCGCCTTCGGTGGCGACCGGGCGACGGTCAGAGGCCTCGATGCGATCCGCTATCGCGACCTCACCCTCTTCTACGTGTTCGCCGTGCAGGACAGCGCCACTGTCGCGAGCGTCGGCCACTCAATCGACCATCTGGCGTGGGGACCGATCGACCTCGACAGGGTGGTCAACGATCTGAAGACGCTGAACGTCAACTTCCTGTCGAACCCGAATCCGAGAGGCTATCCCGCCTGCAACTTCGTGGGTGGAGGTGAAGAAGAGGGCAGCCGCCCGATTCGCCGGCTGTTCTGCGCGCAGCCCGACCAGTTGCCGCATCGCATCGTGTTTCTCGACGCCCCCGACGGCGTGCGCGTCGAACTCACGCAACACCTCGAAGCGGCTGGGCACTAGGGGCTTAGGGCTTAGGGCTTAAGACTTAGGGCTTAAGACTTAGGGCTTAAGACTTAGGGCTCAAGGCGTACGGCTCAAGCCCTACGCCTTGAGCCCTGAGCCTGTCGCTAGCGCAGATCCAGCGCGTCGAAATTCGGCGAGTTGAGCGGCGCTCCGCCGCTGAAGGCCGCCGTGATGTGGCCTCCGCCCATATACAACCGGTTGCCGATCACGCCGCCGACGATCCCGTGCCGCGCGGTTGGCATGCTCTGCATCGCGGTCCACTCGTTCGCCGCCGGATCGTACACCTCGACCGCACGCGACACCGAGTTGTTCAGTGCGGTGATCTGCTGGCCGCCCAGCACGTAGACCTTCCCCTGATAGACGGCCGCGACGCCGCTGTCGCGCGGCGTCGGCATCCGGCTCTTCAGGAAGCCCCACTTGTCGGTTGCCGTGTCGTACTCCTCGACGATGTCGGTCGGGGTACCGCTCGAGATCGCCATCGATCCGAGGCGGCCGCCGATGAGGTAGATCTTGGTGCCAACGGCACCCGCGAAGATGTGACTGCGCGGCGTCGGCATCGTCTGACGCGTCGCCCAGGTGTTGGTGGCCGGGTCGTACACCTGGTTGAGGTCCAGCACGCGGTGCGGTTCGTTCCCACTGAGCGGCTGGCCCTCTCTGCTCGGGTAGTTGCCCGCGCCGCCCATCACGTAGATCTTGCCGCCGACCGCCACAGCCGCCGCCGCAATTCGCGCGGTCGGCATGGGTGCGAGCGCCTTCCACGCATCCGCCGCGGGATCGTACTCCCAGGCGTTATTGGCCGGGATGTAGTTGGGACCGCCGGCCTGACGCTGCACCGCCCCGCCGAACACATAGATCTTGCCGCCACTCTCGGCAATCGCCATGTGATGCGCCGGAAGCTGCATGTTCTTCTTCTTCGTCCACGTGTCGCCTGCCGGGTCGTACTCGAAGACCACGCCCGGAGGCGCGCCGGGCTTGCCGCCGACTTCGACGGCGTTGCCGCCGAACATGTACAGCTTTCCGTTGGCGGTCGTGAACTGGCGCTCTTCGTTGGGCTCAGGAATCGGCGCGAGCCTTACCCACCGGCCCTGCCCCTGCCCGCCTCCGCCGCCGCCCTGTCCCTGCCCGGCGCCCTGCCCGCGCCCCTGTCCCTGCGCGTTTACGATGACCGCGCCGCACACGAGCCCGCCGACGACGGCGAGCGCAGCACACGTTAGTGAGGTTGTCCGCATGGTCTGTGTCTCCCTCGTTCCTTTCCTCACTTGCTGCCCGATGCCGGCGGTTTGCCGATCAGGAATCCTTCAACCGCAGGCGAACCGCCGGGGCCGCCGCCACCAGTGCCGCTCTGGAGCTGGCCTGTGGCGGTGATGAACACACCGTTGATCACGCCGCCGGCGAAGCCGTGCCGAGGCACCGACATTGGCGGCAGCTCGTAGAACTGATCGCGCGCGGGGTCGTACGCCTCGAGGTTGCGGAACACGCCCACAAAGTCCCTGTCGAGGTACTCGCCGCCGGCCATGTAGATCAACTTGCCGTCCGTGGCGAACGCCATCCCGCTGCGCGGATACGGCATCCGCGTCCGGATGCGCCACAAATCGGTGGCGGGGTCGTACTCCTCGACGACGTCGGTGCTGCTGGCGCCGACAAAGGAAGAGCCCACGCGTCCGCCGATCGCGTAGATCTTCCCGTTGACCGCCGCGCCAGCCAGGTGATTACGAGGCACGTTCATCGGCATCTTGGTAGCCCACGTATTGGTTGCCGGATCGTAGACCTCGTTGGTCGTCACGTTGCGATGCGGCTGGTTCGCGCTGATCGAGACCTCCTCGACCTGGCCGGGGTGATAGCCGGCACCGCCAAGCACGTAGATCTTGCCGTCGAGGAGCGCGGCAATACCGCCACCTCGTCTGGTCGGCATTGGCGCCAGCTCACGCCACGTGTTGGTGGCCGGCGTGTATTCCCACGTGCGGTTCGTTGGATACCAGTTGTCGCTCGTCGGCGAGATCTTGATGCCGCCGCCGAAGACGTACATCTTGCCGTTGTAACCGGCCATCGCCTGGTGATGGACGGGCATCGGGATGTCGGCCTTCTTCGTCCACTTGTCCGTGGCCGGGTCGTATTCGTTGAGCCATCCCGCCAGGCCGCCGGGCGCGTTCGCGCCGTACCCGCCCAGGATGTAGAGCTTCCCGTTGACGACCGCTGCGCCGACTTCCTGCGTTGGCTGCGGGTACGGCGCCAGATTCACCCAGTGCCCGTCAGGGAACTGCGCGGCTGCCGGCGACGCGAAAACGAGCGGCGCGACCACGAGCATCGTGAACACGCGTGTCAGTGCCGACTTCATGCAAGGCCTCCTAACTCCGTTATGTGCATTTTGAATTTTGCATTTTGAATTTCGTCTTTCGCGCCTATCGAGACGCCGTGACCGGCCGCGGCGCGGGCGCCTGCACGGTGCCCGTGAGCGCCTTGTTCAACACCTCGACCGGCTGCACGGTTCGGCCATGCGAGGGCGCGAGCCGCTCGACGTCGAGTTTCAATTCCTTGAGCCGCGTGCCGAGCGCGGCGTAGTAGGGGCTGACGAGCCCCGACGGCGGGTCGTTGGGGCGCGGCATGCCGAAGTCGTTGAAGATGTCGGTGATGAGGAGCAGTTTCTCCTTCGGCAGATACGACATCAACAGGTTGGCCGCGTGCCCGTTATCCACGTGGTAGACCTCCATCGTCCGCGCGCCGTCGGTGATGACGTACTTGTCCTTCATGTAGACGAACCGCGCCGGCTTGGGGCTCTTGCTCAGCACGTCCGGCTCGATGGTGTGCGGCGCCTTCAGCACGAGGTCCTCGTAGAACTTCTTGTTCATCTCGTGCGTGATGATGGTCGAGCCCTCGGCGACGAACGCCCGGAGCCCGGCGGAGTGGTCCGAGTGGTGGTGTGAGTTGACGTGGTAGCGGATGGGCTTGCCCGGCACCAGACGCTTGGCCTCGGCGATGTTCGCGAGCGCTCGCCCCTCGGTCACAGACGACTCGACGATCACCAGGAAGTCCTTGAACTCGACGAGCTGGCTGTTTGGATCCGGTGTACCGGCCAGGTACCAGACGCCGTCGGCCACCTTCCCCGACTCGACACGGGCCACCTGCGGCGGCTGAGCGGCCGGCGCCTGCAGGGTGACGGCCGCGTTCGGCTGCACGTCGGCGACGTTCATCTCGAGCACGGGATAGCCGCCCTGCTTCTGGACGATGCGCATCGGAAACTTGATGCCACCAACGTCACGATAGTCGGCGAACGTGGTTTCGATCAGCATGTCACCGAGTGTGGCCTGCGCTGTCCACGTCTCGATCTTCTCGACGAGATGTTCGGCGTTGATGTATCCGCTCACCTTGTACTTGTCGCGCACCATGAACGACACCACGGTCAGCGTGCGTCCGCCGGCGCGCGACGTCGACAGCGTCGGGGTGGCGGCCATCGCGGCCTTCACGAACCCGTGCGGGGTCAGCATCACCGACGCGCCGCCCCATGCCGAGTTCTCGCCGCTGACCGCCGCACCAGGCGCGTCGATGTAGAGTGGCTGGCCGCCGCCGCCGCGCGGCGGATTCTCGAACTGGCTGCGAATGGTTTCCTCGCGCGACACGCCCTTGGCGAAATCGATCGACCGCGTGTACTTCGCGTAGAACTTCGGGTAGGGAATGTCGGGACGGTTGTTCTGCAGGAACGCGTAGGCAAAGCCCGTCCCCGAATACGTGACCGTGTTAAGACTGGCCGCGCCGAGGGCGCGACTGGCCTCGTTGAGTACGCCGGCGGCATCTTGGAGCTGGGTCGTGGCGGCGCCGATCACCAGCCACGCGACGAGGAGAAATCCAGTTGGAGCGCGCATCGATCGTGTCCTCACTCGTGTTTCATGGTTGCATCGCCACCGTTCGTACGCAGCCCCGGAGTCTAACAGGTTGCCGAAAAGGCCCGCAACTGAAGCACAATGCCTGTCCATGAACGTCGGATTCATCGGACTTGGCACGATGGGCGGCCCGATGGCGTCGAGCCTGCTGGCCGCCGGGCACTCGCTGCACGTCAACGACCTACGTCCTGAGGCGATGGCGCCACTGGTCGCCGCCGGCGCCACCGCGCACCCGAGCGCGCGCGAGGTTGGCGCGCGAGCCGATGTCGTCTTCACGTCGCTGCCGGGCCCCGCCGAGTTCGAAGACGTCGCGCTCGGCGCGAACGGCCTCGTGCACGGGATGCAGCCCGGCACCGTGCTGTTCGATCTGACGACGAACGCCCCCTCGACCATTCGACGCGTCCACCCCGTGTTTCAGAGCAGAGGACTGCACCTGCTCGACGCACCCGTGAGCGGCGGCCCGAAAGGGGCCAAGACGCGGACGCTCGCGATCTGGGTCGGTGGTGATCAGACGCTCTACAGCCGCTTCGAGCCGGTACTCCGCGACATCGGCAACCAGCCGGCGTACATCGGCGACATCGGGGTGGCGTCGGTGGCCAAGCTCGTCCACAACTGCGCCGGCTATGCGATTCAGACGGCCCTGGCGGAAGTGTTCACCATGGGCGTCAAGGGCGGCGTGGATCCGCTCGTGCTCTGGCGGGTCGTCCGGCAGGGGTTTGTCGGGCGCGCGCGGGTCTTCGACCGGCTCGCCGACCAGTTCCTGCCGGCTGTCTTCGACCCGCCGAACTTCAGGCTCAGGCTCGCGCACAAGGACGTATCGCTCGCCACCGCCCTCGGCCGCGAGCTGAACGTGCCGATGCGCCTGGCCAACCTGACGCTCGAGGACCTGACCGAAGCGATGAACCGTGGCTGGAGCGAGCGCGACTCACGCGCGGCGATGATCCTGCAGGAAGAGCGTGCCGGCGTCGCAATCAAGGTCGCGCCGGAGGCCATTCAGGAAGTTCTGAGGCAGGACGGGTAAGTCGGAGGTCGGTTGGTGGTGGTGGTTGGTGGTTGGCGGTTCAGCCGCGCGACTACAGGCATGCCCCTCAGTGCTAGTACGCGTCTCCTTCCGTACGATGACCGCCCAGATCGGCGCGGGCGGTATGGGGGAATCGCCTCCTGCCCGAAGATTCGTCTCTACCGCGAACCACCAACCACCAACCACGAACCGCTCCTAGAGCGCGCCTTCTTCCGCGAGCACTTTCTTCGCGATCCGGAACGCCTCGACGCCGGCCGGGATCCCGGCGTACACGGCGACCTGAATCAGCGTGTCGCGAATTTCCTCGGGCGTGCAGCCGTTGCGTAGCGCGCCGCGCACGTGGATCTCGAACTCGGCAGCGCGGTTCAGCGTGGCGATGATGCAGAGGTTGTTCAGGCTCCGCTGCTTGTTCGACAAGACCGAACGCGTCCACACCTCGCCCCAGCAGTACTCGGTGACGATGCGCTGGAAGTCGCGGTTGAAGTCGTCCACGTTGGCCGTCGCCTTGTCCACGTAGGCGTCGCCGAGCACCTGGCGGCGGACCGCCATTCCCTTTTTGTACAGTTCGTTGTCGGCCATAAGAACCAGGAGACTGGAGGAGGCGCCCGCCTGATGTCAGGCGGGCGCGGAGAGTTCACCGCGTGGCGGACGCTCGCTTGACGCTGTCGGGCACTGGCATGACGACGTACAGGTTGCCCGTCTCGCTGACGGTCGTCGTGAGGTCGCGGACCGTCACACCGTTGCGCTTCTCCACGATCGTGCCCGGAAGAAACGCTTCGATCCTGTTCAACTCGTTGTTGTAATCGTCGTACTTCGCGTAGTTGAACTCCAAGACGAGCTCGCCGTTGCGAACCTCGATGCGCTCGGCCTGGTTCTGCGCGTTGAGCGTGGCCTTCGCGATGGCGGTCGGGACGCCGGGGATCGAGAACGTGACGACCGGCTTGCCGGTATCGTGAGCGACCGTGGTCTTGTCGCCGCCGGCGGTGGCCGCCTTCGGCGCGCCCTGCGGGCTCGCCCACAGACGAATCAGACGCTCCTGCAGCAGCGCGGGCTTCGGCGTCGCCTTCCCCTTGCCCGGCACGATCTCCGCCCCGACGATGTCCTCGTCCCACGCGTACTCGCCGCTGACGACCTCGATCGCGTTGAACGTCTGGCCATTCTGACGTAGGCAGCTGTACTGGATGCGCTGGCCCGTCGTCTGGTAGTTGTTGCTCATGCGGTACTTCGTAAGCCGGCACGGCTGCCCGTCGATCTGAATCGTCCCCGTGGCCTGGTGTTCGAGCGTCGCGACCGCCTCGATCTCCTGCGGACCGCGCAGCATGCCCATGTACCACTTCCAGTTGAAGAGTACCGCCTTCAGGTCCTTTGCGCCCGGCGCCGGCGTGTACCGCCCGGCAGGTGCCTGCTGCGCTTGCAGCACGCCCTGGCTCGCGCCGCCGATACCGAGCGATACGGCCACGAGGGCGGTGAAGATGAATACGCGTCTCATTCCCATGGGGGCCTCACGCATGACGATCAGTGGCGGATCTGCGTCACCATGTTCGCGGAGTCGTAATCGCGGCACGGCGTCGCTTCGGGCAGCATCCCGGCGTTCGGGTTCGGGTTCATCCGCAGCTGGCGCGGCGCCATCACCCACGGCTGGGCGAGCACTTCCGGATCTTCGATCGTGACCTCGTAGCGCAGCGTGTTGCCTTCACGCGTGAGTCGTTCGATCACATGCATCTTGTCCGAGTGGAAGTAGCCGCCCTTGTCGAGCCATGTGAGATCGTTGAACGCGATCACGTCGATGACGAGGGTGTCGCCTTCCCAGTGGCCGACCGAGTCGCCCCAGAAGAACACATCCTGCGACTTCACGGGATCGTGCTTCCGTCCGTCAGTGGGGATGACGCGGTATTCGGCGTTGCCCGCGCCGCCGCCACCGGCGGAATACAGAAACACGACATCGCTGGCCGTCTGGAGAATCCGGGTGGGCGGGCCCGCGCGCGGGATGCCGAGCGGCTGGCACGCGAACAGCGGGTCGTACTTGTTGGTCCACATATCGAGCTCCTGGACCTTGTCCCAGAACTCGGGCTTGTAGATCGGCCGGTTGGTGTTCATGCGCGCGGTGAACTCACCGTCCTCCGACTGGTTGGTGTAGTCGCCGCACTTCACTTGATTCGGCGCGCATCGCCGCGAGGGAAACAGTTCAGATAGATTGCCGCTCCCGTCGTCTTCGGCGGCACGACCACCCCCTCCGCCCCCTCCACCGCCCCATACGCCCGACAGGTCCGGCTTTCCGGCGGAGGTGCGCGGCGTCTCGACTGGGGCCGCTGCCGCGCGGGCCGCTCCCGCACCCTGGGCCTCAACCGACGGAGCCTTGAGGACCACGGCGGCGGTGATCAACACGACAAGACCGGCGTACGCAAATCGGCGCGCCATATCCTTCTCCCCTGTTTCCTTGTCCCTTGCCCCTTGGGCCTTGGTCCCTTAGTTCCCGTTCGGATCGCCGAACCAGAACGTCAGTTCCTTCCCGTCTGGAAACACCAGCACCCGCAGGAAGCCCATCGGGTTCCCGTTGCGCGCGGCAAAGCCTTTGACGGTGTACTTCGCGCCGATCTCCAGCGATCCAGGCCCCGTGCGGGCGAGTCCCTTGCTTCGCAGCGTGCCGGAGTTAGTGGTCTGGAACACCCACTCGGTGATCGATCCGTCCGCATTCTTGACGTCGAGATGCAACATTGAGTGGGGATTGATGAACTCCATCTTCTTGAGCGTCCCCGAGATGTCCACCGGCTTGTCCAAATCGTACTGCGCGGCGATGGCGTGATGTGCCGCCGCCGGCACGGCCGCTATCAGAAGCGCACAGACCGCGAGGATGCCGAAAGAACGCTTGCTCATCGCTGAATCCTCCTACGAAACATGAAGACGATATCCGCCCGGATAATTGTGCGCCCGCCCCAGGGGTGTGTCGACCCCGGGGCGGAACACCTGTTCCTAGAACGCCATCCTGAAGCCGAACTGCGCGGTGCGCGGCTGGAACGCGATGTTCGAGTCGTACACCGGCGCGCCGTAGTTGGCTGCTGCCTCGTTCGTGACGAACGAGTTGTAGTTGGCGTGGTTGAACGCGTTGAACACTTCGGCGATCGCGTCGAGCGTCATCCTCCCACTCAGCACGAACCGCTTCTGCAGACGAACGTCGACGCGGTGGAGGTCCGTACGGTCGAAGCTGTTGCGCTCGATGAGCGAGCCGTCGCGACGCAGCCGTCCGCCCGAGCCGCCGACGCCCAGCACGTCCACACCCGACGTGGGCGTCGCCTTCCCGTTGTCGGCAAAGAAGTACAAACCGCTCAACTGGAACCCGACCGGAAGCTGCCAGATACCGTTGAACGTCGCGCGATGCCGCTGGTTGCCCGTGAGGAACCGCTCCTCCTGGAGCACCGGGTGCAGCGTCATCGGCACGTCGCACGTGAAGACGCCGGGCGACGGGTTGGTAACGGGGTACTTGCAGCCCGCCGTGTCGTTGATTGGAGCGTACTGATAGTCCCAGTCCTTCGCCAGCAGGTAGGTGGCCGACAGCTGCCAGTTGTTGCTCATCCGCTTGGTGAGTTCCAACTGCATCCCGTACGACTCGAGCCCCTCGGGCTCCACCATGTTCTGGTTCACCGTGCCCCAGCCCTTGGTCGGCCGGCGGGTGAGATCCGTGAACGGGTAGTTGGCACCCGTCGCCGGGTTGTACGCGAGGTTGACGTCCATGATGCTCAGCGCGTCCTTGCTCACACCGTAGACGAAGTCGGTCGCGAGCGACATCGAGCTTCCGAACTGATGCTGCACGCCCGCCGACACCTGGTGCGTGTACCCAAGGGAGGTATCGGTCGCGGGCAGCGTCAGGAACGGCGTCCGCTGATTCGTCGTCGCGATCGCCTGCTCGTAGGTCGGTATCGGGCCATTGAACGGGTTGAGCGGGAAGTCGGGCCGCCCGTCGTAGTTCACCTGGATGTTGGCCACTTGCGCGTCCACGCGGTAGGCATGCGACGAATTGACCGCGCCGCCGGTGAACAATCCCCAGCCGCCGCGCAGCACCGTGCGGTCAGTCAGGCTGTACGCCATGCCGAGACGGGGCTGGATGTTGTCCTTGTCGAGCGGCCGATTGGGGTGGAGCCACGGCTCGAACGGTAGCTCCTCGGCGTAGGTGCCTTTGATCAGGTCATAGCGAAGGCCGAGATTCACCGTCAGATTGCCTCTGGTCCAGTCGTCCTGGATCCAGGTCGCGAAGCTGCGGATCGGGCTCTGCACGTCGAAGTGGCCCACCGCGATCGAATAGAACCGCGTGATCGGCGCCAGCGCGTTGAGTTGCCATGAATTGACGTCGTTGTAGACGGGGAACAGCGACTCGATATTGCTCGGCACCGGGCCGTTCTGCACGTCGAGTGTCCCGCCGCAATTGATGCACAGGAAAATCGGCGAGTTGCTGTGCACGTATTCGCCGCCCGTCTTCAGGTCGTGGCGTCCCTTGCCAACGAACGAGAACGACAGGTCGTCACGAAAACTGGGACCCCCGTCGGTCAGGTCCTGTGGCGACCGGGTGTGGGCCTGGCCGATGGTGAAGCCGCGCAGTAGCACGCGAGGGGTGCCATTCGTGAACCCCGCCGCGGCCTGGGGATGCTGGGGCCAGTTGACCACCGGGTTCGTCTGCCACCAGTAGCGGCCCCAGCTGACCGCCAGCTCGTTCACCGAGGACGCGCCCATGACGTGCGTGAGCCGGCCCGTGATGTCGTTGGCTTCCTTGGGCACGGCGCTGGGCGACGACGGGTGAATGGCGCTCCCGCCGGACCAGCGCGCGTCGTACGGATCCCACGAGCGCTGCAGGTTCTGGCGATACGTGAAGCGGGTCTGCGGCGAGAACTGCACGTCCACGCGGCCGCCGCCCTTCTTCTCGGTATAGGTTCCCTGGAGGTTGATGTTGAACGCCGGATACGGGGTCGTGTACGGCCGCGTGAACGGCTGTCGCTCGTATTCGAAGTTCACGAAGTAGTGAATGCGATCCTTCCGGATCGGCCCGCCATAGGTCGCGCTCACCTGCTGGTCCGAGTACGGCAGCACTTTGTTCTGGATGAAGTCCTTCGAGTTGAGGCTGTCGTCGCGGAAGTACCCCGCGACGGTGCCGGCGGAGACGTTCGTCCCGGATTTCGTGATCGCGTTCACCTGAATACCGCTCGAGCGCCCCTGCCGCGCGTCGAACCGGTTGGTGATCACTTCGAATTCGGCGATCGTGTCCTTGCTGAAGCGGGGTTGGCCGAAGGTGGTGGCGATCAGCTGCGTGACCTGCTGGCCATCGACGTTCAACTGAAAGCTGGATGATGGCGTCTCGGCGATGAAATTCTGCCGGCTGCCGGCAGCCAGCAGCGTCAGGTCCATGAAGTTGCGTCCGTTGACCGGGAGGTCCTGCACCTGGCGCGCATCGATGTTGCTCCCAAGGTTCGACTGCGTTGTGTCGATGAGCGGCGCTTCACCCGTGACGGTGACCGTTTCCTGGAGCGTGGCGGGCGACATCTGCAGATTCACCACGGCCTGCTGGCCGACCTGCAACTGCAGGCCCGATCGTTGGAACGGGGCAAAGCCCGCCAACTCCGCTGTGAGCCGGTAGTTCCCGATCCGGATCACCATCCGGTAGCCGCCGGCGATATCGGTCACCGCTTCGAAGCTGTTGCCGGTCGCTTCATTGACCGCACGAACCACCACGCCAGGCAGCACGCCGCCCGTCGCGTCCGTCACCGTCCCGCTGACGGCGGCTTCCTGCCCGAAGGCGACCACGGGCATGAGCAAGAGCACGATTGCGAGAACCAGCTTTCGGAGAGAACACGACAGCATCGGTCTTCCTCCCGCGAGAATGTAGTCCCTGGTGGCCAGTGCGCGAGCGAATGATGCGAATGACGGCGAACGCCGACGCGTGCGAAAGTCCGGAGAGAACGAGCGAATGGTGGCGCCGGTGTACCACACGGGGGCAGGTGTGTCAATTCTGTGACAACCTGCTCCCCGGGTGTTCGCGCTGAGCTGCGGTTCGTTCACTGATTCCCAGCCAAGAGATGCCCCGCGTCTCCGTGTCCCCGCCTCAGAACGCGCCGCCGATGTAGGGCAGCATCCGTCCGAAATAGAGCACGCCAACCCAAAGAAAGATCTGAGACCCGGCCACGAACTTGGCGAACGACGGCGCATCTGCGCCGGACCCCAGGGCCCAGATATCGTCGAAGAGCGTCAAGTACAAGACGTTGGCGCCGGCCAGCAGCATGAAGACGACTTTCCAATGAAAAGACGGGTTGTCGACGTATTGGAACGCCTGCCCGATAAAGAACAGCATGCCGGTCACCGAGTTCAAGACAAAGCCCCAGACGCCCCAGGGTAGCAGCCGGTGGATGTCGAAGAAGGCCGCTGTTCTCAAGAGCCCGAGAATCCGCAGGTTGCCGAGGAGCACGATGCCGAAGAGGAGACTCAACCCGATGAAGTGGATGGCCTCGAGCGTCGGCCACGCCCAGGGATGGCTGAACTGATACCTGGCGATCCGTGCGCTCTCGAGCCACTCGGGCGCCACCGTGCCGGACGGCGCCTGCCCTCCAGCCAGGATCTCCGGGTGGCTGATCTCGCCGCCGATGTTCGCGGCGCCCGCTACCAGTCCGATGGTGACGACCGACAGCACCACCACCGCCGGCACGTGCCACGTAGCGCCCCCCGGACGACGATTGCGCCACAGTCCGAACCAGGCCACGACTCCCGTCGCTTCGACGAAGATGAGCCCCAGTAACGCCGCGCGCTGATGACGAACGACCGTGTCCTGCGACACGCCGGGCTTGTTCTTGACCGCCCGCTCGGCCGAGTACCCGGTCATGTAGGTGGGAAGCGACATCAGGGCAATCGCAAAATACACAGCAAGGCTGGCGCGCTTCAGGTCGTCGCTGCGCTTGGCAAAGGCGAGGAGCAGCAATCCGAACGCGACGATCAGTCCGACGGTCGGGACGTGATTCAACAGCAGATGCAGGTGGACGAGGTTGAGGTTCATGAGTGGCTCCGCTATCCCATGTACGCGATCAGCCGGCCTGTGGTGATGACGCCGACCCAGATGGCAATCGACAACGCGGCGAGCACCTTGACGCGGCCTGGCACGGTGCCGTCACTGCCCGCGCTGTCGATGAAGCGTCGCATCGGCACGAACAGCAGCGTGCCCGCGGCGATCAGCAGGAGCTTCGCGTAGTAGATCGGGATGAAGCCGGTCTGGGTGGCGTGCGCCGCAAACAGCAGGCTTCCCGTCAGGAAATTGAGGATGAATCCGGCCCAGAAGATCCTGGGCATCACGCGCAGCGACGACACGAGCAACGGCGATCCCGCTCCGAGCAGGCGCAACCCGATGACGAACGCCGAACCCGCCGACAACCCCATCCCAAGACTGTGGAGAAACAGCACGGACGGAAAGCCCCAGATCGAATCTGATTCCGCGATCCACAACGGCAGGCTCAGGCCCTGGAGCCATTCGAAATACGCTTCCATACACCTCCGGGACGAAACGCGGCGCGTCAGCGGCGCCGCAAACTCATACCACACTCTCTTGGTTCGTGGTTGGTGGTTGGTGGTTGGTGGTTGGTGGTTGGTGGTTATAATCCGTCGCTCATGACGATCACGTCGGCGCGCGTCGCCATCCTCGACGACTATCAGGATGTCGCGCGGTCGATGGCCGACTGGGCGAGTCTCGGCGGCAACGTCGACGTGCACGCGTTTCATGAGCCGCTCGGCGACGAAGACGCCGTCGCGCTCCGCCTTCGCGACTTCGACATCATTGTCGCGATGCGCGAGCGCACGGCCTTTCCCCGCACGCTCATCGAGCGACTGCCGGCGCTCAAGCTCCTGGTCACGACGGGCCGGCGCAACGCGGCGATAGACGTCAACGCGGCCGCCGAGCGGGGCGTGCCGGTTTCGGGCACCAGCACGTTGCCGACGCCGCCGGTGGAGCTCACGTGGGGCCTGATTCTGTCGCTGGCCCGCCGGATTCCGCAGGAAGCCGAGGCCATGCGCCGCGGCGCCTGGCAGACGACGATCGGGGTCGGGCTTCACGGCAAGACACTCGGCATCCTCGGGCTCGGACGTCTCGGCGCCGAGGTCGCCCAGATCGGCAAGGCGTTCGGCATGCACGTCGTGGCGTGGAGCCAGAACCTGACCACCGACGTCACGAGCTCGCTCGGCGTCGAGCTGGTGGACAAGGCCACGCTCTTCATGAGCGCCGACGTCGTCACGATTCACCTCGTGCTGAGCGCGAGAACGCGCGGGCTGGTCGGCCACACCGAGCTGACCGCCATGAAGCCCACGGCCTTCCTCGTCAACACCGCCCGCGGCCCCATCGTTGACGAAGCGGCCCTGCTCGAGGCGTTGCGCGGCGGGGTCATCGCTGGCGCCGGCCTCGATGTCTACGACGAAGAGCCGCTACCGGGCGGCCATCCCCTGCGACAGCTCGACAACGTCGTGCTCACACCGCACCTGGGCTACGTCACGACGGAGAATTATCAGGAGGCGTACGGCCAGGCCGTTGAAAACATCCGGGCCTTCCTGGCTGGTGCTCCGGTTCGCGTGATCGCACCCTAGGCCCGTGCACCTGCTGGTCCTGCCCGGCGACGGCATCGGCCCCGAGATCACGAACGCGACGCTCGCGGTGCTCGACGCGCTGACGCGCGCCCGGCAACTCGACCTCTCGTGGACCATTCGCGAGATCGGCCTGTCGGCGCTGGCGCGCGACGGGACGACGCTGCCCGAAGGTGTGCTCGAGGCCTGCAGGGCCGCCGACGGCATCCTGCTGGGGCCCATCTCCCACGCCGACTACCCCGAGCGGGACCATGGCGGCGTCAACGTGTCGGCCGAACTGCGTATCGCGCTCGACCTCTTCGCCAATATCCGGCCGAGTCGCTCGCGCGGCGGCCTCGCGCACTGGGGCCGCACGCCGATGGACCTCGTGATCGTCCGCGAGAACACCGAGGGCTTCTACGCCGACCGCAACATGTTTCGCGGACCCGGAGAGTTCATGCCGACCGAGGACCTGGCCCTCGCCGTTCGCAAGATCACCGCGTCTGGATCGTCACGGATCGCGCGCGCTGCCTTCGATCTCGCGGAGGCCCGCCGCCGCAGGGTGACGGCCGTGCACAAAGCCAACGTCCTGGGTGTGTCGGAAGGCCTGTTCCTTCGCGAAGTGCGCCGAGTCGCAGGGGCGCATCCCGACGTTGCCTACGACGAACAGCTCGTCGATTCGATGGCCGCGCTGCTCGTGCGGGACGCCGTCCGTTTCGATGTGATCGTGACGACGAACATGTTCGGCGACATTCTGTCGGACGAAGCCGCGGAGCTGTCTGGCAGTCTCGGGCTCGCCGGATCCATCAATGCGGGCGAACGGCACTGCATGGCACAGGCGCAGCACGGGTCGGCGCCCGACCTGGCCGGCCGCGACGCCGCGAACCCAACCTCCCTGATCCTCTCGGCCGCGATGCTGCTCGACTGGCTCGCGCGCCGGCGCGGCGATCCGACACTCGCCCGAGCAGCCCAGGTGATCGAGACGGCGACTGACGCAGTCTTGGCCGACCCGGCGCGGCGAACCGCCGATCTCGGTGGTCCGCTCGGGACCACCGCGTTTGCCGCGGAGGTCTGCCGAGAGGTCCTCACGCATGTCCACTGACGCGGCGACTCACATCGGCGCGCCCCCGTGGACAGACGCCGAGCGGCGTGCCTTCAACAAGGCGGCCTGGCGCCTCGTGCCGTTCCTGACGGCGGGCTACCTCCTGAACTACATGGATCGGACCAACATCGGGTTCGCGGCGCTGGCGATGAATCGCGAGATCGGGTTGACGGCCACGCAGTTCGGGTTTGGCGCCGGGCTCCTCTTCTTCGGCTACAGCTTCTTCGAGATTCCCAGCAACATGGCGCTCTACCGGTACGGTGCCAGGCGCTGGATCGCGCGGATCATGATCACCTGGGGAATTGTTTCCGCCGCAACAGCGTTCATTACAGGACCGCAGAGCTGGTACGCGCTCCGCCTGCTGCTGGGCATCGCCGAAGCAGGGTTCTTCCCCGGCATCACCTTCTACCTGGCGATGTGGTTTCCGGCCGAATACCGCGCGCGCATGCTGGCCTGGTTCCTCGTCGCGATTCCCGCCTCGACGGTTGTGGGCGGCCCGCTGTCGGGAATGCTCCTGCAACTGGACGGACTCGGCGGGATGGCGGGGTGGAAGTGGCTGTTCGTCATCGAAGGACTGCCCGCGGCGCTCCTTGGTATCGCGGCGCTCTGGGTGCTGCCTGATGGTCCCGAGGACGCTGCCTTCCTGAGCGAGGAGGAGCGGCGACTGGTGCGTGCGCGCATCCTCGGCGAGCGGCGTGACAAGGAAATGCGACACCTCCTCCCCGCCTTGAAGGACCCGCGCGTGCTCGTCCTGGCCGTAGCGCAGTTCGGTTTCACCGCCGGGTCGTACGGCGTCGGCATCTGGCTGCCGCAGATCATCAAGGACGCGCAGTTCTCCAACGTCGGCGTCGGTTTCGTCACGGGCGCGTGTTACGTCGTCGCGTCGGCCGCGATGATCGCCTGGGCCGCGTGGGTGGACCGCACGGGCAAGAAGATCACGAACCTGACGCTGGCGTGTCTGGTCGCGTCGGTGGGGCTGGCACTCGCCATCCAGTCCGGCAACTTCTGGCTGTCACTCGCGTGGATCACGCTGGCGCTCGTCGGCATCACGTCGGCGCGCGCCATCTTCTGGACGATCCCCACGCGTTTCCTGACGGGCCTCGCCGCTGCCGGCGGACTGGCCTTCATCAACAGCATCGGCACACTCGGCGGGTTCGTCGGCCCCTACGCCGTAGGCTGGCTGCGCGACGCGACCGGATCGTTTTCGGCGGGGCTCCTGGCCATGTCGGGACTCCTCGTTCTGGCGACCGTGATGTCGTGGTCGCTCAAGCTGCTCGTCACGCACGAGTAACCGTATACACTTTCCTCCCGTGACCATGACCCTCACCGCTGACCAGACTCATCGCAAGAACCGCCGTCGGGCCGTCGTCTCCTCCTCGGTAGGCACGGCGATCGAGTGGTACGACTTCTTTCTGTACGGCGTGGCCGCGGCGACCGTGTTCCCGCAGAAGTTTTTCCCGAGCTCCGATCCCTTCACTGCCACGATGCTGTCGTTCGCGACGTTCTTCGTCGGCTTCGCGGCGCGGCCGGTCGGCGCCGCGATCTTCGGTCACTTTGGGGATCGCGTCGGGCGGAAGAAGCTGCTCGTCTTCACGATGATCGTGATGGGCGCGTCGACCATGGGCGTCGGACTAGTTCCCTCGTACGAAATCATCGGCATCTGGGGCGGCGTCCTGTTGACGATTGGCCGGATTCTCCAGGGCCTGGCGATCGGCGGCCAATGGAGCGGCTCGGTGCTGATGGCGGCCGAATGGACCGACCCGAAGGCGCGCGGCTTCACGACCAGCTTCACGCAGCTCGGCGCGCCGGCCGGGATGGTGCTCGCCAACGGCGTGCTCGCGCTGATGACGGTCTTCACCACCGACCAGAGCTTCCTCGACTGGGGATGGCGCATCCCATTCCTCGCAAGCGTCGCGCTCGTCATCGCGGGCTTCTACATTCGGGCGGGCGTCAAGGAGACGCCCGTGTTCGAGGAGCTCAAGAAGACCGGCGCGGTGGTGAAGATGCCGGTCCTGGAAGTGTTGCGCAGCAACGGACGTGACGTGGCCGTCACGGCACTGCTGCGAACGAGCCAGCAGACCTGCTTCTACATGTTCACGACCTACATCATCACCTACGCGACGACAGTCCTCGGACTGGGACGCGGGATGGTGCTGAACTTCGTCATGATCCAGGCGCTCATCTCCTGCTTCACCATCCCGCTTTTCGGCCACCTCTCCGACATCTACGGGCGCCGGACAATCACCGCGATCGGCTGCGCGATCATGATCGTGTTCCCGTTTGTCTACTTCGGGATGCTCGACAGCAAGTCGCTGCCGCTTGTGTTCATCGCGATCGCGGTGGCGCTACCGCTTCAGGATCTCCAGTACGGCCCTCAGGCCGCGTTCATCGCCGAGAGCTTTCCCCCGGCGTTGCGCTACAGCGGATCATCGCTGGGCTATCAGCTCGCCTCGATCACCGCAGGCGGGCCGTCGCCGATCATCGCGGCGTTCCTGCTGAGGGACTACGGAACGTCGACGGCGATCGCTGTCTACGTCTCGCTGTGTTCGGTGATCAGCCTGATCTGCGTATTTCTGATGCCACACAGCACCGACAGCCACGGTCATGGCCGCGGCTGACGCTTGCGCCAGTAGCGCACCAGCCCGCGCCAGCTGAATTCGAGCGGACCGACGGTCTCGAGCGACCGCACTTCGTCGAGCGAGACGACCCGGGTGACGGAGGCGAACACCTCCGACCGGAACTGCTGGTACTTCTCCTCGTCGGTGCCTTCCCCCTCCAGGATCCGCCGGACCATGTCGGCGGTCTCGCGAAGGCTGGTTTCGAAGCAATCGAGGTGCTCGGCCGCGTTGCCGTACGCACCGCAGTGCGTGACGAACACCGATTGCGGCTTCCACGCCCGAATCGTCGCCAGGCTGACGAGCCATGCCTCGATGTCGATGTCGGGAGGCGGCGTGGGCGGCAGCGTGAGGAGCGTGGGGCCGAATCGTAACCCCCCGGTGTCGCCCACCCACGCGATCCCCGCGGCCTCATCGAAGTAGCTGACGTGATGCGCGGCGTGGCCTGGCGTGTACTGCACGTGGAAGGTCCCGACGCCCGAGTCAATCCGCTCGCCGCCGCGCAGGATCGTCAGATTCTGTGCGGGGACGGGGATGATGGCTCCCCACAACTTCGCGACGCCCTCGACACCCCACAACTGGTTCGCGCTGTTGACGAGTTTCGACGGGTCGATGATGTGCGGCGCGCCTTTCTCATGGACAAAAACCTTGATGGCAGGGTTCTCCTGCACGAGCAGACCCGCCACGCCGGCGTGATCGAGATGAATGTGAGTCAGCAGCAACGACCGGATGTCGCCGATGCCGATATCGGCCTGGGCCAGCTCGGCGCGCAGGGTGTCGATACACGAGCCCGGACCCGGATCGACGAGCGCCACGCCGCCGCCGGCGACGTACACACCGGTCCCGATACCCTTCGGAACGTCGAGGAAATTCAGATCGATATAGGAAATGGAGGGAGCAACCGGGATCACGCCGAAAGTGTACTTCAGCGACCCTTACGTCGCGGGCATCGACCGGGCCGCCGGCAGCGTGCGCAGATGCGCCTTCGCCGAACGAAACGCCGCGCTGTCGCGCAGGCCTCCGCGTCGCGTCCCGACGGCGGTGCGTACCGCAGTGAGGCGTTCCTCCGGCGCGGGATGAGTCGAGAGAAACACGCCGACGGCGCGGGGATCGCGCGCCTGCTGACGCCGGACCAGGTCGAGCAGCTCGATCATGCCTCGCGGATCCCAGCCGGCCTTCGTCATGATTTGCAGCCCCACGCGATCGGCCTCGCGCTCATCGTCGCGGCTGAACTTGAGGAAGATCCCGTTGGTCAAGAGCGCCCCTGCGGCCTGGGCAGCACCCGAGCCGCCGGTGTTACCGAGCATCGCGCCCAGCACGGTCAAGCTCCAGCGGGCGATGATCGCGTTCGTCAGCTGCCCGGCCGAGTGACGCTGGGCGATGTGAGCGATCTCATGGGCCATGACGGCCGCCACCTGTGATTCGTTCGCAGCCGCGGCGAGCACGCCGCGATTGACCCACACGGGGCCGCCAGGCAGCGAGAACGCGTTGAGCTCGCGGTAATCAGCGACCTGGAATGAGTACGGATACTTTGCTCCGGGCGCCGCGCGGGCCAGTCGCTGCCCCAGCGCCTCGACATAGGCCGTTACCTGCCGGTCGCGAAGCGTCAGGGTTCGCTTGCGGACCTCGGCGTTGGCCTCGCGTCCGATCGTGATTTCCTGATCGACCGACACCAGTTCGATCGCGCCGACCGTCGCCGCGCACGACGCGAAGCAGACGACGACACCCAGGAGCCACGAGGGCGCCACCCCGAGACGGCCCGAGGCAGCCCGGGGATCAGGCCTCGAGTGGTGGACCGGCTGGCTTGGCGTCGGACCGAAGGCGGAGGAGGCGGGCGTAGGCAGCGGTGAACTCAACGCCGTACATGAGGATAACGGACGAAATGTAAATCCACAGCAGGAACACGACGACCGTGGCAATCGACCCCTGCACCACCGCCAGCCCCTGGTTGTGCGCGATGTACCACGAGAAGCCGTCGAACGCGCCGCGCCACAGCACGCCCGTCAGCACCGCGCCCACCCAGACGTCGCGCAACCGCGTCTTCGCGTTGGGAATAAAGTAGAAGACGAATCCCACGGCGACCACGAGCGCCATTGTCGCGCTGTAGCGGACTGTCCACGACTGGAACGCCTCCAGCCACGAGAACCGCAGCACCATCACCCCGAACCACGTCGCCTGGGCGACGCGCACGGCGCTCATGAGCAGCAGCGCCGTCACCAGCACCAGGCCGGCGGTGACGAGCATCAGGAACGAGACCAGCCGGTGCTTCAGGAAGCTGCGCCGCTTCTCGACACCCCACGCCTCATTGACCGCGCTCGTCACGGCGCCGAACACCCCCAGGGACGACCAGATCAGGCCGAAGCTCCCCGCCACGCCCACCTGGAAGCGCGCCTCGCGAAATGCATCGAGCTGCGTCGTGACGAAGTCGAGCTGCGTCGGGAGGTAGCGAAAGACGAACCGCAGCACGGCGAGCCGCTGGCCCTCGTCCGCGGTGACGGATCCCAGCAGCGAGATCACGAGCAGCAGAAAGGGAAAGAGCGAAAGCAGCGCGTAGTACGCGATCGCCGCGGCATGCGTCAGGTCGTCGCCGTTGAGCAGACGAACAAGGGCGCGCCAGGCCGCGCGTCCCACGAGCCGAAGCCCAGCTCTGACGCGGGGCACCCGACCAGACTGGATGACTGCCACGATGATGCGCTACACCCGCCGCCCCGTGCGCTCGTCGCGAATGTCGTGCTTCTTCATCTTGCTGTAGAGCGTTGGACGATAGAGCCCGAGCAGCTGCGCCGCCTCCTGCTTGTTCCAGTTGGTTCGCTGCAGCGTCTGCAGAATCGCCATCTTCTCGATCTCGGCGAGGGTCCGATGCGGAGGGATCGTGAATTCCTGGGCCACCGGGCTGTCGTCACGAATCGTGTCTGGCAGGTCTGCCGGCGTCACCTCGCCTGTCTTGCAGACGAGCACGGCTCGCTCGATCGCGTTTTCGAGCTCGCGCACGTTGCCGGGCCACCGGCTCCGGATGAGCAGATGATACGCCGCCGACGAGAGCGACCGGACGTGCCGCTGGTGCCGCTGGTTGAACTTGGAGAGGAAGTGGTTGCAGAGCAGCGGAATGTCCTCGGTGCGCTCGCGCAACGACGGCACCCGCATGGTGATCGTGTTGATGCGGAAATACAGATCCTCGCGCAGTCGTCCCTCGCGCAGCGCCGTTTCGATGTCGATGTTGGTCGCGCAGATGAGCCGGAAATCCAGACGTACGATCCGCTCGCTCCCGATCGGCCGGTACTCCCGCTCCTGCAGCACCCGCAGCAGCTTGGTCTGCAGGAACGAGGGCATCTCGCCGATCTCGTCGAGCAGCAGCGAGCCTCCCTCGGCCAGTTCCAGCAGCCCGACCTTGTCGCCGCTCGCCCCGGTGAACGCCCCCTTCTTGTAGCCGAACAGCTCGCTCTCGATGAGGTCGCGCGGAATTGCCGCGCAGTTGATCTTGATGAACGGGCCGCGCCCACGCTTCGAGTTGTAGTGAAGGGCGTTGGCGATGAGCTCCTTGCCGGTGCCGTTCTCGCCCTGGATCAGGATGTTGGCCTCGCTGCCGGCCACGCTCTCGACGAGGTCGAACAGCTCCTTCATCAGTTTGCTCTGACCGATGATGTTCGTCACGCTCTGCTGACCGCGCATCTGCTCTTTCAACTGCTGATGCTCGGTCCGCTCGCGCGCGCGATCCGACGCGCGGACGACAATCTTCAGTAGCCCGTCGCGATTGACCGGCTTGTCGAGGAAGTAGAACGCGCCCGCCTGTCCGGCCTCGACAGCGCCCGCCACCGTGCCCTGGCCGCTGACCACGATGACCTCGGGGGTCGGGTCGACGGCCTTGAGGCGGCGCAGCAGGGTGACCCCTTCGACGTCGGGAAGCCCGAAGTCGGCAATGACGACGTCCGGGCGCGACTGCCTGAAGAGCTCCTCGCCGCGCTCTCCGGTGTGCGCCGTCTCCACCTCGAAGCCGCCCGTCGCCAACACCGACTGGATCCAATCGGCGGCCGCTGGCTCATGGTCGATAACGAGTACGCGGGGCAATCGCTTCGTCACGCTAGGCTCCACTCCAAAACTCTAGCACCGGTGTCCGTATTTCATACAGTCTCGAAGCAAGTGCAATGAATCACGACACGAACCGTATCCTATAATGCGGCGCATGGCCGAATCGCGCGGTGCCCCGGACCATGATTCCCGCGAGCATGGCGCATCCGCCCAGCCGGCCGCCCGGCCCGAATGTGACGCCGACGACCGGATGATCTGCGAACGGTGCGGTAAGGCCGAGATGTACCGGATGCACGCGGTGTGGCGCTGCCCCGAGTGCGGTTTCAAGACTGACTGCTGCGGCTGGTAAAGGGCCTCGTGCAGCCAATCCAGTCACGCCTCCGACCAGACACTGCCGACAGCCTCGCCAATCGATCCAGCATGACCGCCCTGGTGGTCCAGCTTCGAGACCGCCTGGCACAGGTGCGCGCTGGAGGCGGCGAGTCTGCCGCGCGACGCCAGCGCGACCAGGGCAAGCTGGACGCGCGGGCCCGGATCGACCTCCTGCTGGACGCGGGCTCGCCCTTCCTCGAGCTGTCGCCGCTGGCGGCGTGGGAGATGTATGACAACGACGCCCCGGGCGCGGGGCTCGTCACGGGCATCGGCCGCGTCTCGGGACGCGAGGTGATCATCGTCGCCAACGACGCCACGGTGAAGGGCGGCACGTACTACCCGATTACCGTGAAGAAACACCTCCGCGCGCAGCACGTGGCGCTCGACAACCGGCTTCCCTGCATCTACCTCGTGGATTCGGGAGGCGCCTTCCTGCCGATGCAGGCCGACGTCTTTCCGGACAGGGAGCACTTCGGTCGCATCTTCTTCAACCAGGCGCGCCTGTCGGCCGAGGGCGTGCCACAGATTGCGGTGGTGATGGGCTCGTGCACGGCCGGCGGCGCCTACGTGCCCGCGATGTCCGACGAAACGATCATCGTCAACGGCACGGGCACGATCTTTCTCGGCGGGCCGCCGCTCGTGAAAGCCGCAACGGGAGAGGACGTCACGGCGGAGGACCTCGGAGGGGCCGACGTCCATACACGGCTGTCGGGCGTCGCCGACTACATGGCGGAAGACGACGCCGACGCGCTGCGCATCGCGCGCACGGTGGTTTCGACGCTGGGCGCCGCGCCGGTCGGCATGCCGGACGTCGTCGCGCCAGAAGACCCTGCGTATGTCACCGACGAGATTTACGACGTCGTGCCTGCGGATCCGCGAGTGGCCTACGACGTACGCGAGGTGATTGCGCGACTCGTCGACGGATCGCGCTTCGACGAGTTCAAGGCGCGGTACGCGCCGACGATCGTGACCGGGTTCGCGCGCCTGCACGGCTATCTCGTCGGGATCGTCGCCAACAACGGCGTACTGTTTTCGGAGTCGGCGCTGAAAGCCACCCACTTCATCGAGCTGTGCAACCTGCGCGGCATCCCGCTCGTCTTCCTGCAGAACATCACCGGCTTCATCGTCGGGCGCCAGTACGAGCGGGGCGGTATTGCGAAGGATGGCGCAAAGATGGTGCACGCCGTGGCCAACTCCGTCGTGCCCAAGTTCACCGTCGTGATCGGCGGCTCGTTCGGCGCCGGCAACTACGGGATGTGCGGCCGGGCGTACGACCCTCGCTTCCTGTGGATGTGGCCCAACGCACGAATCTCGGTGATGGGCGGTGAGCAGGCGGCGGGCGTGCTGTCGACGGTGAAGCGCGACCAGCTCGCGCGAGAGGGCAAGGTCTTGAGCGCCGACGAGGAGTGCGCGATCCGACAGCCGCTCCTCGACAAGTACGAACGCGAGGGCTCACCGTACTACTCGACTGCGCGGCTGTGGGACGACGGCATCATCGACCCGGCGCAGACGCGCACGGTGCTGGCGCTCGGCATTGCCGTGGCGTCGCGCGGTCCGATCCCGCCCGCCCGGTACGGCGTCTTCCGGATGTAGGGCCTCAACAGCTGCCATGTTCGAGCGGGTGCTGATCGCGAATCGCGGCGAAATTGCGGTGCGCGTCATACGGGCGTGCCGCGAACTGGGAGTGATCCCGGTGGCTGTCTATTCCGACGCGGACGCGCGGTCGCCGCATGTCGCGCTCGCCGATCGCGCCGTCCGGATCGGCGCGGCGCCCCCGGGCGACAGCTACCTCTCAACCGCCGCGATTCTGAAGGCCGCACGCGAGACCGGCGCCGGCGCGATTCACCCGGGATACGGGTTCCTGTCGGAGAACGCGGCGTTCGCCGCAGCGTGCGCGGACACCGGCATGGCCTTCATCGGGCCGCCGGCCGCGGTTCTTGCGACGCTCGGTTCCAAGATCGCCGCGCGCGCGCTCGCCGAACGGACGGGCGTGCCGCTCGTGCCTGGCGCCACGCCCGCCGACCAGTCGAACGACGGTATCGCGGCTGCGGCGCGCCGTCTCGGCTTGCCTGTGCTCGTCAAGCCGTCGGCCGGCGGCGGCGGTATCGGCATGAAGGACGTGCGGGAACCGGATCGGCTGATCCCCGCGATCGAGCAGGCCCGTCGCGAGGCGGTGTCGGCCTTTGGCGACGGCACGCTGTACGTAGAGCGACTGATCGAGCGCCCCCGGCACGTCGAAGTGCAGATCTTCGCAGACGGGAACGGACACGTCGTCCACCTGTTCGAACGCGAGTGCTCGATCCAGCGCCGGCATCAGAAGGTGGTGGAAGAGTCGCCGTCTCCGGCGCTGACGCCCGCGCTGAGGGCGCGAATGGGCGAGGCTGCGGTCGGACTCGCACGCGCCGCCGGGTACCTGAACGCCGGAACGGTGGAGTTCCTGCTCGAGGGCACCGGCGACAGCGCCACGTTCTATTTTCTCGAAGTGAACACGCGCCTGCAGGTCGAGCACGGCGTGACCGAGCAGGTCACGGGCGTCGATCTGGTGTGCGCGCAGATCATCGTGGCTGCCGGAGGCGACCTGCCCTGGTCGCAGTCATCGCTCGCCCAGCGCGGACACGCGATCGAGGTGCGTATCTGCGCCGAGGACGCTGCCCGCGGAGGCCTGCCCCAGGCCGGGCCCCTACTGCTCTACCGTGAGCCCTCGATGCCCGGCATCCGTGTGGACTCTGGCGTGATTGAAGGCGGCGAGGTCAGCGTTCACTACGACTCGCTCATCGCGAAGCTGATCGCCACGGGCGAGTCGCGCGAGGCGGCGAGACGACGGGCTGTCGAGGCGCTGCGCGCGTACCCGATTCTCGGCGTGAGTACGAACGTCGCCCACCTGATTCACATCCTCGAGCACCCCCGCTTCGTGTCTGGAGACCTCGACACGCGGTTTCTCGATGCCGAGGGGGCCGCCCTGCTGGCATCGAACGACGACCCACTCGCTTTCGCTGCCGCCGGTGAAGTCGCCGCCGTCGCCCGCAGGGATGGGACGAGCGCGTCGTCGACACGCGACCGGGCGATCGGCGACCCATGGAGCACGCTGCGAGGGTTCCGTGGTTGAGTCGCTCGGCCGCGGCCGCTACCTGCACTCCGGGATTCGGGATTCGGAATTCGGGACTCGGGCTGACCAGGGAGGCCACCGTATCGCGTTCGCCGTAGTCGATGGCCCCCGCACGTGGGTGTTCATCGACGGTCGTACATTCATCGTGGCCGATCGCGAACCCGAGGCCCGTCACACATCCTCGCAGACCGACGATCTCGTCGCGCTGTCCGCGCCGATGCCAGCGACGGTCATCGCCGTCGAGGCCGTTCCGGGGCAGGACGTGCAGGCCGGCGATACGGTGATCATGCTCGAGGCGATGAAGATGGAGCTGCCGATCAAGGCGCCCAGAGCGGCGCGCGTCAAAGCGATACACTGTCGCGAAGGCGAGCTCGTGCAGGCGGGCACGCCGCTGCTGGAACTGGAGTAGCGCGTCAAAGACAGGACGCGAAACTGACATGGACGATGAACTGATCCCGCTCGTCACGGAGCTGGTGGAAAAAGTCGGCCTGCTGCGCCGCGACATGAAGCAGCGCGGCGACGACGAGAAGTACGAAGCGCGGCTGGCGCGCATCGATCAGAAGGTGTCCAAGCTGGCGGAGACAATCGGCGGAAAGAGCCCGGACGCCGCGAAGGCCGTGAGAACGGCGTGGCAGATGCCGGCCCGCAGCCTGGCATTCCGCAACGCCGATCACAAGCAGTCCTGAAGGACGGGTTCCGTCAGTCCTTTTCGCCTTTCACGTGGAGCGTGAGGTAGCGCTCGTACCCCATCTCCTTCATCTGATGCACCTGCGCCTCAAGCCAGTCCACGTGCTCTTCCTCGTCCTTGAGCAGCTTCGAGAACAGCTCGCGCGACTGGTCGTCGCCGGCCTCACGCGCAGCCTGGACGGCCTTGTTGTACATGGCGACGGCGTTGGTTTCGAGCTTCAGGTCGGCCTCGATCTGCTCCTTGACGCTCTGGCCGACATTGAGCTCGAGGTACTCCATCTTCGGCGTGGCGTCGAGGAAGAGCAGGCGCTCGATCAGCTCCTCGGCATGCTTCATCTCGTCGATCGACTGCTTCTTGATGAAACCGCCGAGGCCGTGATAGCCCCAGTTGTGACACATCTCAGCGTGTAAGAAGTACTGGTTGATGGCGGTCAGCTCTTCGCGAAGCGCCTCGTTGAGATGCGCGATCACCTTCTCGTTCCCCCGCATGCCGTGAATCTCCTCGATAAGGCCCCGCCCATCAGCGCCGGGCAAGGCAGACACGTCATCCTACATCGGCAAAGGGCTTGCACAGTACCCCGGCATGACTAAGAACACTGTCCGAATCTGGACACAGCAGCCGTACAATCGGCCCATGAAACAGGCCCTGTTCACTGCCGTGCTCGCCCTGTCTGCCTCGAGCGTCCTCGCGCAGAGCGCCTCGCAGGCTCAGCGGCAGTTTGAAGCTGGACAGTACCAGCAGGTTGTCGAAGCGGCGACGCCAGACGGCGACCCTGCGCTGCTCTTCACCGCGGCACAGAGCTATCAGAAGCTCGGTCAGGCCGAACAGGCCATCGGGGCCTACGGTGCCTTGGCGGCTCGCGACGAAGGCGACCCCTGGCACTCAATTGGGCTCTCGGGTCAGCAGTTGATGGGCGAGGACGTGGATGGTGCGATGGCATCCGCGCGGCACGCCGTCGAGATGGCCGGTAACATGGCCGAGACTCACTACCAGCTGGGCATGGTGCTCGCCAAGGCGAAAAGCTGGTCGGACGCGGCCGACGAGTTCGACCGTGTGAACGAACTCGACCCGGCGAACGCCTATGCGTACTACTACGGCGGCCTCATGCACTACCGAGCCAACCGCCCTGACCGCATGGCCAATCGCTTCGAGCGGTTTCTGGCGCTGGCGCCCAACGCGCCCGAGCGGCCCGAAGTCACGCAGATCATGCGGACGATTCGAGGACGATAGTGGTTGGTGGTTCGCGGTTGGGCAGGCGAACGTCAGAACGCCTGCCCAATCCCGAAGTACCACGCTGAGGTGCGCGTGGCCGTTCCTGTGGCTCCGAGCCACGCCACCCTACCGTAGTCGGCACGCAGCAGCGCAAATGGCGTGGCCAGGCGCACGCCCACTCCGACCGAGCCAGTCGTCGCGCTCAGCTTGAAGTCCTGCGGTGTCGGAAACACGTTTCCGACGTCGATGAACGCGACTCCGCGCAGCCACTTGTAGATTGGCACACGCGCTTCCTGATTCAGGATCAGCATCGCTTCGCCGCCGAGCGCGAAGGTCCGCCCGTCCGGCAGCACCAGTTGCTCGCCGAGCAGGCTCTCATCGACACCACGGACGGTGCGCGAGCCGCCAGCATAGAACAGCTCGCCAATCGGAAATTCCTGGCCGCCGAGCGCGCGGCCAAAACCCACACGTGCGGCCGACGCGAGGACAACCCCATGCAGGCTCTGGAAGCGATAAGCCTGGCCGCCGTACTTGAGGAAACGGAATTGCGATCCGAGCGATTTCGGCGCCCATTCCACGCTCGACGAATAGAGCGACCCGCTCACCGGATCGAGCGGATCGTTCCGGGTGTCCCACGCCACCGTTCCAATCAGACGCGCCACTTTGGCCTTCACGTCGAAGGTGGGAAAGTTGGGATCGGAAACGCTCACGACCGTGTGATCGCGATCCAAGCGGTACGAATACGAGAGCGAGAGCGGACTGGAGGCCTTCTGGAGTCTCTGCTCCCACGAAATGCCGTAGGTATTGGTCACGGTGGGCCTGGCCACCAACTCCAGATGGGCGCGCTCGAGCACCATCGACGATTGAATCGGGAGCGACATGAGGGTCGGGGCGCTGACGAGGGCCCGTATCGAGTTCTGGTGTCGCAGGTACTCTATGGTGCCCCCGAGGCTGACCGGGCGCCCGAGCAGCGTTCGCCTCGTGAGATCGGCCACAAGACCGGGCTCGATCTGGGTGCCCGTCGAGTCCTCGGAGTCCTTTTCGGTGGCTTGAATACCGTAGCGGAGTCGCAGGGCCGGCCAGGCATCCACTGTCGTCCGCACGCGCATCGGCTGCTGCGGCCCGCGTGAGGTGGCCTCGATCAGTTCCGTGGTGACGTCGACCCGCCTGAAAAGCCCTGTCTGGTACACGCGTGTCCGGGCACGCGCCAGGGCTTCGGGCTCGAGCGGCGTGCCCGGCACCAGTCCCAACGCGCTGGTGATGACGTCCGCGTCGACGCCGCTGTTGCCGGCAACCACCACCTCCCCAATCGTCTGCTGGGCTCCCTCATCGAGTGAAAACACCAGGTCCACGAGAGAAGTCTCCGGCCGCACCGAGACACTCGACGTCACGGTCGCAGACGCAAACCCGCGACGACGATAGAGCGCCTGCAGACGCGCCCGCGCCGCGTCAACGGCCGCCGGGTCGTACGGCGTACGGGCCGGTACAGCCGCGCTCGCAACCTCGTCGGCGGAGACGCCCTGGCGTCCGCGGAACGCGACGGTCTCGATCACGAAGACCGGACTCGGATCGACGACGATCGGCACGATGGCGACGCCGCCTTCGACCAGTGGCGACCGGACCGAGACCGTGGCCCGCAGATAGCCGCCCGATCGAAGGTACGCGGTCAGCCCGCGTTCGACGAGTCCCGGGTCGCGAATCACCTGATCCACGAACCGCTGATCCTCGACGTAGTCTTCGAGTTCGCTCGAGAGCGCCGCGTCGGGTCCCTCGACACGAACGCGGATTTCGTCGCTGCGACTGCCCGGCTGCACGTCGACCTGCAGCGTCTTGCGGTCGCCCTCGGCCACCACGTGAGCGTTGACCATCGCCTGAACGTAGCCCTGCTCCGCGAGCACGGCTTTGACAATCTGGGTCGCTTCGGTCCCGAGGAACTCGTCGAACACGGACGCGGCCCACGCATCAGACAGGCGCTGCACGACCGCGCGATCGAGATTGACTCCCGACACGACGATCGCCGTCTCTGGCCCTGCGTCGATGACGTAGGACAGCCGCACCTCCTCTCCATTGGTGGCGCGGCTCGCGGTGACGCGTACGGCCAAATGCTTGTTCGCGTAGTAGAACGCCTCGAGTCGGTCGCGGTCGTCCTGCCAGCGCCGGAAGTCGAACCGGGCGCCCTGCCCGAGCTTCAACACGCCGCGTACGCGTGGCTCTGGGAACGCGAGCTCGCCGGTCACGCTCACCTCGGTAATCCGCGCCTCCGACCGGTCGGGCGTCGCAGAACGTCGCGTCGCGACCGCAGCGCCTCCGCCAAACGACACGTCGTGCCGGAATCCGTACTCGCGCAGGCCGGTATCGCCAGACACGTACCTCAGCTCGACGCGCCGGGCCGGGAGGTATTGCACAATCCACGTCTGTGCGGTCGAGTCGCGGAGGCTCTGCGAGAACGTCAGGTTCACGTCGGACCGCAGGCTCTTGCCGAACGTGAGCCGCGAGGTCGGATCGACTTCGCTCGCCACCACGCTCGTATCGCTTCCAATCCCGCCCTGGTCGATTCCGCCGAGCCGCAGGGTATCGAGACCGATGGCGCGTCCAGCGAAGCCAAGCACCTCGCCGGACAGGTTGCCGATGACCTGCGTGCCGACGAAGGCGGCATCAGCCGAGCTCAGCGCATCGAGCGTGCGACCGGTCAGGAGCAATGCCGTGATGTCGGCCTGACCGAGTCCGTTCGTCGAGGACATCGCCACCTGCGGCGATTCGACGGCGCCCGTCAAATCGACGTCGATGTCCTCGCCGCCGGCGCGCGTCGTCAGGTGCGCGTTCAACTCGGGTGCGATCGCGGCGGGGTTCACGAAATCGATCGTGCTGGCCGGGTCGGGTTTGATCGTGTACACGTTGCGCCCGACGAAGAGCTGTCCGTCCTCTCGCAACACCACGCGACCCGACACGCCGGGTGCGGCGGCGGTGCCGACGACGTCGAGGTCGGCCCCGATCTGTACGCGGGCGTAGTTATTGTTGACGTCGATGTCCCCGTCGGTCTGCACCGAGACGTCCAACGCCAGCTGATCGAGAAACGTGGGTGACTCGGGGGCAACGGCCGCGGCCGCGCGTCTCGCCTGCAGGGCGCCCAGGATGCCTCCGACAACGGCCAGCGGTTCGCGATACTCGCCGTGCAGCACTGTCACTGTTCCCGAGAGCCTGCCGCCGGGCGTCGCCTGACCCTCCTCGGTGGTGATGTCGAGCGCCAGCATCGCGCTCAGCTCGCTGCGAAGACCGACGGGGTATTCGAGCGCCATGTCGTTGACGTCGGCCGTCAGCCTGCCGGTCAGTGCAGGCGCCGACGCAGACGCCGACCCCGACGCCGATGCCTCCGTCGGCGTCGACTCCGGCCGATATTCGATCGCGCCTTCGCCGGTCAGCGTGCCGCCGTTGATCGACCCCGTCAACTGAGCCAGCGTAAGAGTCGTCCGCGTGAGAATCGCGCGTGCGCCAAGTCCGTTCACCACGACACGTGGGTCGAGCAGACGGATCTCTCCTCCCTCTAACGCGAGATCGCCATCAACCCTCGGACTCTCGAGCGGACCAGTCACCGACAGCCTCGGTGTCAACCGGCCTCCGGTCGTCATGCCGGCGCTTCGGACAAACGGGGTGAGGACGCGAAGGTCGATGTCTCCGTTGACCAGCAGCGCAGCTTGCCGATCGGCGAGTCGAACCTGGCCCGCGATGGCAACGGTCGTCCCCTCGCCAGCCCAGGTCCACGATTCGATGCGCGCGAAGCCGTCGCGCGCCACGATCCGGGTAGGCGTGCGTTGCGTCACGGGAAGACCGGCCACTCGCAGGTCGAGGCGCGTGAGGGTGAGGTCGCCGGTTGCCTGCACCATGTCGAGCGAGGGCGTCTGGAGGTTGAGGCTGACGTCCACACCACCGCTGACGTCTTCGAGCGCCGCTGGGTCAACGATGCCGCGCAACACTGTCGGGCTGAGATTGGTCGCCGTGGCACGAACAGAGATCGGCCCCGCGCCGGCCGCCGGCGTGGCAGTGAATTGCGACAAGGGAGCCGAGCCCACGGCATCCACCGTGGCGCCCTCATACGACACGTGCGCCTCTTGCAGCGTCACGACGTCGTCTTCGAGGTGTGCACGTAGGCGAAGATCCGAGGCGGTGGACAGGCCCTCGATGGTCGCGGTGCCAGGGCCGGCGTCAAGATCGCCCGTGAAGACAGGCTGTTCGATCGATCCCGTCACACGAGCCTGCAGCGTCACCGGGCCAGACGCCTGAGCCACCGGAACCGCAATCAGTCCTGTCGCCTTGACCGCGCGCACGACCTCGCCGATGTCACCCGACACGGCCAGACCGATCGCGCCAGGACCGGTCGACCTCGAAAGATCGCCAGACACCGAGACTCTCGTTGCACCGGCGTCTACCTCGAGCCTGTCGACGTAGACACGTGCGCCGTCGTACCGGAGGTGTGCGGGTTCGGCCAGCCGAATTGGAAGATCTCCCGCCGACGCCTCGATCGAGGACACGTCTAGCGTGACCGCAGCGTCACGCCATGTGTCGATGGCGCCCTCGACATGCGCCGCGAGCGTTGCGCGACCCGCGACGGGGACAGGCGCGGCAGGGATGAACCTGGCAAGATCGATGGCCTCGACGCGGAGATCCGCGCTGGTCTGGAACGGTGCGCGGACTCCGACCCGCGAATTCAGGGTTGCCCCGAAGTCCGGTGCGTTGGCCGTGACCATCGCCATGCCGGCCTCGACTCTCACGTCCGCGGCCAGATCGCCAAGAGCCGTGCCGTCCCACGACGCGGAGGTGATTCGCGCCGTCCCCTCGCCGCCAGGATCGTCGAGTGTGCCGGCGCCCTTCAGCGTGACGTCCACGCGTCCTTCAAATGGCTGGTCCGCCGGCCTCATGAGCTGCCACTGCGACGCCTCGAGCATGGCGTCGTATCGCTCGCTGCGCAGGTCGTACGTTCCAGATGCCTGCAACCGGCCTGGAGTGCCGGGCTGCGCGAGCGACACCGACTCGATTCCGAGCTGATTACCGGCAAGATGGCCCGAGGCGCGGAGGCTCTCGAGTGGCTGATCCGCCACCGTTGCCGAATCTGCCTCGACCGAGAACGTCAAGGCCGATCGGAGCGGCAGGCCCGATACCGTGGCGTCGGTGCGTCCGACATGCCACTGTGGACCGTCGAGCGCGTCTCCATGGATGTTCGCAGCGATCTCCGGGCTGTCGAGGCGACCGCTCAGTCGCACATCGGATGCGAGCGTCCCTGCCGACACCAGCTCATCGCTACCGGAGACGAACCCGGCCGAACCAAGGAGGCCCACCAGCGCACGCGCATCCGTTTCTGACACCGTCAGCGTTCCATCCAGAGTTGAACGCGCCACGTCCTGCGCCTCCAGCCGCCCGCCCGCGACCAACGCGATCGGCGCGACCCCGCCAATCTCATGGCGCGCATCAATCGTCCAGCGTCCATCACGTGTTTCCAGCATGGTGACGCCGGGAGCCGCGAGCCGCCCGCGACGCGTGCCGCCGCCTGCCAGTCGCAGCCGGGCAGCGGTGCTCCATTGCGCCAGGTTGGCGAACGGCCCAGATGCCTCCAACTCGCCCGACACCTCGCCGTCGGGCGTCAGCGCAACCGGCCCCGCGAACATCGTCGTCAACACCGCAACGTCAACCCGGTTCCAGGACGCATTGATGCGTGCCGGCGAATCGTCGAACGGCACGAGGCCGCGCCCCTCGATCTGGCCGCCAGCGATCGTAAACGTGACGTTCGCCACGTCGGCGCCCGCCAGCGTCACGCGACTCGTCGCCTTCACGTTGCTCACGCCGGCATCGCGCCACGTCAGCTCGTTCGACGCCAGCTGCAGGTCAGTGACCGGGCTTCCCAGCGGGCCCGACACATGCGCGTCGAAGGCCAGCGAACCACGCGGCGTCTCCTCATCCATGGCCCACCGCGCGAGGCGCTCGACATCGGCCGTGCCCGTCGCGCGAACGTCTACAGCGGGCTCCGCGACGAGCAGCGAGAGTTTCCCCTGCACTTGAGCCGTCGCCTCGGCGGCCTGGAGGTTGAACGTCGACAGCGTGAGGGCGCGCCCGTCAAACGTCGTACCTCCGCCAAACGACGTGATGCGTGTGGCGTGCGCACCGACCGTGACGGTTGCGGGCTGGACCAGTTGGAGGCGGCCGGCGCTTTGACCGATGTCGATGTCGATGCCCGGCGCCTCGATCCGGAGATTCCCCGGCGTGTCTTGAACGTCGAGGGCCAGACGCGGCGCCGTCAGCCGCCCCACGTCGAGGGCCGGGGGCGCTCCGCCGGTCGCACCTGATGAATCCGGAAGATTCGTTCGGCCGTCGGCATCGCGGATGACATGCACTCGTCCGCCTGTGATCGCGACCTCGTCGAACGCGAGCACGCCGGTTAGCGCGCGCCAAGGTAGTGACACGCGCAGGTAGTCGGCCTCGAACAGCGGTACGGCACCGGCCCTGTCGGCGGTGACGCGCGCCTGCGCGAGACCAACACTCAGCGAGATCAGGTTGTAATCGAGACGAGCCGCTTCCACGCGAATGCCGAAACGGCGCTGCGTTTCGGCCACCGCGTAACGCAGCACGAAACCGCGCACGGGCGGCGTGTGCACGACGATGGCGAGAACGATGGCGAGAACGATCGGTGCGGCAAGGATCGCCAGCGAGTCGTTGAAACGCCACGCGCGACGCGGCCGGCCCGACGGGACCGGGTGTGGGGGCACATCGAGGCCGTCAGTCATGCGCTCCCCTATCGTACGTCGGCCGTCCGCGGGCACGCCCGGCTGTGCTACCCTGTTACCGCCCGATGAGCTCCAGCCTACTGGACCTCACACTCGAGGTCGCTCCGCAGAAGCGCTTCGATGTGGTCGAGATGAGAAGCCGCTTCGCCGAGGAACACGCGGCGCTTTCGGCCTATCCGCATTGTCTTTATTGGTCGTCGCACACGACGGCGGGCTTCATCGATCGCAGCATCTCCACGCGGCTCCGTGCCCAGCATGTCTCCACGTACGTCGAAGCGTTTCGGACGCTGTTTCCCGAAGGCGCCGGCTACGAGCACGACCAACTGGAGCGCCGGACCGACCTCGACGCCGGCCAGCGCGCGACTGAGCCGCGCAACGCCGACTCGCACCTCGCGTTCATCGCCAGCGGTCTCCGGCCGTGCGTCACGCACCCGAATCAGCCCGGGGAAGCCGTGTGCTTCGTCGATCTCGACGGCATCGTCGAAGGCCGGCCGCGCCGGCGGCGGACGCGGGTCATCGGGTTCAGCCGCGAACGCGTGATTGGCCGCACGCGGATCGAAGTACCGGTGTCGTCTCACCCGATCGATTCCGTCAACCTGCGCGACCCGCGCCTCGGCATCTACCCGGCGCTGTCGGAATTCGTCGCGCGCATGGGTGCCGGCAAGGGCCAGTTGCGCGTCGTCCTCGATCCGGCCGAGCGGCACTCGGCCCTGACAGTCAACGAGTACGAAACCCTGCTGATGAAGTACGACCTGGCCGAGGTGCTGGGCAATCCCATGCGCTTCGTCGCGCAGCAGTACCGCAATGCGATGAAGAACCCGCGCGCCGTGCCGGCCAAGACGCTGGGCTACGCGAAATACGACTTCGTCCGCGTCATGAATTCAGGCCTCGACACGCTGCGCCTGCGCGGCTCGATCGTCGAAAAGCTCCTGGCGCGCACGCTGGCGGTGCCCGCCGCCCGCTTCTTCCGCATGCGCCGCTCGCTCAGCCTGCTCGTGTCTGAGCGGGAGGACGGGACGCTCGGCATCGTCGAAGGCACCTATCAGAGCCCCATCCTCGTTCAGTGGCAGAAGGCCCCTCGCGCCTCGCGTCTGCTCGACGTCACGCTCACTGAACTGAAGTAGCCGCGGGGCCGTCGCCCCTCGTGTCGAAAGGAGTCAGACGTGGAGGAACTACTGACCTGGACGGCCATCGGTCTCGGCGCCGGCTGGCTTGTCCGGACGACGATGCGAAGCCGTCGGGATTTTCGGCTCGCCGGCGACCTGATCACCGGCTGGCTTGGCGGCCTGGTTGGCGGCTGGCTGTTTCGCCGCCTGGATGTCATTGCACCGAACAACATCACCGGGCACGTCCTTGTCGCGCTGGTCGGCGCAGCGGTCCTGCTCGTAGGCGTTCGCGTGCTGCGTCAGCTGATGAGCGCCGCGCAGGTGGCGTCCGTGTCGAGCGCTGCAGCCGCGACGCTCGACCTCGAGGAGCACATCAGGCGGTTGGGCAGCCTGGAGCGCAGCGTCCTGTCAGGCCTCCTCAACAGGCAGCACTGGACCCGCGACCCGAATCAGGCGTTCGACGCCCAGACGACCTTCGGCGGGCGCATCGCGGATCGCGTAGCCTCGTTCGGCGGAAGCTGGACGTTCATCGGGCTGTTTGCGATCGTCATGATCTCCTGGATGGCCATGAACCAGGAGATGGGCCGACCATTCGATCCCTATCCGTACATCCTGCTCAACCTCGTGCTGTCATGTCTCGCGGCGCTGCAGGCTCCGGTCATCATGATGAGCCAGAACCGTCAGGCCGCCCGCGACCGGTCGGACGCGCGAAGCGACTATGAGGTCAACGTGAGGGCGGAGATGGAAATCGCCGCGGTACACACCAAACTCGATCTCCTCCGCGAGCAGGAATGGATGCGACTGGTGCAGGCGATCGAAGCCCAGCAGCGGACGCTCGAGGCCATCCAGGCGCGCCTCGACGCAGCGTCCAAGTAGTGCGTCAGCGCGGCAGCCGCTCGGGCATCTCGGCGATCACGTAGGTCATCACCGAGATCGCCGCCGCGGCGCGCGAGACTTCCTCTGAGGTGATTCGCTCCACCGTGTCGGCCGCGGTGTGGTGAATCGTGAAGTACCGCCCGGGATCGCCCATGTACGCCATCGTCGGCACGCGGCCGGCCTGCGCGATCGGGTCGATGTCGGCGCCGCCGCCACCCGAGATCAAATCGGACAGGTTGAGCGGTGCCATGAGCGACAGGATGTCCCGGACGACGCCACGCGCCGCCAGACCACCCGAGAAGCCGAAGCGCGCCGGATCGAACACCCCCGAGTCGGCCTCGAGAGCGAAGACATGGCTGGAGGCGGTCGAGGCGTAGCGTTCGGCGTAGGCCGCCGCGCCGCGCGTGCCGTTCTCCTCGTTGGTCCAGAGCACGAGACGAACCGTGCGTCTCGGCTGCAAGCCCAGCTTCTTCATGAGGCGAAGGGCTTCCCACGTCGCGATGCAGCCCACGCCGTCATCCGACGCGCCCGAGCCGACGTCCCACGAATCGAGATGTCCTCCCACCAGGACCACCTCGTCGGGGCGCTCGCGACCCCTGATCTCGGCGACGACGTTGGCCGACTCCACTTCCCCTTCGGTGCGCCCTTCGAGCGACAGGCGGACACGAACGCGCCGACCTCCGGTGGACAGCCGCGCGATGCGGTTCGCATCCTCGGCCGAGATGGCGGCGGCTGGAATGGACGGCACGTCGGGCTGGTATTGCACGCTGCCCGTGTGCGGCGTCCTGAGGCCGGTCGATCCCACCGATCGGACGAGTACGGCCAGCGCGCCCGCCTGCGCCGCGGCGCGCGCGCTGCCGGTCCGATAGCTCACCGTGTCGGCGTAGTTGGTGAACGGCTGGTTGAACAGCACGATCCGACCCTTCGCGTCGGCGGCCCGCGTGCGAAGGTCGCTGAAGCTGTCTACGACCAGAACCTCGGCTTCGACGCCGCCCGGCGGCGTCGCGATCGTTCCTCCGAGACCGAGCACGGCGAGCGCATGCCGGGCCGGATCCACGAT
>Ga0210380_10000136_pt1 | contig 41944 bp, 57 predicted proteins | sample PLM4_5_coexredo_FD_155476 | JGI IMG/M metagenome (GOLD analysis project Ga0210380, IMG submission 155476) | Groundwater sediment microbial communities from an aquifer in East River, Colorado, USA - PLM4_5_coex redo | ecosystem: Environmental > Terrestrial > Soil > Riparian zone | place: USA... | reverse complement strand
CAAGGGTGACGTCGTTGTTCACCCGGACGTGGCCGGTCCCGCGGATGTCGCCACCAACGTCGAGCGGGCCGACCGCCGTCTTGCCGGTGCTGCGCTCGATCTGCATCGCTCGACCGAGATAGGTGCCAGCGTCGTCATAGCGGTGGACCTCGAAATTGCTGCCCGCGTTGGCGCCGCTCTCCGCGGAGCCGTCGCCCATGTACATCAGCCAGCGGGCCTTGCCGGTAGGATCGTAGCCCGTGATCCCAGTCCCCATCCCGATCGCAGATTTGTGTAGCCCTACTACCGTGTAGCCGCCCGGCACACCGCGAACCTCGAACGCACCGGCCTTGGTGACGCGCAGCAAATCGGTGCCGCTGTTGTCGCTCTCGCTGTTGACGATAAACGCGGACGCCGGCGCGGTGCCCTCGACGCCGAAGAACATATCGGCGGCTTCGCTACCAATGCCCTCGGCGTCGCCCACAATCGTGCGGCCGTCGACCTTCCACGCACCCCACACACCGGACTTCTTCTCGCGCGCATACTTGCGGCCGGGCACTACCGTGTCGGTCTGGTCGCGCGCCTCCAGAACCATATTGTTGGTGTCGGCGGCGTAGCAGATCCCGACAAACCCGTGCCCGGCAACCGGCGACGCGGTCGCGCCGGTCGTTGAATAGAATGACCCGGAGATAAACGGGTACATGTCGTAATTGTCGACGAGCTGTTGTGTGATCTCGCCCTTCAGCGTGACCATTGCATCGCGCGCGTTGTTCGCACCGGTGCCGCCAGCGATGATTGGGCGTGCAGTGTTAGCGTCCTGCTCTATGTCGGCGACGAACGCATTGTACTTCGCGCTCTCGATCGTGGTGTCGGGAGCGCCGTCAGTGCCGGGCGGGCGAGAGTAAATACCTGAGCCGTCGCGTGGCATCGCTATCTCCCTACGGGTCGCGTTGTCGGGGCAGTGGTCGCGGTGCCCGCACCAATCATTCCGTGCTCAATCAGCCAGCGCGTGATGTCGGCTCGCCGATCGCGGCTCGGCTGCGCCTCCAGCATCTGCTGCACCAGCGCCTGCTTCTCCCGCTGAGACGTCGCCGCCATCATCTGCGCGACGCGATCGCGGGTTACTGCGCTGGTGCCAGCGCGCATGGCGTCGAGCGCCTCCTGCGTGAGGCGGGTGCCGGCGCCAAATAGCGTCGCCTCGACCGGGATCTTGCCTTTCGCCGGATCGAGCGAGGCCGCGGAGGCAGTTGTCTGCGCGGTCTTGGAGCCGTGAACGATCTTTTGATAAACCTCGCGCTCGTCGAGCAGTCGATCGCGTACCCGCAATAATTCCACGGCGCGGCCGGGACCGAACATCACGCCCAGCTTGTCGGCATTCCAAGTATCGATGTCGCCGAGAATGCTTTTCAGCTTCTGGAGATTGTTGCCGGTCGTGCCGACCACCCGCTCCAGTTCGTCGCGGGCGGCTTGTCGCAGGCGCAGCGGCTCGGCGGACGGGCCAATGTTGACGCCCTTTGGCTGCGCCGCCTCCAGCATCGTCTCGGCCATTTCGACCGGGCGGATCACTGTGCCTTGATCGGTCTTGAAGATCCTTCCGCCTGCGCTCTGCGCGCGGATGGCGCGCTCCTGCGCGCCCAGTTCGGCGTAGGCACTGTCCAATTGGCGGATGCCGGGGATGCGGGCTTGCATCTCGCGGGTGATCTGGTCGTAGACCCTCCCCATAACCCGCTGCACGCCGGGCTCGGCGTTTGGGTTGTCGCGCATGTCGCGCACGGCTTCGCGCGTGGCCTGCAAGGCGCGCGGGTGCGGGTCGAGCACGCCGGGGTTGGTCGGGATGTCGAGCATGGCGCGCACTTGCCGGAGCGCCGCCTGCGCCGGGCCTTTGGTGCCGCCGATCTCACCCTCGATCCAGAGTGCGATCGGATCGGTGTCGACCCGGCCTGCCGCATTGAGCGCGCGGTCGTAGTGCGGGCCCAGCGCCTGCATGCGACCGCGGATGCCCTCCTCGACATGAGACGGGATCGGGGAGCCGCCGAACAGTTGATTGACCGTACCGCGAACTTGGGTCGGGACCGCACGATCGCGTGCCCGCAGGCTGGCCTCCAGCGCGGTCTTACCCGGCCCGGTCGCTCCCGCGTATGCGCCTTGGGTGACGCCCAGCATCGACGGCCCGGCGTCAGGAAGCATGGCACCGGGCGTGTTGGCAGCCACGGCCAGCCCCTGCGCGTCGGCGCGAGCGGCGTCTGCCAGTGGCTTTGGCACCCCACCGAACGCGCCACGGTTGGCCAGCTTGTGGTAGGCGGCGCTGCCGACCCGGCCAACGACCGGCGCCCCCAACCCAATCCCGCCACCCAGCACGCCGCCCATCAGCGCGTTGGAGGCGTAGTCATTCAGGTTGCCGGTGTAGGTGTTACCGGCGCCCTGCACCGCGCCATAGAACCCGCCCTCGGCCAGCCCCGCCATTGCCTTCAGCGCGAGCGGCTGGGTCTGCCGTATCAGGGTGACGCCGGCTGCCGGGAGTGCCCCACCGCCGACCAGACCGCCGATTGCTTGCCCGGTCGAGGTCAGGAACGGGCCTGCCGCCGTCTCGGCTTCCTTGCTCTTCCTGACAGCGTCAGCGAGCGCCTTGTCATAGTTCGGCTGGTCGCCGGTCGCGACGTCGATGCCTGCCCGGATGCGGTCCATCTGGCCGAACGTCACCGCATTGGAGGCGGAGCGTGCGACGTCCTCGAACGTCTGCATCGCGCCCTGCGGGCGCACGGTGATGCGCGCTGTCGGTGGCGTGCTTGGCGGCGGGCCGGTGGTGAAGTCCGCCCACGGGTTCTCGCGTGACGGCAGGTTCGGGATCGGCTCCGCCGCCTGCTCTCCGCCGCCACGAAACTCTGCCCAGGGGTCGTCGGTGCGCTCGACCATTACTCCCTCCGCCGCCGGGGTACGATCCCGGGTGAGCCGTCAGGCAGGATAATGCGGCGGCCCGGGACCAGCCCGCGTGCCTCCTCGATCGACTGGACATGCACCGGGTCTTTGCGGCCCTCGGCCCGGAACCGATAATTGTCGTTTTCGGCGTCCATCTGCTCGCGGATTTTTTCCATCCCCGCGCGGCCGGTCACACTCTCAACAGCCCGGGTGAACCGTTCGCGGCGGGCGGTCTTCTCGATCAGCTCGTTCTTGTCGTCGCCTGCCAACGGCAGGAAGGCGGGCATGTTGCGGCCGTACTCGGATGGCGACACCGCCGCGCCGCTGACCAGCTTCATGAAGCCGCCTTCAAAGTTTATCGCCGCGTTGCGGGCGCGGCGGTAGGCGTCCGTTGCAGTTATGTTGCCGATCAACGGGATATTGCCGCGGAACGCCTCGGTCGGGTTTGCCAGTACAGCACCGTGATCGAGATCCTCCAGCACACGCAAATCTGGCTTAACGCGCTGTACAAATATCAGTGCCTCAGACTGCTGCTGCGTCAGCGGCTCTTCCTTGGGCTGCGGTAGTCCGGGGGATACCTTGTACGGCTGCGGCTGCTGGCCCGGCCGCGTCGGCGCCTGCTCGAACTGCGTCCCGGCAATCGACACGCGGTGCGGCTCGTTCAGTTCTTTCAGCACCTTATCGAGGTCGGCCTGCATCTTGGCGGATACGAGCGGCTGATTGCGCAGGTCGGCCTGATCCTTCGCGATCTTCAGCCGGATTGCGAGTTGCTCCAGCGCCTCTTTCGGCGCCTCGCGGACCCGCTTGTTGTATTCGTCAGTGTCGTGGTCGTGGCGACCGCGCAGATAGTTGTAGTTGTCGTCGACCTGCTTCTGCTTCCACTCCCGGATATGCGCCTCGCGCGCAATGACCTCTTTGGCGTGTGCCTTGGTCGTGTCGCTGGCATACGGATCACGCTCGACCGCCCGCCAGTACCGCTCCGCCGGGGTCGGGTCTAGCCGCGTAGGCGGCTCTGGCCGCGGGCCGGGCGGCACCAGCGGCGGCGGCTGGACCGTGTCCGGGATTGGCTCATTGGCGCGCGGGTCGACGCCCGGCGCCTGTGGCACAGCCGGGCCACGCTGCATGTCAGACGACACCGGCGGTGCTCCCATCGAGCTCCCGCGCTGCGCGATCGGGATCGGTGAGATGTCGCTGACCGTGATCGGCAGATTACCAGAAGCTGCCGAAGTCGACGTCGAGCGTCCCGCTGTCGGGGATGCCCCAGTCTGGGTCGCCTGCGGACCCGTCAGGTCCGCCAAAATAGGGTTTTGCTGCCCGCCTCCAGACGGGTCGGTGAACGACTGGCTGGCCTCACGGGGGCCGCCCTGCTGATCGACTAGCGCCTGCACGATCGCGGCGCGGGGGTCCTGTGACTGCCCGCCGCCGATCATGGTCGCCTGCCGCGGCGGCTGGCTGACGGTCTGGGTCGGCGCCGTGCCCCCACCCCCAGGCGGCTCGTCCGGCATGCCGTAATATTCCTTGATCCTGGCGGTCGCCTGCTGCGGCGAGGCGTTCGGGTCGACCCGGTTAACCGACAGATTGTGCGCCGGTGCATTGCCGGTGCCCGCGATCATTCTTGCACCGGTGACGCCACCCTGCTGGTGCATCACCGCCATCTCCGCCGGACTGGGCGGTCGGCCGTTGATGCGCTCGAACGCGGCGACGTTGTCGTCGGTCAGCCGGTTCGCGGCGGCCGCGGAGGCGTCGAGATCCATGCGCCGGTTGCCGGGGATGCCGTACTGCCTGCCGGTGCCGCGGGTGAACTGGAACGGCCCGGCGGCGCCGGTCGGTGACACCTCGCGGGCACTGCGCGCCTCGCTCCCCGCCAGCGAGCCGAGGTAGGCCTGCCGGTCGGGGTCTGGGGTGGCGCGCGCGATCGCGTCCTGCATGTAGCCCGGGGTCGGGCGCCGGAAGCCCGCCTGCGCGTCGATCGAGTTATAGCCGCCGTCCGCGACCTGTTGTGGCGCGGGCGCCGCCGACTGCCGATCGAGGGTGTTGAGCCCGCCTTCGACGTTCGGCCGCGGTCGCGGCATCGGCGCCGCCCTGCCGATCGGCGGCGGCGCTGGCGGCAGCTCTGGTGCGGCGGCGTCCATCGAGTTGAACGGCGAGCCCTCCTCGGCAAACTCTGGCTGCGGTGGCAGCGGCAGCCGGTCGGTCCTCCGCAGCGGCTCCCGCTGCGCTACGCCGCGCGGCAGTGACGCGCTCTCGCCGAAGTACGGGACCGGCTCGCCCTCGCCTTCCATCGCACGCAGCTGGTCGCCGCCGAACCGTCCACCAAAGGCGTCGGGCGATGCCTGCGGCACCGGCACGGGCTGCCGCATCTGCTGTGACATCTGCTCGGCCCTGGTCGGCGGCGGCGAGAACCGCGGCCCGCCCAGGTGCGGCACCGCGAGCGCCGGGTGCGGCTGGCTCACTTGATTGTTAGGCCGGCCCTCAAAGAAAGGCGGTGGGCTGTCGGTGTCGGGCGCCGTCTCGACCGGCGGCGGAGGCGCGGTGTCGGGCGGCGGGTTCACCATCTCGATGCGTGGCGCAACCACCGGGGCGTCGGGGTCGCCCGTGTCGACGGTCACCGGAGTTTTGGGATCGACCAGCGCCGGCGGCGGTGCCGCCGTCTCGGTCGACGGCGCCACGGACGGCCGCACCGGAACAGTCCGCACCGGGCGCGCGGCAGGTGCTGCTGCGGGCGCTGCCGCCGGCGGCGGAGCCACCGTCACCACCGGGCGATCGCTTGGGCGCGCGATCGGATTGGAGCCGTCGCTTTCCGGCGGAGCTCCGCCCACGATGCCCTGCTGACGCTTCAGCGCCTCGGCCTCGGCCTGCCGCAGTCTCCACTCCAGCCCGACATCGCCGATCGAGTTGCCGAGATAGGTCAGACCCTCGCCGATATTTTTCGGGAACGGGTGTTGCCGTGCCAGTTCGGCGGCGACACGCGCGCGGCGTTTCTTCAGCTCTTCCTGCGTCAGTCCGGTGTTGCCACCGAAGATGAAGCTGATTGCGTCTTCTCCAGCCATGTTACGCAGCCCTCAGAATGTTGCCCATCACTCGCTGCTCGTCGATGTACTTGGTGCCGCGATGCGTCTGCACTGCGCCGCGGTCAATCTTCTCGACGTCTTGCGCCATCGGCCCGATCTGAGGCGTGTTGTCTGGATCGTCTTTGTAGGTGTAGCTGTAGATCGGCAGTTTCTTGCTGCCGCCGTCATCACTCGCCGAGAACACCGTCGCGATCTTGTGGATGTCGTCTTTGCGCGCGCGGTCAGACATTTTCATCATCCCGCCGGCCATCCCCATCAAACCGCCCATCATCGCGTTATAGTTCGCGCTCTCCTGCTTATAAATGTCCATGTCCTGGCTAAATCTTGTGTTGATTAAGCCGGCGACATCAGTAGTCGGGATTTGATTATTTGGCGTATTCACAAAGTTTGGATTGTTAATCTGTGAACCGCTAAGTAGAGCCGAGATTTCGTTGATCGGCTGGTTGCGGAGCGCGTACTGCTCCGACATGTATTGATTGCGCGCCATATTCTTCGCATTGAACTCGGACTGCTTCTGCGCGACCTGCTGCGCCAGCCCGGCGTTGGCGAACTCGCCGCGTGCTGCCTCCTGCGTGAACTTGTTGCGCTGCGCTTCATTGGCGAACTGACCAGCCTGGAGCGTCTCCTGAAATTGTTGCTTTTGCCCTTCGTTGGCGAACTGCGCGCGGCCGTATTTTTGGGTGAAGTCCTGCTGCTGCGCGGCGTTCTGAAAGCCGGCGCGCTGCGCAGCCATGTCCATCATGCGCTGCTGCTCTTGGCCGCCGGCGGCGGTCACGCCGAGGCGCAGATCATTGGCTTGGCGATTGTAGTCATCCATCGCCGCCGTGTAGGCCTGACTGCCGTAGCGAATGCCCTGGTCGGCGAGGCGCTGCTCGATGTTGCCGCGCTCGCGCTGGAGCTGCGGATTGAGCCGCCCGTACAACGCCTCCTCGACGCGCCCGCGATCGGCAGAAAAGTTGTCTGCCGGTCCGTAATCTTTCGTGATCGCGCCGGCGTCACCGAACTCGGTGAGTTGCTTGCCGTAATCGCCGAGGCTGGCCTGCGGATCGCCGGCGGCGCCGAACGAGGTCGAAGGCGCGAGGATGTTGCCGATCCCGCTGGGGTCGCCGGGCGTCGGCGCCTTGCTGAGATCGATCTCGCTTTTCATCAGATTGGACAGGCGCCCGGTCTGATAGTTCGCCATGCCGGCGAGCCCGACCTTGGCGGCGTCGGTCTGGTCCTTGATCGCCTGCTGCGCGTCCGACAGCTTCTGCGTCGCCGTAAACGTCGGGATCTTTATCGATAAGCCGGTGTAGGGATCGTCCCAGGTGTGCTCGCCGGTCGTCTCGTAAGTCAGACTGCCGTCCGGCGTGATCTGGTTGGTGTTGCCCAGATACGCATTGGTGATCGACGTGCCGACATTGGTCGACGTCGAGGCGCGCGCAGTGTCGACCGGATTAGGCGGTGACGGCGGTGATGGCTTACCCATGTCTCACCCTCAATAGACCTGCCCGCTGCCCAGCCCAGGAGGCGGCACCATGTTCGGCGTCTGCGGCACCGGCGGCTGACCCACGATCGGCGGCGGCGCCATGTTCGGTCCGCCCGGCGTCATGCCGCCCGGCTGCATGCTCTGCCCCATCGACTGCGGCATCAGCCCTGGCGTCGGCGCCAGCCCTTGTCCCGGCGTCGGCGGTGCGGCTGGCCCCATCGGTCCAGGCGGCCCGCCGATCGGTGGCGTTGGTGCTCCCGGGGTCTGCGCCTGCCCTGGCGTGCCTGCACCCGGCGCCGGCACGCCAGCGGCGTTCGGCTGCGGCGGCATCATCGCGCGCGGCGGCGGATTTTGGATGTTCATCAGCGCCTGCGTGATCTGGTTTCTTTGCTGGTTACTCGCCTGCGGCAAGTACTTTTGAAGCATCGAGCTATAGTCGACCATCGGTTACGCTCCTGGCACTGGCGGCATTGGCGGCACGGGCATGTCCGGTGATGCCTGTGGAGCTCCCATGCCGCCCATCGCTAAGGCCGGCGAGCCCGGCATCGTCATGTACGGGTTGGGTGCAGCCATCTGCGCCTGCATCATCGCAGTCGACGCCTCGGGGGTCGGCATGCCGCCCGGCATGAAGCGGTCCATGCCCGGGCCAAGCGGAGGCGCTCCGCCAGGGCGCGTGTTGCCGGGTGGTGGCAGCGGCCGGTTCCGTGCCGCTTGCTGCATCCCCATCATCGCACTGGCGGCCGGTCCTCCGATATTGACACCGCCACCGGGTGGCGGGCCGCCCATCGGCGCTCCGCCCGGAGCAGGGATACCGCCCCCGCCGCCTCCGCCGCGCTGCGCCATCATCGCCATCGCAATCGCACTGCGCATGTCAGGCATCACGCGGCCTCCTCGGTGTATTCAGGGGCATAGATCAACCGGTTGTCGATGTGCCACTTGAACCGCTTGTTGAATTTGTTCGCCGCCCAGTCCTCGAACGTCAGCGTCGCAACCACGCCGTCACGCTCGCGCCCGAACAGTCGCGGCAGCTCGGTGAACACGAAGTTGAACACCGCGCACTGCCGCAGCATGCGTTCGTTGTCGGCCGGCAGACGCATCACCACCATCTGACAGCCGCACTGCAAGAACGGATACTGGAACGTGCTGCCGACCACGCGCCGCGTCATCCAGCGCGGATCGATCGAGGCGCCGCTCATCTCCATGATCTGCGCCTCGGGGTCGTAGTTGTGGTAGACGACACCGGCGACGAGACGGCCGTCGGCATCGAGCACGCCGATCGCCTTCGCAGTGTCGCCGAAGCCTCGGCGGCAATGCGGGATCAGCTGCGCGACGAAATTCGCGACCAGCGTGTCGTACCCATAGAGCAGCTCGAACGTCACATCTCCCACCATTGCTTGGGCGGCGTGTATGCCTTCTGCGCCGCCTCGTTGTCGGTGAGGCGCTTGGCGATCGCGTTGCGCCGCGCGTCGACGTCATACGGTCCGCCCTGTGACCACGAGCGCAGAATGTTGTCGTCGAGCCGACCCTTGCCGGTCGTGATGAAGCTCATCTGGTCCGGGATGCGGCCTGAGCCGTAGACGTCGCCAGCGTAGGGATTGACCTGTGCCGGTGGACGCCACTGCTCCGGCATGCGCAGGGTGTCGAGGTCCATGCCCTCCAGCGGCCGGTTCTTCGCCTGCCACGCCGCCACTGCCGCCTCGGACGGCGCGTAGCCGCGGACGTAAGCCGGCGCGAACCGTCCGCCCATCGCGCCGACCGGATCGTAGAACTGATCGAGCGAGCCAGCGACCGTGTCGGCGGCGGGATCCGCCGCGGCAGCCGCGGGGATCGGTGTCGGAATTGGTGCGTCGGCCGCCATTGTTCTCTCCTCAGACGGCGTAACCGGCGCGCTCGTAGGTCGCGGCGATTACGATCAGTTCGACTTTCGGTGTGGCCTGCTGCGCCACCGTCACCTGTATGATCGGTGCATGGGTGTAGCCGGTCTCGCCGATCGACACCCAGCCGGTGTTGCGCACCACCGGCACGCCCAGCGACGGCTGGTCCCATTTGGCCTGATCCCACAGCCCCTGGTCCCAGACGTCTTGCAGACCAGGATCGGCGCCGGCCGGCGGCGGCGTCGGGATCTTGATGAGGTAGTCGGTGGTCGCCGACAGCTGCGGCTGGAACGGCTCGCCGTTGCTGGCGAAGAACGATGCCCGCGCCTGCCGCCACACCACAGTGCCGCCGCCGGTGCGGAATTGCTCCCAGCCACCGACCAGGGTGGCGACATACGGGATCTTGCGGTGGTTGCCGTCGTCGTAGCCAGTGCGGTCGGCCTGCATGATGATGCCGTCCTGCGTGCCGAAGAACATGTCGCCGCGCAGCCGGCAGAAGCAGGTCGCGTCCCATCCGACAATCTTCGACCACGCGCCGGTCGAGATGTTGACCACTCCGCATCGCTGCTCGCCGGGCTTGCCGTAGGGCCACGTTACGAACAGCCCGCCATACTCGTCCCATCGCTCCATCGACCACGGGTGCTGGCGCTTCTCCAACATCTCCGCGCGCCATGTGTTTTTGATCGGGCGCGTGATCGCTGCCAGTTCGAGCTGGGTGCTGTCCTTGGAGATTGCTGCCGACACCGGCACGACGCCCTCGACCGTCGCCAGCAGCAGGTCGCCGCCAATCGGGTGGTGCGCGTTCATGCCCAGCGGCGGCGCCACCTCGTAGCGGCCCTCCTGGCGCCAGTTCGCGGCGTCAGCCGGGTTGCTGCCCGTGAAAATCAGCAACTCTCCGAGGTCGGTCCCTATGACGATCTTGTCGTCGATGCCGTCGCCGGCATCCAAAGACCACGTCGCACCGAACAGCAGCCGGCCGCCTTTGGTTGCGGCGCCTGACAGCGGGATCATGGCCAGCGTGCCGTTGATCGCGTTGAGCGGCAGATACCACGCGTTCATCGAGGCGCCCTCGATGAAGAACAGCCGGTTACGATACTTCCAGACGTAGGTGAGGTTGCGGCCGTGCTCGACCCGCGAGCCGACCGGCCCGCTGATCTGGTTGGCGTCCAGCACTGTCCACGTCGTGCCATCGTACCGCAGCGGAAAGTCGCCGCCGTCGTTGACCGCGGTCAGATAGTCGCCGCTAGCGTTCGCCATCTGCGCGGCGGCGTAATTGCCGGACGTCTGACTGTCCTTGACCAGGATCGGCCCGGCGGCGGTGACGTCGAACAGCTTGGTGCGCTGCGCCGCGAACATGCGCTGGATGTTGCCGCTGACGTACTCGAATGCCGAGACCACTGGCTGACGCAGTGGCGACGGCACCGGCGGCACCGTGGTGTCGAGCGCGTGCAGGTCGCACCAGCGGATAGAGCCGCCACGCAGCCGCACACCGCGCATGGTCGAGACCCAATTCTCCTGCACCAGCGAGGCGCCGGGCGGCATGAATGCAAGGTTCTCGCTCTCGATAATGCCGCGGTTCGGCGCCGGGATCTGCGCCACCTGCATCTGCTGCATCGCCTGCTGCGGCACCGGCGTCCGGCGGAATTGCTGGTGGATGCTCACCGCTTTCTCCCCGGCTTTGCTTTTGCTTTCGCGGGCGCAGGCTTGGTTGTTGCAGGAGGAACGTAGGGGTCGGGCACGCCACCGTCTTCGAGCCACGCCTGATACTCGACCCAGTCGCGGTTGTCAGGGTCAGGTGGAATGCACGCACTATCCTCGGTGCGGATTACATACTCTGTCGCTGTCAGGGCGTAGTCTGCCATCACAGCCTCGCGTCAAGAACTAAAAAGCCAGAGCTACTTTGATGACAGGTATAGTAGCGGCCTGAAGTCAACCCGGTGAACGTACCAAGGCCATACTGTCCACTATCTGCGCTGTTAGTCACATCTACAACTGATGCACTAGCTTGCACTGGATTGGCCGCATAAACGTCTGTTATTGTTATCAGCGCAGTTTGTCCGCTAGTAGGAGTGGCCCGCATATTTTTATGCTCAACAAGAACCGCTACGTTAGCTGTGCTATATGCAATCCCAGCGAACGCGCGTGTCTTGCGCCAATATCTCTGACACGTCGCGATCTCTTGCTCGGTCGGCCGCATGATCAGCGTCGACTGCGCCGCGGTCGGTGCCACCGTCCCGGGGAAAAAGGCAACGCAGCCGAGGCGAAAGACATCGTTCGTATCCGCTGCGCCGTTGATCTGTCCGGGACCGCCACCGTAAGAGCCGGCCACCCAAGTGCCGAATGATGGGGCCAGCTCAGCCGCTGCTGCGGAAAGACTAAACACCACCAGCGCACCGCGGGTATTGCCGGTCGACCAAGCCCCAGTGGTGTCGCCGGGGATTGTCACAACATTGTACTGCGGCGTGTCCGCTGCGGCCTGAGTGTAGGAGAAGGCGCAGCTCCGCGTGTTGTTACCGTTGCGCACCGCCCCCGTGTAGAGGCCGGGGCGATGATGGTTAGACCAGAACGCGATCGTCATCGGCGTTGGGTTGGCAAACCCCCATCCCAGCCGGACCATGCGCGAGCCTTCGATGTATTGATAAACCTGCGCGGCCGCGGGCGTGGCGCTCGCCGTCTGCACGTTGACCCGCAGATGAAAGCTGCCGCCGTTAAAACCGTTGATGGTCTGCGCGCTGGAGAGCACGACCGGCGCAGTAGAAAATTGCGCCCAGCCATCCATGATGTAACCGTTGCCGACCAGCGCAGTCATGGCGCGCTCTTGGCTGATGTCGAACAGTCCGTTGAGCTGCATGCCGCCGTAGGCGATCGCATCGAACGGCGCCGCGTAGGCGAGGATCGCGCCGTCGACGTAGTCCTTGCGCACCGCATTGGTGCTGGCGGGCCCGACCGGCAAGCTGAGGTGCCCGCTCATACTGTCGCCGGTCTTCAAGACCCGCAGCGCGTCCTGCTGGTCGACATAGGTCACCGTGGCGCGGGTGTTATCCGGCACAAGCGGGTGCTGATGGTCTTCGCGCGAGAACGCCGTCGCCGATCCGACAAAGCCGGTCGCCGCGTTCGGCAGCGGCGTCGCCGTGCCGGGTGTCGTCCCGGGCACGCCAGGGAGGCCGGGCGGCCCCTGCGGGCCCGTTGCGCCGGGCGCGCCATCAGCGCCAGCCGGTCCTGCGGGACCTGCCGGCCCTGGCGGACCACCGGGCGTGCCGTCAACGCCATCAGCGCCAGGAGGGCCGGGCGCACCGTCGACACCGGGCGGCCCCTGCGGTCCGGGCGGCCCCGGCAATCCCAGCGCGACGTTAAAGTGCGTCGGTGTCTGCGTCGACATCTGCTCCGACATCGTCGAGCGCCCGATCAGGATCGGGGCCGGCGTGTCAGCGCCAGACGAAGTGTTTAAGGCGTCGCCGTAGGTGCCCATGTCCTCGGCATACGGACTGCCCTTCTGCGCCTTCCACTGCCAGATCATCCCCAGCTTCAGCACGCGCTCGTCGAGGATGTAGCGGTCACCGTCGCTGACGAACGCGTCGCCGTAGCCGCCAGATGTCAGCACCACGCAGTTGCGGTGGATGTAGGCGAAAGTCGCCGACACTCCGACCGGCATCATTGGGAAGATGTGCATCTGCCCGTTGAGGATCGTCCATTCGCCGCTGCTGTCGACGGTCGTGCTGGCGCGACGGCGCATCCACTCGTTGGTGTCCGAGACGAACAGCATCGGCGTCATGGTGTCAGTCGAGCGCCACACCTCCGCCGTCAGCAGCATGCGCTTGAAGTCGACCGGCAGATTGAACGCGGTGGTGCCGTACATGATGCCGTCGACGGGGCTGACGGCACCGTCGCCGGCATAGGTCGCCGTCTTCTTTAGCTGCGCCCACTCGCGGGTGTCGTAGGCGATGCGCTGCGCCATCTCGTTGGCGAGCGCCAGCATCTCCTGCATGGTCCTGTTGGACGCAATCGACGCGAACAGCGAGGTCGGCGTCGCAACGCCGACCGCGGCACAGACGTCTTTTACGACCGTCAGGATGGTCATCAGGCAGCCTTGCTCGGCCGCGCGTCACGCGCCATCCGCATCAGCGTCTTGGGCGAGAGATTGCCCTGCGGCATGTGCCCGGTGTTGGTGGCGATGTATTCGCGCAGCTGGTCCGGGCTCATGTCGTCGAAGTCGTCGGCGCCCGGCGCCGGCACCGCGGCGGCCTTCTGCTTCAGCGCCGTGACGTCATCCTCCAGGGCCTGGTTCTTGGCGCGCAGCGCCTCCAGCTCGGCCTGGAGCTGCGTGGTGTTGGCGCCGGTGCGGGCGCTGGCGATGTATTCGATCGCGGCGTTCTTCAGCTCGCGGCCGCCGTGGCCGAGGTTCTTCAGCTCCTGGCCGTCGACGTCGGCGAGCGCCTCGACGGTGTAGATGTTGAGCGCCTTCATCTCGGCGCGGCGTGCCTCGGTCAGGAACGGCGCATGCTCCAGCGGCGTGCCGGTCTTGGTCTGCTGCGCGTGCATCTTGAACTGACGGTACTGGCGCTCGAACCGCTCCGCGTAGCTGACCTTGATCTGGCCGCCGTTGTTCGGGTCGATCGCCCAGTGCGAGAACGCAGTGGCGGGAAACACGCTCACGGCGCGCGAGCCGGGAAAGCGGATCTCCACGATCTCGACGTCATCATACATCGGGCGGCCCGCCTGCGCGGTCTTGGCCGGGTTCGGCTGCGCCCAGTTCTTGAAAATCGGCACCAGACTGGCGTCTGGGTTACGAGGATCGATCGGCATACTTGTCTCCAGAGGTTGATGGATGAAGCTGCCGCCCGTTGTTCGGGGACGAGCGGCAGCCTCGCTTACCGGAGGAGAGGGAAGATGCTGGCTAGCTGATCTCCTCCGATCTCGATCGTTAAGCGGCCGGGTTGCTGTCGATGAGACGCCAATTGAACATTGGATTTGTCATCGTTAGCTCGCCCATCCAACCTATGAATTGCGCGATCGCGTCCTTATCAATCGGCATCTGACCTTCGCCGTCGAACAGCTTGTCGAAGTTGCGCTCCGGGTGATAACGGAGCCGGAAGCTGTCGGTGTTCAGGCCGAACGAGGTGTTCGCTGGCATGTTCGAGCCAATGCCGCCGTCGAGCACGATCTCCGCGCGCTTACCGCCGCCGACATATTCGAGCGCGCTGAACCCCAGCTTGCCCATCGATGTCTCGTTGGTCTGACGCTGGATCGCGATCGTCGCCGCGTCATACGCCGCGTAGTGCTCAGGCGACATGATGATCAGATCCGCGTAGTCACGGTTGCGCGAATGCTTGGTCATGATGCTGTTGAGCAGCGGGCGAATGGTGGTGGCGTTCACCTGCGTGCCGACCGCCGGCAGATAGGTCTGCGCGTCGTAGGTCTTGGTCTGCCAGATGATCGCGGTGGCGCGATCGATGCCGCCGTAGTTGCCGGTGTTGGTGATGATTGGCACCGCGGTCGCGAGCCCAGTCAGCGCCTTGCCGCCGTTGGCGGTGCCGTCGCCATACAGCGCGGCGTCCATGGTGTCTTCCAGTGAACGCTCGGCAGCATCGATGTAGCTGTCGTAGACGTCCATCAGCTGGTTGTCGCCCTGGTTGTTCAGGATCTCCTGCATCGACAACACGATCGGCACCACGACCATCTTGGGATCGTAGTAGGCGTCATTGAACAGATCGATCGCGGGGTTCAGCAGCTGGTCGTAGCCTGAGTACCACTGGGCAACCTGCTTACCGACTTGCAGCGTCTGCCTGATGCGCGGACCTGAATAGGTCTGCCACAGGCCTTTGCGCTTCATCACGGCGAGCAGCGCGTTGTTGTTGGAAACCATATCCTCGTAGCCGCTGGAACGCTCTTCCAGGGCCATCGACAGCACTTGTTGATAGGCAGATGTCGCTTGAATATTTGGCATGGCGGTTCTCCGATCGGGTTTGCTTACAGGGCGCCATTGACGCGATTGATCGCGCGTTGGATGGCGTCGCGGCGGCTAGCTGGCTTTTCCCCCGGCTTGCGCTGTCGGCGCTCTCCGCCAGATGCGGAGACGCTTTCCGGCGCACCGGAAATGCTTCTGTCAGGAGCGCGGGTCTGAGCCGCCGGGGTGCGCGTCTGAGGCGCGTGGGTTGGCCGAAGCAGGTCGGCCCGCCTGTAAGCAGTCTCCAGATCGTGTCCGAACTTCAGTTCGTACTCGATCAGATCGCCTAGTTCGTCAAACCGTGGGTGAGTTTCCGCAAAGCGGTCGACCTCACTGCGGGTGTAACTGAACTGCTGCGCATACTGCATCTGGTCGAGCCGCTGCGCAAGATGCTGGTTCTGCTGATGCACCTGCCCCAGCTGGTGCGAGAGCGCCGAGGTCTGGTTCTGGGTTTGCAGAACCTTTTGCTGGTCCGGCGTCTGCGACAAGACGTGGTAGGCGATGTCGCGCAACGAGATCCGCTGACCGTCCGGCGTTTGCAGGTTGAGATTGTTGACGATCATGTCGAGCCCGCCGACCGGGTCCGACCGCAGTTTTTGCTCCATGCCAACGTAGTTCGAGAGCGCCCGATCGAGCGTGGTGCCGTGCGCTGTCGCCAGCTCGTGGTACTGGCGGATCGAGTTCATGACGTCGTGGTCGCCCTTGAAGGCGTTGTAGGCGCGGCTGAACTCGGTGTGCATGCGATGCACCTCGCCGCGCACACTTTCCGGCGCCGCGTGCCACTCCGACTTGGCGTGGTCCGCCATCCTGGTCGGCGGGTCGCGGTACGGTGTGCCCTCCGGTAACTGGCGGTACTGGGATGTAGTAGCGTCAGGTACGCCGCCGCGAACCTGCGGCGCACCTGCCTGCGGGGAACCCTGCGCCGTTGCAGTATTCGGATCGTTTTGTGCAGTATTGCGGGGCGCAAACCGGCCCTGATTACGCGGCTGATCTGATGGCCGCCTGCGCAAATCGACCTTCGCCGCCTCGTCGTCATCGACCCTGGGCGGCGCCTTGCGCTCGACCCTGGTCTCCTCGGGCGGCCGGTTGTGACCGATCTTCGCCTCGGCCGCTTTCGGCTTGGGCGCGTCGGGGTCACGGGAACGATTGAACGCGCGCTGGATTGCTTCCCTGCGGCTCCCGGCCTCTGCGGGCTTATCGGGGGTTTGCGCTCCGATCGGTGTCGGGGTCGTCGTCGTGTTCGGGTTGATGACGACCTCGCTCTGCGCCGGTGCTGGTGCAGGCGCGGACGGAGGCGGCGCGGTAGGCGCAGATGTATCGGTCATGGCTCTTCCCTTCGTTTGCGGTCAGCGTGACCGCATTTTTTCGAATGCTGTTTTGATGGCTTGCTGGCGCTGCGCCTTTACAGCTCGCTGATCTGTAAATCGGCGCTTAGGGCGCGGCTTCTCGTTGCCGACCTCGGTCAAACCGAGGGCGCGCCCGGTCGCGCGGAACGCGGCCTTGCTGGTGTAGAACCGGCCGTCGACCTGTTCGGTCGGCGGGATCTCGTCAGAGATCACATACGGGCGCGGAAGATCAGATCGTGCTGGCGCGCGCTCGTTCGGATTTCGGGTCGACCATGTTGTCGGCCCGATCTGGTAGATCGGCATCTGCGGGCTCGGCTTGCCGTGTCGCCCGCGCCAGCGGCGGCGACACGAAAATCACTGGCAACCCTGGCTTTCCCACAACCTTGGTTACCGCCATCCCGAACTTGTTTGCGGCCTCCGTTACCGGAAGCCCGTATCCATTGGTGCTCTCGACCACAGGCATGCCGCCCGTCGCGACTGTGACAACCGACATGCCCATGGCGTTCTCCTTAGCGGCGCTTGCTCTTGGCCTTCACGCCCTTGCCCTTGCGCTTATTCGCCTTGGGCGGCGCCTTACGCTGCGCGGCCTCGGCGTGGAACGTGAACGGCATCGCGTTCGATGTCTTGTCGCCGTTCTTCACCATCACCTGCACCACGTCCGGGCCGTGCCACACGTCCATGTTGATGCCGGTCGACAGTGTGCCGTCATCTTCCAAGTCAGTGGGCTCGTCCTGGCCGGCGAACACGATCACGCTGTCCTCGGTGAAGTTAGTGCCGCTGACAAACAGATCGAACGTCTCCTCGCCGATCGTACACTCATCCGGCTCCAGCGCCGTGATAGTCGGCGTCTGCGTCTCGCCGCCCGGCTGTCCGCCGCCTCCCGCCGGTGGGCCCCCCGGCCCACCAGGGTTCTCGCTGCCGATCGTCGAACCCGGAGGCTCGTTGATACTGGCGGCTGTGCCCGACCCGTGCGGTGCAGTTGGGTCTTGCTGCTGCACCTGTGGTGCCGGCACACCCTCGATCCCTTGCGGCATGCCCAGTGTGTTGGGGTCGACGATCTGCCCCTCGCCGTGCGGTGCGCTCGGAATGTTCGGGTTGACGTTGTCGCGGGTGATCTGCCCGTGGAAACCCTCCGCGGGCACTCGGTCCTCTGGCCGCGTGCGCTCGATGAAGTCGAACGGCTTGTCGATCAGCAGCCGATCGTCGCCGCCGTCATGCATGACGGCGTCGTTATCGTGTGGAGGCGCCCTCTCCTGCTCATAGTTTTTCGTGCTCATGTGAACGTCCATGTCTGCGGAGCCGTTACAACGACCCCTCCGGTTACGACAGTCACCGGCCACGGCCCTGCGGAGGTCTTCTTGGTCACCGCAGGCGCGGTCAGGCTTGTCGCGGAATTGAACGTCGTGTTCTGAGGCACGCCGTTCACCCAGATAACGCTCTGCTTGGTGAAATTGGTCCCGGTCGCGCCAAGGGTTGTCGTGCCGACACCGGAGACGCTCGATCCGGGCGTGATCGAGGTCAGCGCCGCGTTGGTGCCGGGGCTCAGGCTCGACGCATGGTCGCGGTTCGGCGTCGCGGTGTAGCTGCCCAGCACCGACACCTGCGCGGTCGGAAAATTCGCGTTCGAGCCGGGTGATGTCACCACTACCTCGGTGCCGGCGGCCTCGTGCGGTACGCTGGTCGACGCCGGCACCGCGCCGTTGAAGTTGACGTTCGGCGGCGTGACGCCGGCGGCGCCAGGATAGGTGCCCTCGGTGCCACCTGCGCTCGCGCCCGACCCTGACGCCAGCGCCGCCTTGTTGGCAGCGAATGCCGTCAGCGGCCCGGCGGCGCCGTCGTCGTAGTACGGCGGCGGCGAGGTCGGCGTGTTGCCGCCCCAGTTGGTCAGGTCGTTGTACGTCGTCTTGGTGTAGTTCGGCGGGTTCGGCGGCGTCGCCCCCACGAACGTCATGTTGGTTGGCGGCGTCGGGTTCGGCGGCGTAACGGTTAGTGCGCTTTGGGCCATGTGGCTCTCCTCTGGAGTTACAGCTTATCGTCGTAGTTATCCTGCGCGGCCAGCCCGCCCATCATCCCTGCCGGGACCAACGCACCCAGCAGCCAAATCGCATGTGCTTTACCCTCCAATACATCGTCTCGCAGTTTTTTGGGGTCGATCCCTAACTTTGCAGCGCGGTCCCAGATCGCCTGCGAAATCAATTCCAGCTTGCCGGCGCCGATCTTGGTCTTGACGCCAGTCTCCAGTCCATAGGTGCCCCACTGCAACGCCTGCGCAGGCACCGCCTCAATGCCAAGTGGCTCGGCAACGGCCTCTCGATACCACGGCCCGATCTGCCGATACTCGGTGCCGCCCATGAAGTTGTCATAGTCCTTGAACGTGCGTGCATCGGGCACGCCGAGTGCGCGGGTGTAGTGTGCGTCAGGCACCGCCCAGCGGGTCTGGAAACCCGTCTCCGGCACGCCTGACGCGCCGGAGTACAAATTGATCTTCACACTGTCGGTGCCGTAGCCATGCTTGCCGGTCGCCATGTAGCGCGCCACCGCCTTGGCCTGACCGCCGTGCCCCATCATGCCTTTGACGCCACGCAGCTCCTCCGGAAAGTCTGGCCCGCGCTTGTAATCGGCTAGGCCGCCCCACTGCTGGAAGGTCGGGTACTGACCCTGCACCCGCATCATGTTGGCGGCGGTGCCGCGGTTAATCTCCATCGGGACGCTGGAGCCCGCCGAGAACGGCGTCATGCTCATATTGAAGTCATGGTATTCCTTCGCGGCACGCTCAGGCCCGACCAGCCTCTCCATGCGCTGATACAGCGGGTCCATGACGTACCAAGGCACCATGCCCTTCTCTAAGCCCTCGTACTTGCGGGCCTCCGCCAGCGTGTCGACAAGCCGCCGCGCATTTGGCTCATTCATCACCGCCAGTGCGGCCTCGTTTGGCTTCCCGGGCTTGTTGGGCATCCAGATGTTGGGCTCGGTGACGTTGCCCTGCCGCCTGCCCTGCTGACTGATCTGGTAGAGGTCGTCGCGCGTGACGCCGAACAACGCCTTCAGCGCCGGGTGCTCTGGCACGACATTTGCCGCCGCCTCGCGCGCGATTACGTCTGGGCGCTTGTAGACGCCGGGGTTCGCGACCCGCACCGGGTTCATTACATACGGCGCCGCCAGACTACCGGGCGGCAGCGGCGCAACCGGCGCAGTCGCCGGGTCGAGCACTGAGCCCGGCGCGAACCCGACATTGCGCTCTGGTATCTTGGACGGCGTCAGCGCCTCCGCAACCACCTTCTTTAACGCACCTGTCGCCTTGCGCGCGGGCTTGCCGCCCGGCATCGCGTTGACGGCAGCCATCTGATAGTCGCCCTTCGCCGCCTCCTCCTGCGAGCCCAGCGCCGACCCGAGGAACGGCACAAAGTCGACCGCGCCTAGGCCAGTCTCGCCAACTCCGGTAGTCCCCATCAATGTGCGCACGAGGCGGGCCCGTGTCGTCGATGGGCTCTCGCCCATCATTGTCTGCGCGCCACGCTCGCGCAGCGTCGGCTCGATCGAACGCGCCTCCGCCTGTTGCGGCCGGTTCAGCGGCACCTCGATTGCCTTTGGTGGTCGCAGCATGAACTGCTGCGTGTCATAGACGCTGGGCTGGATCGGCGGCGGCGCCTCCCGCTTGGGCGGCGGTTGCAGCGCCGTGACATACTCCGCGATCCGGCGCTCCTCCTCGGTCGGGGCATCCTGCGGCCACTCGATCGGCCGCTGCGGCCGCACCGTGATGCGCGTCGTCGGTGGCGGCAGCTCTTCGTAATTGTCCTGCGCTGCGGTCTCGCCGAAGCCCCACCAGTTGCTCATCTGCCCACCCCATACCGTTGCGCCTGCTCCGCGCTGAGCCGCTTGGCGTATGCCGTCGCCTCCTCCGGCGTCTTGAACATTCCGAGGTGCCGGCCGCTGTTGCGGTAGAGCTCGATCGCCTCCTCGTTGGTCATGATGCGGCCGTCGTCACTCACGGTCGGCACCAGCACCTCGCGGCCGTCTTCGTTGAAGCTCATCGAGCGCACCGTGCTGACGCTGCCGTCCGGGTTCACAACCCGCGGCCGGATCGTGAGGTCAATGTTGCCCGGCACCGGCTCGTAGGTGTCGAGCGCAGCCATCTCGCCAACCTTCCACCGATCGTCCACGTCAGTGCCCTCCGAAGTACGGCGTCACCTGCTGCGACTGCTTGAACTGCTGCGCGGCGAGGCGCTCGCTCTGCCGCGCCGCCATGTCCATCCTGCGGTCCTCGGCCGCCTGCCGGGCGATCTCGGCCTTCTGCTGCGCGACCTGGATGTCCTGGTCCTTGCCGAACATGTCAGCCTGATGCTTCTCGCGTTGCTGCATCGCCTTGCTGTTGGTCAGCTGCGCACGCGCCTCGTCGTCCTGCTGCTTCGCCCGCAGCTCGGCGGCCTTGATGCGCTCCTGGCTGGAGATCTTTAGCTTCTCGTGTTCGTCACGCTGCTTCAGCTCGGTAGCCTTCAGCGCCATCTCCGCCTTGTCGCGCTCCTTGGCGCGATCGTTCTTCATGGTCTCGATCTGCATCGCGGCCTTGTTCTGCGCGGTGATCGGATCGTCTGGCTTGGGCTGGTCGGCCTTCTGCTTCATGTTCTCGACCAGCTCGTCGATCGCGCCTTCGAACTGGCGGCCGGCACGGAACGGCGCGGTGGCGAACTTCAAGAGCTCGCCGCAGAACTCCGCGGCCTTGGGCTCGGCCGCCAGCATCTGAGCCAGCTGCGGTAGCAGCGCCGACAATGCCGCGAGATACTCGCCGCGGCGTTGCTTCTCCGCGTTCTCGTCGATCATGATCGTGCTGTCGGTCTCGATGTCGAAGATGAATGACTTGGCGCGGGTGTTCTCGAACAGCGTCAGCACCTGCTCGATCGTTGGCTTGGCCAGGATCTTCTTGATCGCGTCCTGGCCGTGTTGCAGCAGCTGCTGGCCCTTCTGCATCAGCTCCTGTGCCTGCTGCGGGTTCTGCTGCGCCATCTGCTGCGCCTGCGGCAGCTGTTGTAGTTTTTGCATCGCGAGCTGCTGGTTGCCGAGTTGCATCTGCAACTGCTGGATCTGCTTGTCACGCATCGCCTGCGTCGGCAGCTGCGTCTGGCTCATCTCGATGATGGTAACCGGGCTGTAGCTCTGGCAGATGATCTCGGCGGTGATGCCGACCAGATCCTTCGACATGCGAACCATCTCGGTCTGCTTGTCACGGATGCGGCTCGACCCGAACTGGCTCTTCAGCTGCTGCGCACCCAGCGTCTCGCGCGCATCGCTGGCGCCGCGCATGATGTCGGACAGCCCCATGATCTGATAAATGTCTTCAATGATTTGTTTTCGCAGCGCCACCAGCGCGGTGATGGTCTGCGCGATCGCCTCGATCGGTATCCACACGATCACTTCCTTGGTGCCGCCGAAGGCGGCCCAATTTGCGATCGGTATCAGCATGCGGCCGGGCGTCTTGGTCTTGATCGCGGTCTCGATCGCGGATGCGAGCTCAGCGCCGCCGCTTGGGTAGAACCCTTTGACCTCCAGCGCGTCTGACAGCGCGTGGATGCGGCTGGTCAGCAGGTTCAGCTCCTCCAGCTGGTCGCGATACTGCAACACGTCCGGCACCGGCACCAGCGAGCCGCGCTGCACCACGCCGTAGGCCGGCTTGGGACACGGGAAAAAGCATTCGAGGTCGAGGTGCGGCTCGTCCTCATCGAGGATCTTCTCGCAGCCCTGCGCGACCCACACCACGCGGCGTTCGGTCTTCGACCAGATCTCCCAGAATTTTGCGCGCTCGCGACTGTCGGCGCCGCCGATCTCTTTGCTGTCCTTGTCGACCTTGTACTCGGCGTCCTGGTAGGCGTCGCCTGAGTGCTTGCGGAACCGCTTACGCGCCTGCGCGCGCGTCAGGTAGCTCGCGGCCGCGACCCAGGTGACCTCGGGCCACGATCGCGAGATGCTGTGCAGGAAGTCGCGACGCTGCTTGAAGTCGATGCAGACCTTCTCGTGCTCGTAGTAGCTGTCGCCGCGGGCGCTCTCGTAGCGGCACCACGCAACACCGCGTGATGCCATCACCAGATCGTCACGCACCAGCAGCATCAGATCCTCGATGCGCGCGATGTCGAACGCCACCGTGGTGCATCGCTCCATCACCTCGGCCGCGGCCTGATAGACCGGGCGACGGTCCTTGAACTTCGTCACCACCACCGGCCGCGGCGGCTTCGCCAGGATTGCCGGCCTGATCACTTCGACGTTGGCCCAGAACATCTGGAACTCTTTGTCGCGCGCCATCATCGACAGCCGCTCCAGGTTGGCGAACTGCTTGTCGATGCGGTCGCAGTGATCGTTCCACGGCTGGAACGCGTCTTCGCTCTCCTGCAACATGTTCAGCCACGCCTTCGACTTGCGCGGCTCCAGCGCCGGATTGAACTCCAGATCGTCGTGGCGGATGTCGTTCTCAACCGGCTTGCCGGGCGTTGGATCAGCCATTTGGTGCGTCCCCGTTCAGCGCCAGCATCTCCGCAACGTGTTCGGCCGTAGGCCGGTGTGACCGCTCGACACGGTATTCGGTTCGCACCTTGCGCCGGTTGGCGGCGAGCGCGCCCTTGATGGCGAGGCAGGCTTCATTGACGCGGCCGCCGTTGACGCCGCCCATCATGATGGCGATGTCCTGCTGCGCGATGCCGCGAACGTAATGCATGAATGCCGCGGTGATCTCTTCCTCGAACGTCAGTGCGGTCTTGGGCTCGGCACGCTTGATCGTCATCGTCGCAACCTTTCCAGTTTGAGCCTACTCATAGCCGGCCCCTACCTCCGCGCTGAACGGTATCCAGTTCTCGCCAGCGGCGTGTGGATCTCGCTCGATGATCTGCTGGTCGGAGAACGGCGCGTTGGTCAGGCTGTCGATGTAGCGTTGTGTCGCGCCCGGCGCCGCGAACGGGCCCAGCCGGTTGCTCGGCATTGGCTGCCCCTCGGCGTAGCCCTCGAACCCTTCAGGGTTCGTGCGCAGCCAGTTCTGCATCATGGTGTAGTTGAACTCAGGGTCAGGCTTGCGGATCGCCATCAACGCCTCGACGATCGCGTCCCGCTGTGATGACGATTGCATGCTCATGATCGGAAATACTTCTTTTTGCGCCGAAACTGCACCACGTTCGGCAGCTTGTTCTTGTCCTCGGCGTCATACCAGACGTCGAGCCCGGCGCAGACCATGTAGTGGACAATGTCGGCGGTAGCCCTGGCGTCGTCGCGGTCGCCGCCCTCGTGCCAGATCGCCTCGACCATGGCGGCAGCCAGCGTCGATACAGCCTCGTCCCAGCTCACATCCAGCTTGGACAACACCTTGCGTGACTTGCGCACGATGCGCCGGGCCGCGCGCTTCTTGTACTGCTTCATAGCCGGATGCCTCCCCGTCGACGCTCGGGCGGTGGCGGGATGTGCCAGCCCTCCTGCGCTGGCGGCTCGACCACACGCAACGGCGCGCGTATCCAGCTCAGCGCCAAGTACCGAAACGCGTCCGCCGGGTGCGACGTCCAATCGTGAACGTGGCTCGCGCGGAACGCTTTCTTTTCATCGTCCCATTCCCTTCTGTATTGTTCGAGCGCCGCCAATCCGACCTCTTCGCAGCGCGGATGAAATACGCAGAGCGGGAGCGTGCGTCTGGCGGCGTTGATGCCGTCGTTGAACGAGGCCGCAGGAGCCAGCCGCGGATGCAGACCCAGGCTCTGCATAGTCTCGACACGAGTGCGTCCCGATCCCCACTCCAGAACCTTGGCATCTTGCGGCACCCAGTCGTCGCCATGCACCCAGCCGCGATCGGTCTCGCGGCGATCGATCTCGTCGCGATACCACTCGACGCCAACGCCTGACGTCGCCAGCACGTCGTAGATGTAGACCTGTCCGCCGCGCACACTGAACCACCAGATGCAGGTGTCGTCGCGCGTGCCAATGTCCCAGGCACGATGCACGGGCTCGCCGGGTAAGGGCTCGATCGGCGCGATGCGCTCTTCCCTGCGCACGTCTGCCATCTCGCGCGCATAGAACGCGCCCAGCACCGCGGCCGTGAACGAGCACATGTATTCTTGCAGGAAGCTGGCCTCGCCAGCGTCCGCGCCGTACAGCGCGGTGTACTCCCTCAGCGTTTCGTCAAGAGCCGCGTCTGATAGGGCACCAGTGTCCTTGACGGTGAGGAGCTCGGCGAACCACTCGGGAGATTGTTGGGCGTAGTTGAAAAGTGAAAATGCGTGATTGCGTCCTCTGGGAGTAGTGATGAACGCCACCCAGCCTTGGTTCTCTTCGACCATTGGCCGGTGATATGCCCACGCTGAAGGGTTCGCGAGGCTGTACTCGGAGTACACAATTCCTGCGACACCTGCACCGACTGTGGCGTCGTAGCGGTCACTGCCAATGCATTGGAACGTGCTTCCGTTTTTGAAGCGGATAAACATGGACCCTTCGTTGACGCTCTCGATGAAATCTGGAGGGAAACACTCCTCGATGCGTCTCTTCCCGGTATGCGCATTGACCGCACTCCATATGGCTTTTCTGGCCTGCTCAAACTCAGGCAGGCAATGCCAGTACGAGGCGACACGCTTCACCGCCGCAACTGCGGTGTGATGCAGCGCGACCTCGTCTTTGCCGGCGCGCCGGTGCCAGATCGCGATCGCGCGCTTACCGCCGGCTTGCAGATACTTCCACAGCGCCAGCTGATGCGGCCGCGGCGTCCATCCGTTGTGAGGCAGCGTGATGTCGATCATCGCTCGCCTCGCCAGATCGCGTCGAGCACTTCGTAATCCTTGTCAGCGTGAACCGGCAACGCGCCAACGCTGCCCCACATGGCGTAGTGCTGATTGACGCGCCAGCGCGCGTAAAAATATCGGACATGCCTGATCAGCGGCCACCGTCGCATCAGTACCTCGGACGCGCGAGGAGCACGATCGTTGCGATGCATGCGATGAAGCCCGCAACGAACGACAGCATCATCCACAGTTGCAGCGTCACCTGACTGGCGCCTTCACTTTGGTGATGAGCCGGCGAGCGACGAAGCTCATCAGCGCGTCGTCGTCGGTCGCGTCATCGCTCCAGTACAGCACGGTTGGCGGAACGAGATCTTCGTCGTCCTCGCCGTCTGCAACAACGCCGTCGCCTTCATCGGCCTGGATGCAGAACAGTCGACGATCGTTAGCGTCGAGCACGACAAAGGCGCCGGGACCGCAGTGAATGATCTGCCAGGGCTGTGGAAACTTCTCGCTCATTTTGTTTCCTTCTTTGTGCTGCCTTCCATGATTTGTCGGATGGTGATGCGGATGTCGCTCTCACCATCAGCGCCGGTGTGTGGTTGCGCCGGTCGACCCCAGCCGCGTTCCCACAGCATGGTGATCGCGCGCAGCCGCGTGTCCTCGTCGAGACTGTTCTCTGCGATCCCTGTCACGGTTCGCACCGTGCTCTCAGTGAAGGCCCGACAGAGCGAGCGCAAATCTGCTTGCGTTTTAGCCATTTAGCTTTGGGGTACCCCCCTCCTGCATCAGCCGATCGACATCGACGCGCAGCCGCTGCGCAATCTCGATCAACTCATTGATTTGTAGGCTCAACATCGCTGCGACCTCGCGCAGTTCGGCGCGGGTATCAGCACGCAACTCGGCCTCGCTGGCCGAGTACATGCTGATTATTTTCATATTTGCCATTCGAGCAGCCCCGCGCGCACGCAAAGGGCGCGCATGCTCCGAACCTGGAGTTTATGCGCGCCCTAGCGTTGCAACGTCAAGGTGGACCTAGGTTTAGGGGGTATGGAGGAAACTCGCTAAAAAATCGGAGTTTTCTCCATTAGTTCTGCCGCGTGCCGCGCTTCAGTTTTGGGACCACCGGCGTGACCTTGTGGGCGATGCACGATCGCAGAAACAGGACCGTTACGGCAGGGATTACGGCGTCGCCTGAGACGTACCGGCGAGACGTGCGCGCCGACACGCCCAAATAGCGTCCCGCGGACGCCTGATTGAGCCCCAGGATGTCGATTGTGCGTTCGTAGGCCTTTGGCGACATTGATCGCTGCATCTGCCAATCTTCATTGTTTTCAGTCATTTACGGCTCCGCTTTGGTCAGGGGTTGGTCAGGATTGGTCAAATATGGGCCAGACTGTCCGCGCTGTCAATTTGTCCTTGACAGGTAGGACAGCGTGTCCTAAATGAGGGTCATCAACAACGGAGCAAGCAAATGACCAGCAACGTAAACAACCAAGCGATCGCACACCTGGCCCGCGGCGCCCCTGGCGCCCCGCCGGTCTGCAGCAGCCGCCGCGCCCACATCACGGTTAGCCGCGAGCAATTCAAATCCGGCGCTTGGCGCGTCTGCGCCCGTTGCGCCGCCCGCCTCGCCAAGTGGGAAGCCAGCCCGGTGCCCCCGCCGGAGGCCGCGTGATGGCCCTCGCAATCGACCTCATATTCCTGGCGTCGATCGGGGGGCTAGGCGCCCTCTCGATCGCGCAGGCCCTGCGCGGTCAGGTGATGGACGTGATCACCACGAACGCAATCGTAACTGTCCTTATTTGGCTTTGGTAACAACGGAGCAACGACCATGACCACCAACCTACAGAAGCTGATCGACGACTACGGGATCCTGAAGGCGCGGGTCGCCGAACTGGCGATCGCGGAGAAGGCGCTGAAGGCGGCGCTCGCCGACCTCGGCCCCGGCGCCTACGAGGGCGAGCGGTTCCGGCTCTCGGTGTCCGAGAGCACCCGCGAGACGCTCGACATGGACGCCGTCCGCGAGCACCTCAGCCGGCAGTTTGTGCAGGCGCACACCGTGGTGACGCCGGTCCGCACCCTGCGGGTGGCGGCCCGGTCCGGCAAGGATCTGGCGGCCTAAGCCGCCAGACCGGTTCACCGTGCAACCTCTCAGAGGTCGGTCAGACCTCTGAGAGGTTTTGCTTTACTTCCTCGGTCGGCTGTGGCGGGCGGTGCTTGATCATCAGCTCCAGCACCGCCGAGAAGATTGCCGCCGTCTCGGCCTGCTTGGTCACCGCCTCGTCACGCTCCCGGCGGTACTGCTCGATCTCGCCCAGGAGGCGCTGGTAGGCCAAGTTCAGCGCGTCGAGCTCGACCTGCGTCCCCTTGCACCGGGTCACCGTCTCGTCGTGCTGCTTTTGGAGAATATCCTTCTCCTGCTGGATCTCCGCCATAGCCCGCAGCCCCTCCCTATACTGTACAATACGCGGGTCATCGCTCTGCTTCTTATCCTCTTCTGAACTATAGCCACCGTTTGTTATCGTCTGCATCGCCAGCTCCGTTTGTTTGCGCTGTAAACTTTCCGTAAACCGTGGACAGCGCAGACCCCACGGTTTTTGCGATAATTCCTCTGCTGGAGCGCCTTGACCCTGGCCACCCTCTCAGGCGGCTCAGGAGCCTCGCTGGTGCGGGTCGGCAGATCCGGCACGATCGGCCGCGCCGTCGGCACCGGGCTCACCGGCGACCACCGCTGCTGGAAGGCGACCGGGTCTGGCGGCTCCGGGGCATATGCGGTCGGCACATTCGGCACATTGGTCGGCACATTCGGCACATTCGGCACATTCGGCACATTTGTGCGGTTTGTGCGGTTTGTGCGTTCTTCATTTGTCCTGGGGGACGAAAAGCTGCCCTCGGTTTTTAGGGCGCTGCTTTTCGTCCACGCCGTAGCGAAGATCGCGACCAGGACCAACAGCGTCCCCAAAAACAGCCAGATCCACTCAGAGCGATAGCGCATGGCTAAAACGGCAGCGGGTCGCCGCCCCCCTCCAGCGGGCTGTCGAGCCCGGTGGCCTTGTCGATGGCGTCGAGCGGGTCGGCGATCGACTTGCGCACGGGCTCGACCCTGGCGCCCGGCCAGAGCTGCTTCGCCTTGACCACGCCCGGGTAGCCCTCGATCAGGCGGGCGATCTCCTCCAGCGAGTAGAGCGCGACCTGTCGGCCCTCGGTCCGCACCGCCTTGGCGTCCACCAGGGTTTGCACGATCGCCACCACGGTGCCGTCCGAGAGGGTGGTTTCCCAGACCTCGGCAGGTCTGCGCCAGTGCCCGGCAGCGCGGGCGGCCTTGTCGAGGGTCTTCCAGGCCAGGGTCATCCTGGCGGCCTCGCGCTGGACGTCGATGAGCTCGCCGCCCTGGATCGCCTGGGCGTAGCGGTATCTTTGCCTGTCGAATTTCTCCCGCAGCTGGTCGTCGACCAGGAGGCGGAGCCGACCCGGGCCCCAGAACTCCTCGCAAGCGATCGCCTGCGCGTCGGCGCCGTCGACCGCCGCCTGCCCCACGAGGTAGGTGCCGTGGCTCTTGTCCCAGCGGTTGGGGTGGGCCTCGGCCTGCGCCGCCTTGTCTGCCATTTTAGACATGAGCCTTCTCCTCTCGCCGCAACGCCGTCCACTCCGCTTCGAGCCGCTCGACGATCTCGTCGGCGATCTGCCGTTCCCGGCTCAGTCGCCAGACCTCGCGCCGTGCATGATCCAGTTCCACCCAGCATTTCCGTTTTCGTGTTCCTAAATCTTCCATGACCGCTCCTTTGGTTGTGCAGCTTGCTCCATACTACCCGGCAAGGGCGGCGAAAGTGACGCCCTTGCTCCCGTAGGGAGTGACCTTACTTTCGCTTGTAAATCAACGACTTACGCAGTTACTTTCGCCACCTTCGCCAGTTACTTTCGCCAACGATGTCAACGTGTTACAGGTAGGTATATTCTTACTCCAAGTTACTTTCGCCTAGATATCGGTCAGTTTGCGGTATCCCGATATGTGATTTTTGACGTCAAAAACCTGCTCCTCGATGATGCCGTTGACCGTCCATGTTTCCAGAATTTCGATCACCAGCTTGCGGTCGAGCCGCCACTTACGCATCACGTTCCGGACCGCCGATCGCGGCGTATTGGACGCAAAACACCACGGCGCCCCCTTGCGCCACTGCTCCTCGATCCCGGTGAGGATCTCTTGACAGATTGTCCGCTCAGGCCAGCCGCTATCCTGTTTCACCGTCGCCGTGGGATCGACCGCCAGCGAGGTCTGGAGCCCCAGCGAGCCGACCGCCATCGTCTTGACCTCGAACCCCTGCTCCCACCCATCCTCGGCGTCCTTGATCTTCTTGGCCACGATCGAGCCGGTCATGTCGCCGGGCTCGCGCCGTACCTCGATCAGGAAATCCCCCGCACCGGGCATCACTGTCGAGCCCCGGAACTCGCCGCTCTTGTTGACGTGGTGAACCCCAAAAACCACCGTCGAGAACCGCTGCCGGATTGCGTCACACGCCGCGATGAATAGCGTCATGTCCTTCTGCTGGTTCTCTTCCGCGCCGGGCAGCACCCGCGATACCGTGTCGACGAACACCGCTGCGATCGGACACGCTGCCCGCGCTGCTGCCTCCTCAATCGTCGCCAGCAGCTTGCCGACATCCTCTGGCTTCATGAAGTTGAGGGTCTGCCGCAGCAGATAAAACGGTGCAGCATCCGCCACGGTCTTGCGGTTTGCCTCCCACGCCATGATGCGAAATTTTAGGTTCGCCTGACCCTCGGACGAAACGTAGATCACTGCACCGCGGCGCTGGATCGGCCGGTTCCACCACGTCGCCAGCCCGGTCGTGATCGAGAGCGCCAAATCCAGCGCAATGAAGGTCTTTAGGCTGGCCGGTGGCCCATAGATGAACCCCATCGACTGCTCGCTCACCAGCCCATCGATCAGCCACACCGGATCCGGCAACGCCTTGATCTCCCGCACGTCGAGTAGTTCGTAGTTCGTGCCACGGGTGCTAATTCCTGGGGAATTAGCGCCCGTGGTCGACGAAGGGCGCGAACCCCCTACCGGCGGAGGGGGGCTCTCGCCCTTCGGGTTCGGCCGGGCCGCGGCCTCGACCATCCGGGGCGACCCCCACTGCTTCATGGCCCGCCGGAACTTGCGCCAGAACTCCGTCCGGCCCCGCCCATCCGCTTCAAGTGCGGTCACCTTGTCCGCAATCGGGCCTCGCCCGCCGACCCACACCTCGTACTGCCGGTAGGCGTCCTCACAGTGCTCTGGCCACTTGGCCTCGTGCGGCCGGATCTCGCTGGCGCGGTACAGCTCCAGCACCGCATGCCAGACTACGTTCCGCATCTTGGTTTCGCGGCCGTCGATCACCGACCCGAACTCGTCGGTTACCGTCGCCGGGTCCGGCGTCCGCTCGCCGGCGGCCGCAGTGTGGTCGTCGACCAGATCGAACACGGCGTCGAGCAGCCACTGCGGCGCCATGGCGACCTCGATCTCCCACGGCGCAAAGCCGGGAGCCCACACATACTCGCGGCCGCTCTCGTGCATGGAGGGCGGCATCACCGCGAAGCCACCCTGCCCGCGGACGTCGACGCCGATCGCGGTCTTGCAGGTCGGCACCACCACCCCAGGCGGGGCCCGGAACAGGATCTGGACACCGCCGCCGCCGGTAACCTGCCGCACCGTCTCCGGCTCGATGCCGTTGTTCTCGACCGCCAGCAGCGCCCGCCACCACGCCAGCGCGTCCTTGTTCTTGTGGATATCGAGGTCGAGCACCCAGACGTTGCCGCTGCACGCCCCGGTGATGATGCCCATGTTGCGGCGTTTGACGTGCTCGCCGTCGACGCCGTACCAGCGGTCCCACTTGTCTTGGGTTGCCAATTCGCCCTGTAATGGCACCCACTCCGACAGCTTGGGCCGTTTCCACGCCTTGGGCGCCTCGTCCGGGGAATAGGCCGGGATCACCTGCAATCCGGTGGTGCGGTACATCTCCGCCCACTGGTAGTAGGCGGCGAAATCAGGACTGAATGCCGGGACCGTCATGGGCGCGCCCAAACGGTTGCGCACGGCGCATTAAGCCTTATAATCATTAGGCATTCCCCCATCAGGGTTGCAGCATACGTTCTAGCGTGGATACCTTAATCCCCCGGCCCTCACCGGCCGGGGGATTATTCGTATCGCTCAACCGAAATCGTCGGCAGCAACCGTCGAGGTGTCGACCCTGGGCGCCTCCGCGCGCTGCGCGCCGGTCGCGGGTGCAGCATCCCAGTTGTCGCCGGAAATGCCCGCGCCATTTCCCGGCTTTTCCCGGCCATTCCCGGCCGCGCCGTTCTCCGCCTGCGCCATCCGCGACGCCAGCGTCTTGGGAACGTAGACCAAGTCGCCGCGCGGCCCCCAGGCGATGATCTTGAACTTGGGATGGAAGTTGGTGCTGCTGCGCAGCCCGGAGCCGGTCTTGACCGGCACCGGCTTGCCGTCGAGCGCGATCACCGGCAATTGCCCGGGGTGGGCGTCTTTCTCGGCGAGGTACTGCTTGTTGAGCGCGTCGAAGCCGGTGAGAAACGCCCGGCTGTTCTGCGCCAGCTCGCGCACCGGCCGCTCGCCGCCGCAGCCTTTGGCCAGCTTCAGCATAAACCGCACGCCGGACTTGTGGTTGGTGTCTGGTGCGGCAGGCAGTGCAGTCTTACCGGCGACGACATCGTCGCGGCGCACCATTAAAAACGAGGGTGCGCCCCCGGTGTTAAAATTGATCGGGCCCACCTCCACATTTTCCAGATCCACCAGCGCCTTGAACTCGTCGGTAATGTTGACCGGCTCGTTCTGCCAGCCCGCGGCGGTCTGCACCCGCTCAATGCGAGTGATCAGGCCCGACTTGGCGTCGTATTTGATGATGGGGGTGAAGTCGCCGACCGGCGCGTCGTAAGTGAAACCAAGGCTAGACATATCGTATACTCCGTAGTGTGCCGCGAGAGGCTCGCTGCCAACCAAACCCGGATAGCCGGGAATTGCTTTGAACGTCGATCCTAGACACCCCAATATTGATACGCAAGCTGTCGCGCCGCGGGCTCGCTCCAGTAGAAACTGTCGAGGTCCGGCATCGTGATGCTGACGAAAAAGTCAGGGTCGTCCGACAGTGCAAGGAAACGCTCGACGGTCTGCGCGATGCGCAGCAGCGCGGTGCGGTGCTCCTTGATGTTCTCCAGCTTGTACGGCTCGAACTTTTTCGGCGTCACATAAACCAGCCGCGCATCCATGTTGTCTGACGTCGCGTAGAGCGCGACCTGCCGGGCGTGCGGGATCTTAATCTCGGACGGCATTTTTTCGGTCGTTTTTAAATCCGCGATGATGCCGTGCTGGGACCACTCGTAGTCAAAGATGCCGTAGATCGGGAGCTCCAGTCCGCCGGGGTGCCACTCCACTGCGCCCTGCGTGCGGGAGGGAATGCCGTATTTGCGCATCTCCTCCAGCGCCGTGATCACCATGCTGGCGATCGTCTCCCGGTAGCGGTCGCGGCGCGGGTCGCCGGACAAACAAGTGAGCGCGTCGTATTTCCTGTGTGCGATCTCGATGCAGTCGCGCAGTACCGCCTTAGGGTTTATCAACCCGTGCGTGACACCGTCCTCGATCGCGACGCCTCTATGGGCGGGAACGCCCACCGGCTGCTTCTCGCCGAGGATCCTCTCCAGCGTGAACATCGCCGGCTCCGCCGCGAACAGGTTGAGGCTCGATGGGCTGTGGCGGCGATAGGTCGGGACCATTTGAATTTCCTCTGTAGATGTCGCTGATCCAGACTTGCATCGGACCGTTGTGCCGGGAGCGGCGGATCGAGGGAATAAACTCTTTGTCCTTGTGGCAGTAGCCCATCTTGGAAAGGCCCAGCATCAGCGGCCCCAGCGCCCGCCAGTCGTGCGTGGTCGGCTTGTCGGCAATGTCTGACGCGAGATAGGCGTCGCGGATGTCGTCGGTGGTGATGCGCCGCTTGATCGTGAGTTGCTGTACCGCAAGCTGGGTCACGAACAGCTTCCACTGCTCGTTGGCGTTGTCTTCAACCTGCTCCATGGCGGATTTCTTCGCTGCCTCTGCCCTGGCGCGGCGCGCGGCGTAGTCAAACAGGTTGTCACCGTTCTCGTCCTTCATCGCGCCCTTCCCACTTTATTGCAGCGGCTCCTCTGGCGTGTCGTCGGGAAAGTCGGGCAGGTTCGCCAGCCCCATGACCACGGCGATCGCGGCCTCCATGATCATGTCGCGGCGGTCGGCGCGCACCCGCGAGATCGAGTAGGACAGCACGATCGCCTGCGCCAGGATCGCGACGTTCAGGCGCTCGCCCTTCAGCACGTCGGAGAGCCTGCGTGCCATGGCGCGCACCTCGGCGTCCTGCATCATGTTCACGTCAGGATCCCAATCTTGGTCAGCATGCCGATAGCCTCGTCGAGCGAGCGCGGCATCAGGTAGGTGTGGCCGGTTTGCTCGCAGAACTTCTGGAAGTTTTTCTGCGCCGGCCCCTGCCGGCCCTTGCCGGTCTTCAGCTCGACCCAGATCACCTTGCCGTCTGGTATCAGGATGCAGAGATCGGGGACGCCCGCTGTCATGCCCTCGACCTTCAGACGTCGAGCCGCGTGTGGGGTGCGCTGGCCGGCGTTGGGGATCGCGATGCACCAGCTGTCCCGCCGCGCGAACAGCGTGAGGTGCATCAGCAGCGCCGCCTGCATGTCGTGCTCGCTGCCGCTGTTGCGGTAGTCCTTGGCGGATATGCTCATCGGCGGTACAGCCCGGGGAATGCTACACGGTGGTGCTCAGAACAGTACGGGCCGCCGGTCTGGTGCGTGGCTGCGCCGCAGAACGTGTACGGGCCGTCGCCGTATGGCCAATGACAGTCGCGAGGGCCCAGCTGGAACAGTGACAGCTGTCCCGGCAGGCTGACCGACCGCGGTGGCGGTGTCGGTGCGGCGCGCTCGCTGGTCACCGGCTTGCGGCCGGGCCGCTCGTTCGGCTTCTTGCGCGGCTTGGGTTTTGGCTTCTTGCGCCTGCTGGCGGCGTGGCGATCGTGACCGTTGCCGTTGGTCACGCCCAGCCTCCTGGCCTTGCCGATACAGGCGTTCTTGGTGACGTGGATACCGAACTCCGCGGTCAGGGTCGCGGCGATCACGACATAGGAACCGGCGTCACGCATCAGGCAGAGCGCAGTAAAGCGGTCGACCATGTCCTTAGACCATTCAGGGTTCACGGGTGCTCTTTCATGTAACGCCGGATGCGGTCGATCGTCGACAGCCGCGGCTGTTGTCCGAGATACATTCTCCGAACCAGATGCCCGCCGCCGGTGATGCGGTTGGAGAAATCGGTGCGCGTGATCTGTTTCCTACGACAGTAAGCCTCGATCTCGCGCAGCAAATCTTTGACGTGTTGGTGTATTGGCATAGTGACAAACTAGTGTCTTTTATGTCATTGTCAATTTGCAGCAACGGAGCCGCTATGACGCACATCGACATCCACGACGTCTATCACGTCGCCGCTCACAATATCGGCGGGCTGGGCAGTCCGGTGCAGCTCGACGTCACCGACCATAACGGCGTCGTGGTCGAGGTCGTGTTGTATCTCGGCGGCCACCCGCTGCTGGCGCAGGCGCTGGCGCAGGCTATCAACGACGTGTTCAAGGGCATCCCCGACCCGAACGATCCACAGGAGCCCGCGTGATGATCCTCGACCTGGACGATGATGGCGATGACGATCAGTACGACCTGTTCACCAGGGGCGAGGTCGCCCGCCGCGCGGTGCGCTACATCAGGGCCAATCGATTGGTTGACGCCGGCTACACCCGCTACATCGTAGCCAACGCGCCGGCCGGCATTAGTCGCGCCAAGCTATTCGTGATGCGTTGGGCGTTCTTCCGCGGCGCGCAGTGCATGCTCGACATGCAGAATACGATCATGGACGACAGCAGTGTGTCTGAGGATACCCGCGCCTCGATGCTCGCCACGATGCTGGGGGCGGTCGAGGACGAGCTCGACGCCTATGTGGACGCCAAAGGCGACCCGCCGGAACCGGAGCTGGAGCCTAGGCCGCAACAGAAAAAGGCAAGTAGGACCGCTTGACATGGTAGGGCAGGCTGTCCTACAAGGGGTCATCAGCAACGGAGACGTGCCATGACCAACCGCGACGACCTCAATGACGACCTTTCCGACCTCCTGGGCGGCTCGTTCGAGCCGCGCCCGCAGCCGCAGCTGCCGGCTGGGTTCAAGCCGGTCACCGACCGCATCCAGGAGAACTGCCCCAAGTGCGGCGGCACCGGGCGCTTCACTGGCTGGTCCGGTCGCACCGTCGGCGACTGCTTCAAGTGCGAAGGCACTGGCAAGCTGACCTTCAAGAATGCCGCCCCCGCCCGCGCCAAGGCACGCGAGCAGGCCGCCGCCCGCAAGGAGCTCCGCGCCCTCGACGCCGTCGAGGCGTGGAAGGCAGAGAACCGGGCCGAGGCCGAGTGGCTGGTCGCCACCGCGCCGCGCTGGGACGTTGCCGCCTCCCTGCTCGCCGGGCTGCACAAGTTCGGCTCGCTCACCGAGAAGCAGATGGGTCTCGTGCGCAACGGCCTCGCCCGTGACGCTGCCCGCACTGCCGCCAAGGCGGCGCGGGTCGCCGCCGCCCCCGCAGTCGACGTCTCCAAGATCGAGACGGCGTTCGCCCACGCGGTCGAACGGGCGCACCGCAAGGGCCAGAAGGGCGTGTTCAAGAAGCCGCTGAAGCTGCGCTCGCTCGCCGAGGCGGTCGACGTGATGTTCACGCCGGGCTCCGCCGGCTCACAGTGGGAGGGCATGCTGTTCGCCAAGACACCGGCGGGCAAGAAATTGGGCCACATCAAGGGTGGCAAGTTTCACGCCCGGTTCGAGTGTACGCCGGTCGAGCAGGCGGCGGTGTTGGATTGCGCCGGTAACCCGGAGATCGCCGCGGTCGCGTTCGGTAAGGCGTGGTCGCAGTGCGCGATCTGCGGCCAAACGCTGCTCAACGATGGCAGCATCGAGCGCGGCATCGGCCCGATCTGCGCCGAGAAATTCGGGTGGTGAGCAGTCACCTGATACCCCCCGCGGTTTTCACCCGCCGCGGGGACTTGCTGGGGAGGCCCCCTCGCCTCCCCAGCCTTTTTGCTTTGGAGGCGCCCATGCCGAGATACGCTGCGCTGCTTGCGGCCGCCTGCGCTGGCTGCACGATCCTGCCGCTCGATCGCCCGGTGCCGCCGCCACCGCCACCGCTGGAGGGACAGCGGGCGGCGTTCGTCTGCCTGCGGTTCGCGCCCTCGGGCGTGTGCCTGCGTTCCGAGTGGCGCTGCACCATGCCGTTGCAGCTGACATGGGACTACGATGGCAACCCGCGCTGCGTCGTGCCGGGCGCGCGATAGGAGAAGGCAATGGCCAAGCAGGATTTAGTTGACGTTCTCGGCAATCACTTTGACCGTATCATCGAGGCCGCCGTCGCAATGGAGCGGCTGCGCTGCATCGAGATCGTTCGCGATACCCAGACGGAGCAGAACAAGCACGACCTCGACAAGATCGTGGAGCGCATCAAAAAGGTTTCGCGGACCGATTGACAGCCCGGACAACTTGTCCTACCAGTGCTTCGTCAACAACGGAGCAACCCAATGGACGACCGACACAACGACTTAGTGAAACTCTATCGCGAGCTGGCGGCGTTCTTCGCCAGCGTGGTGCCAGCCAAGCTGGACCGCCACCCTGGCACCGCCGAGATCAATGCGGTGCGCGCCGACCTCGTCCTGCTCGCCGCGCAGGTCGACAGGATCGTCGAGGAAACCGCTGACTACGTTCAGCAGCGCACCGGCTTCGCCATCGACTACACCATGAAGAGCCAGCAGCTGTTCAGCGCAATCGACGGCAACCTGCTCTACGAGATCGAGCAGGCGGCTCACGAAGCGGAGGGTGGGCGCTGATGGACTACATCTTCTCAGACGGCGGCCGGGCCGAGGCCGGCTTCAAAGGCCGCGCCGGCGACTGCGTGGCGCGCTCAATCGCCATCGTCGCCGGGCTGCCCTACCTCCAGGTCTACGATCGGCTTGCGCTGGGCAATGCCACCCAGCGTGCCAGCAAGCGGACGCCCAAGCGGGGGCGTTCCGCCTCGGGCGGCATCAATGTCCGCCGCAAGTGGTTTCGGGACTACATGGTGGAGTTGGGTTTCACCTGGGTGCCGACCATGGCGATCGGCGCCGGCTGCACGGTCCATCTCGCCGAGGGCGAGCTGCCAAACGGCCGGCTGGTCGTGTCACTGAGCAAGCACTACTGCGCCGTGATCGACGGCGTGATCTACGATACCTGCGACCCGCGACGGGCCCGCGGCCGCTGCGTGTACGGTTACTGGCGGTTCGACCATGGCTGATATTGACATCGTTGATCGGCTACTGATGAGCCTCCAGGTCAACCCGCCGCACCTATTGAGGAACGCCGACATTGCAGAAGCCGCAAACGAGATCAGGCGGCTTCGTGTTTCTGTTAACGGCATGGCCGCCATCCTTAAGGCGGCGGCTGATGCCGTGGATTATCACCGGCTAGGATATGGCAATGGTGATTTCGATGCGAACACGATGCTGGCGCTTATGGACAGGCTTGGCGCTGTGCTCGACGCAAATCACAGCCCATAGGTGATAATCATGAGAGCAACACCGCCATCACTTCTAGAGACGGGGCGACAGTCAGGCAGGGATAAAATGAGCAGGCGATATGAAATCCGGCAGGGAAAGTTCGGCTCCTACTTCCACGACAGAGAGCGTGGCGGCAAGGAGGGGTTTCATATGCCCAACACCATCGTCTTGGACAAGCTCAACCGGCTGGACGACTACACAAAGCGGCTCGCCAAGGCCAACGAAGGTAGAGGCATAGACGAGACGTACTGAGGTTAACCAGTAGGCAGGGATAAGATGAAACCAACGCAGATATACTACGCATCGCCGGAATGGTTCTCCGTGATGGGGCGAAACAAAACCGAGTTGCCGAGCGGGCGATGGGTGCCATCGCGCCCCCTTGGATCGCGCTACGGACTAAAGCGCCTCCATGCGGCGTGGCTAGTGTTTTCAGGTCAGGCGGACGCTCTGGTGTGGATGGAAGATTACGACCAACGGTAATCAGTCAGGCAGGGATAAAGGGAATGGCAGTCGGGATTAAGATCGTGAAGCCGCAGGAATACGAATACGAGGTCGTTCAAGACGGCATCGTTGTGGCGAGCGCATGGGGACGCGACAGAGAGCACACCCTAGCGGAGGCTGCTCACTACGCCGCCATGTACGCCCAGGACGGCCCCGTTGAACTTCGGCTGAAACCCGATAAGCGCAAACGCAAGAACCCAAATCAGTAGGCAGGGATAGTCATGAGAGCAACGCCACCACCACTTCTGGAGAAGGCGCGCATCCGCGAGGGTGAGTACGGCTCCACACCCGACTACGGGATGATGGGCGCTTTCGCTTTGAGAGGGCCGAAAGGCACCAAGCTGCTTGTCATGGCATCGACCGGCCTCGTGCGTGACGAGGGCTATGGCTGGGAGCACGTTAGCGTGTCGAAGAGACAAACACCGACATGGAACGAGATGTGCTTCGTGAAAGACTTGTTCTGGACCGAGGATGAAACCGTGATCCAGTATCATCCGCCGCGCCTCACGCGCATCAACCTCCACCCGCACTGCCTGCACATGTGGCGCCCGATCGGTGTCATCCTGCCGGCACCGCCATCGATCCTGGTGGGACCAAGCTGATTGACGCAAAAAGAGCGCCGGGGTATTTTTCCGGCGCTCCGTTTGTTGTGTCAGTAGAGCAACGCCCCGGGAGGACCCCTCCGCCCGGGGCGTTTGCTTTAGATGGCCGCCTGTCGCCGCCGGCGACGCGCAAGGGCAACGAGCCCGGCGCACGCAGCGATGATGCCAGGGATGCCGGCGCCGACCACAGGGCCGGGGACTGCGAACTGGGTGACATCAGCAAACGTGCCGCGCAGGAAGGCTTGGTTCGTGCCACCCTCTGGGGAGGAGAACTGCACAAAGTTGGTGTTGCCGACCTGGAAGCCGGTGACGCCAAAGGCGTAGTCGATACCGTTGAAGCTGAAGAGGTCGGTCTGAGCGGGGTTCAGCACCGCCGTGACGATGTCGGGGCAGCAGTTATTGCCGCCGACATTGGACGTCTCGTTGTGCGAGAAGATGAACTGAGAGTTCATTATCTTCGTGCCCACGAACAAGTCAGGCGCCGTAAAGCTGATCTGAAGGGCGAGCGTCGCCCCCGTGATTGAGCTCCCGGCGTTGATGGGGTTGTTGATGTGGGTGAAGGTGCCGAGGGTTGCTCCGCTGCCCAGCGCGAAGGTTTGCGGGGCGTTACCGGCGAAGTCGTAGCCGGATTGTGGCTGGTTGGTGGGCTGGCCCCAGCGGATGGAGCTGGTGCCGAGGCCCGAAGAGCCGGGCAGTGCATTGGGATCGATGTCGACCCAGGTGCCGGTGACGGTCAGGATATTGATGTCGACGGCGTGTGCAGGCACGGTCGCGAGCGCAAGCAGCGCCGCGAATAGAAGGCGTTTCATGATGGCTCCTGTTGCTGCGCCGGAAAGGCGCGGCAGCAGGGTATTACCTAATCGTCTTCGTGCTCAACCAGAAACTGCTCGCCATTGATTATGATCGAGATATCCACACCATCGGGGATGGTCAGCGCGATCACAACGAGCGGCGGCGCCGGGATCTTCTCGGGTTCGTCAGCCACGGGTCACCTTAGTCGTGGAAGAGGGCTGCCAATGCCGATCAGGCTTAACAATAAGATGATCAGGATCAGCACACTGATCACCATGATCGCGATCTTGGCGATCTTGCGAAACGGTTCTTGCAGCGGGATTGCGTCCACTAGGTAGTTCAGCAAAAACGCAATCAAACCGATCACGATCAGGTAGATCACGAAATAAACCAGGCTCTCAATCATGGCGCTATCCTCTGTTGTCCAAGCACCGCGCGATGATTGCTTCGCGCCTTTCCATCGCCTGCGACACCTCCACCAGGATGAAGGCGAAGCCGGCCAGCGAGATCACGTTGAGCACCAGTAGCGCCAACACAAACGGCGTCGCGCGCAGACTATCGACAACCTGCTTCGCAAGGTTGTCGGAGACGTTGTTCACCGCCGCTTCTCCAGCACCTCGATCCGCTTCAGCGCCGCGTCCAGCGCCTCGGTCAGCGCCACAACCGCGGGCGACGAAGGCGGCTCGGTCGGCGCGGGCCGGTCTCCGAATTTGATCTTCACCGGGTCGTATATTCTGCCGCCGAACTCGGCCTGCGGATCTCTGCTGCCGTTGTCGGTGATCTCGAACACATACTGATTGAACGGGAAGATCGCGGTCTCGTCGCGCGTCACCGCACCGACAATATGCACGCCGAGGTGCTCGTGAAACAGCGCGGCGCCCTTGATGCTGTCCTTCTGGAACACGCCCTTGGGCCTGGGCGGCTGCTGCGCCAGCGGCAGTAGCGTCTTGGGATCGACCTTGGGCGCCGGGTTGTGCGGGTCGCCGATCTTTCTCCCGTAGAGGTGGACGTACCAGTCCTTGCCGTCGCCTTCGCGACGCAGAAACACGACACCCTGCGAGATGTCGTCGGGGGTGTCCGCCGGCCGCGGATAGCGCACCCATCTGCCGTGATTGATGATTGCCATTTACGAAGCCTCGATGTTGGCCCACGCGCCGTTCTGAAGCATCTGATGATAGCGGTAGCGGAACGTGGCGATGCCGTTGCCTTGCTGGCATCCGCTGACGGCCGCCGTCGAGCCGTAGGGCTCCTGCATGCCGTTTTGGTAGACGTGCTCAAAGTCGCCGGCGTAGACCGTTCGGAACGAACTGACGACTGCGCCAACCTCGCGCGTCGTGAGAACCTTGTAGGCGACCGCGCCAAACGACCAGCCGCCAAGCCAGAGGTTGTGGTCGCTCGACAGCCCAAAGTTAGTGGCGAACACGCCAGTGCGGTGAAACGACACCCACGCGTCGTTACTGCCACTACTCCTGACCTCCAGGCCCGCATTGCCAGCCCCGGCAGCGATCCCCGTGGCGTTATACACCGGCAGTATCTGCCCGCCGGTCATGGTCAGACCGGCGTTCGGTGAAACCACCATGTTGTAGATGTTCAGGTTGCTGCCGGTGAGCTGCATATACTTGACGGTGCCGACCGGACCGAAGGCGAGGCTCGAATTGCAGTGGATGTCGCTGTTGCTGATAAACCGCGAGCCGGTGTAGACGTCGCCGCCGTTAAAATTGAAATTACCGTTGTAGTAGATGTACGGATCGCCGGCGCCGCTGGTGAAGCGGATGACGCCGTCGGCACCGTTCGCTCCGACCCGGAGCTGTGCGCCGACAATGGCGTTGGTGTTGATCTTAAAGTCACCGCCGTACACCTGAAATTGGGTGCCGTCGTGAGCAATCCTCTGTGCGCCGGTGTTGCCAAAATAAACCACGCCGCCGGCGGCCACCCCCATCCCAAGGGTGACGTCGTTGTTCACCCGGACGTGGCCGGTCCCGCGGATGTCGCCACCAACGTCGAGCGGGCCGACCGCCGTCTTGCCGGTGCTGCGCTCGATCTGCATCGCTCGACCGAGATAGGTGCAGATCGAG
>Ga0210380_10000135_pt1 | contig 42433 bp, 27 predicted proteins | sample PLM4_5_coexredo_FD_155476 | JGI IMG/M metagenome (GOLD analysis project Ga0210380, IMG submission 155476) | Groundwater sediment microbial communities from an aquifer in East River, Colorado, USA - PLM4_5_coex redo | ecosystem: Environmental > Terrestrial > Soil > Riparian zone | place: USA... | reverse complement strand
GGGTCGATCGAGCCGCCCGGCCAGTTCGCGCCGCCAACGTCTGATGGCACCTGCAAGGTGGCCAGCGGTCCCTCGAGCGAGCTCGCGACCGGCGGCGTGAAGAGGGGGCCCATCTTGTAGCGCTTGACCACCTCGAGCGCCTCGGCCTTGAGCGCTGGCGTCAGGTCGAGCAGGTCGTCCTCGCCAATGCCCTGGCGATCGAACGGCGCTGGCTTCGTCGGAAACGGCTGCGTCGGGCTCGAGCGCTCCTTTGGCACGTCCGACCTCGGCACCGGCCGCTCTTCGATCGGCCAGATCGGCTCGCCGGTCTCGCGATTGAGGACGAAGAGCATCGCGTGCTTCGTCGGCTGCGCGATGGCTTTCACGGTGCGGCCGCCGGCCCGCATGTCGAACAGGATCGGCGCGCACGGCAGATCCCAGTCCCACACGTCGTGATGCACCGTCTGAAAATGCCACTTGCGCTTTCCGGTCTTGACGTCCAGCGCCAGCAAGGTGTCGGCGAAGAGGGTGTCACCGGGCCGGTTCCCGCCGTAGTAGTCGCCAGTCGGCATTTCCGTAGGCACATACACGAGGCCGAGCTCGGGGTCGCCGCTCATCTGCGCCCACACGCCAGTGTTGCCGTTGTACTCGGCCGAGCCCTCGAGCCACGTCTCGTAGCCAAACTCGCCGCGCCGCGGGATGGTGTGGAAGATCCAGAGCCGCTTGCCCGTGCGCACGTCGTAGCCGCGCACCGAACCCTTCGCGTTGCGCATGGTCCGCGGCGCCGATCCCGGCCGATGCGCGGTGCCTACGACGATCACGTCGCCGACCACCAGCGGTGTGGCGTTGAGCCCGAGCTCCGCCGTGTCGAGATCCACCTCCTGATCGGCCTCGAGCTTCAGATCGACGACGCCGTTACGCCCGAACGTGGGGACCGGTGCCCCGGTCGCCGCGTCGAGCGCTTTCATCCGATAGCCGGGCGTCACGTAGATGATGCGGCGATCGCTTCCGTTCGGCGCCGCCCAATACGCCACACCGCGCCCCGCCCCCTGGCGCGGCGCGTTCGTGCCGCGGACGCCCTCGTCGTCGCTGTGCAGCCATCGCATCTCGCCGGTGGCCGCGTCGAGCGCCACCACGGCGCGCCGCATCCCGGCCGTCGTATACAGCACGCCGTCCACGAACAGCGGCGTGGCGGAATAGAGTGTGTCGGGGCGCGGCCCGAGGAAGTCGGTCTTCAGCCGCCAGGCGATTTCCAGCCGGTTGAAGTTCTCCTTCGTGATCTGGTCCGCCGGCGAGTAGCGCTGGCTGGCGAGGTTGCCGCCGTAGGTGGGCCAGTTCGTGCCCGCCGCGACCGGCCGTCCCGCCTGTGCCTTCGCACCGGAACTGCCCGCGCTGAACACCAGCGACGCAACCGCCGTGACCACGAGAACGCTTCCGGCGAGTCTCAGCACCTTCACTCTCGTCTCCGTTGGGGGGCGGGGTTCAGAATTGGGCGTGATTATGGTGCCCTGTCCAGGCTGATCTCGGCGAGCTGCGTCCGATCCGCCGGCAGCGGCACCGGTCCGCTCGGTATCTCGGACGAGCGCAGCACGAACGACAGCACCGCCACGGCATCGGCGGCCGACAGCGACCTGGGCTCAGTGGGCGGCATCTCGTCGATGCGGTCGAGAAGCCGGCGTAGGTTCCTGCCGCGCCACGAATCGAGGAACTGCGCGCCCGCCAACGCCGGCGCGCGCTCGATGCCACCCAGCTCGTCCCCGTGACACGACGCGCACCTGGCGTAGTAGATCTTCTCGCCCGCATTCGCCTGTTCGTCCGTGTAGACGCCGGACCAGGCGGACCGCGGCCCCGCAGCGGTCAGCGCCATGCCTCCGAGCACGACCGCGGTCACGTACGTCAGGCGACGCAGGAATCCGCTCACTGCCCGCGGCCTCGCCCGGGCGCCGGCGCCGACGTTCCGGGCGGCGGGCTTCCGGGCAGGCCGATCACGGGCTCGGAGTCGGGCTCGGGCGCGCTGTCGCCGCGTCCGCGTCCCGGCGCCGCCGGCCCACGCCCGGCCCCGCCGCCACGGGCCGGCGGCATCCACCCGTCTCGCGCCGGTCCGTTCTGCACCATGCGCGTGTCGGCGCTGAGCACGTAGCCGTTCAGATACTGCGCGCCAGCGTTGCCGAAGTACTTGCCGTACTTGAGCGCCGCATCGTGGACCTTGACCAGCGCGTCCTGGTAGCGCGGGTCGTTCTGCGCCCATCCGGAGAAGCTCGAGAGATCGTTGTTACCCAGGATCACCACGTCGACGCCGTGCGTCGCGGCGATCTCCTCGGCGTTGGCCACGCCTTCGAGCGTCTCGATCATGACGGTGACGAGCATGTTGTCGTTGACCGTCGCGCGGTAGTTGACGCCCGGCCACACCTGGCCGAACGATCCGCCGCCGGAACTGCGGCGGCCGAACGGCGGGTAGCGCGAAAAGCGCGCGGCGTCGCGCGCCTCGAGGGCGTCGTCCACAGTGGGCACGATGATGCCGATGGCGCCCAGGTCGGTGGCTTTCTGGATGCTCGATTCCAGAGCGTCCGGCATGCGGATCATCGGCGCGGCGCCCACGCCGACGCACGCCAGAATCATCCGCCTCACCTCATCCCATGACATGGTGCTGTGCTGCATCTCGAACCAGATGTAGTCGAAGTGCTTGACCACCTCGCAGTACAGATCCGGGTTGTAGGTCGAGATCGTGTAGCTCGTGATCTGCTTGTCCTGGAACAGCAGTTCCTTCGCTTTGTTGTAGAACGGGCGCGGCGTGGCCTGATTGATCGAGGCTTTGACCTGCCACCCCCAGCCGCGCGCGTCGGGCACGGCCGGCGTCAGCGTGCCGCCGATCAACTTGCCGGCGGCGCCGGCCGGTCCGGCTCCGGCGCCCCGCGCCGGCCCGGGACCCTGCGCGGCCTCGAGTCCCAGCACGAGACCGGCCGCCAGACACGCGGCCGCCACACTCTGTAGCCCCCTCATGCGAAGCCCCCTCTCTTTGCGGTGTTGCGGGCGCGGATGGTAGCTGGAGCCGCCGCAGCGGCGCGGGTCAGCCAGCCAGCGCGGCGTTGATCGACCGTGCGGCGGCGACCACCTCGGCGGCCGCACGCGCGATTCCCTTCGAGCGCAGACGCGCGACCGGCGACGAGATGCCGACCGACGCCACGATGTCGCCTTCCGGATCGCGGATCGGCGCCGCGACGCACGTGACCTCCGCGAGGTACTCCCCGTCGTCGAGCGCGAATCCGTCGGTCCGCACCCGTTCGCAGGCGCGGGAGAGCTTCGTCAGCGAGGTGATCGTGTTGCGGGTATAGGCGTGCAGCGGCGCGTGACCGAACAACTGTTTCAAATCCGTGAGATCCAGATCCGCGAGCAGTGCCTTGCCGTGCGCCGTGCAGTGAAGCGGCGCGAATTCGCCCGTCTGCCCGGCGACGGAGACGACATGCCCCGTGGGCGTGTGATGGTCGATGAAGAACGCCTGACCGCCCTCGCGGACCGCGTAGTGTGACGTCTCCCCGAGCTTCGTCGCCAGGTCCCGCAGGTGCTGATGGAAAAACGCCCCGAGGACGCTCCGCCCGTACCGCCGCGACAATCGCCACGCGCTGGGACCGAGAATGTAGTCCTTGCTGCCCTGCGGATTCGACAGGAACCTGCGCTGGCGCAGCGTGTTCGCCAGCCTGAAGACGCTGCTGCGATCGATGCCGATGAGCGCGGTGAGATGCTTGAGCGGCACGGGGTCGGTGGACGCCGCCACGGCCTCGAGAATCGCGAGGCCGCGATCGAGACTCTGGATCGGTGGTGTGTCGTGTGTCGGTTTCCCGTTCATCTAGAGAACCAGCGCCGCTCACAGAATACCACTCCAGGCGCGGCGCCCTTGTTCGCATTCGCGTCCGTATTCGCCGCCGATCGCAGCGGCGAGGACGCGGCGGATTGTGCGCCGGGCCCCGTCCGTGCAACACTCGTTGCGTATAGCGCACTGCGTCGAGGCGGCGGATCGTAGCAACCGCCACCGCAGCGAGTCAAGGGCACTCCGCGCCGGCTCACGCGCCTCACGATGGCGGATTTCATCTTCGGACCGTACGCGTTGAGCACCGACGCGTCGACGCTGAGGCGCGACGGAGCCGAGGTACGCCTGCGCCCGCGCGCCTTCCACGCCTTGCGCGTGCTGCTCTCGCATGTCGGGTCGGTCGTCGACTACGACACGATCATCGCCGAGGGCTGGGAAGGCGTGCACGTGTCCCGCCACACGGTCGATGTCACCCTGGCGGAGGTGCGGCGGCGGCTCGGTGAATACGGACGATGGATCGAGCATCGCGGAAAGTACGGCTACGCGCTGCAGGTGCCGAAGTCGGACGAGCTCGTACGGCAGGGGTGGCACTTCTGGGGGCAGCGCACGCGCGCCGGCTGCGAACACGCGATTGACTGCTTCGCGCGTGTCACCGCCGATTGCTCGTCGAACTTCCGCGCCTTCGAGGGCCTGTCGGCCTCGTACCTGGCGCTCGCGGTCTTCGGGATGCGCTGCCCCGTGACCATGTATCCCCTCTTTCTGGAAGCGCACAAGCGGGCGGTGGCGCTGTCGGGGCTGCGGCCTGAGCTGCGGTGCGACCGCGCGTTCGGCATGCACGTGTTCGAGCACCGCCCCTGCGAAGCGGAAGCCGAGTTCCTGCGCACGCTGGCCCAGAGGCCGGCGCTCGCCTCCACGTATGTGCGGCTGGGGCTACTCTACGGCGCAACTGGCCGGTTCGACGAGGCGCTCGAAACGTTGGCCCGCGGCATCCGGGTCGATTCGCTGTTGCCGACGCTGGCGGCCGCGGAAGTGCTGGTGCACTGCTGGCGGCGCGATTTCGCGACGGCCGTCGACGTCGGCGGCCGCGGCGTGGAGCTGCACCCGCACCTGCAGACCGTTCGCGTGAACTACGCGCAGGCGCTTCAGTTCGCCGGCCGCCTCGACGAGGCGCTCGCGCAGTACCGGATCGCCTCGATCGTCGCCCCGGACGTGCCGTGGCTGCGCGCGCTCGAGGGCGCCTGCCTGGCGGCGATGGGGCGGCACGATCAGGCGCAGGCGACGCTCGTCGGCCTCGAGGCGCTCCGGCGGTCCGAGTATGTGGACGCCTACTACATGGCCGTCTTCCGCGCCTCCTTGCGGCAGCCGCGCGAAGCCGCCGCCGAGCTCGAACGCGCTCACGCCGAGAACTCCGCCTGGCTCTACGCCCTCGACGTGGATCCGGTCTTCGACGCCGTGCGCGCCGAGACCGGGGTCCGCCAGCTGCGTCGCCGCAGCCGCGCTTCCTGACGCGGCTTCCTTGACGGCTTTTTGACCGGGGGCCACCCCGGCTCGCGCGTTCACGCGCCCTTGACGGTTGTGCGACTCCTCGACCGGTGCTAATGTCCGCGCGCGTCTGACGGCGCACGTTGTGTTTCGCTATATGCAACAGCGGACATCCAACCGGATCGACCGGAGAACCGTCGTGACGGCACTGGCCGCGGCAGCTGTCGCTGCGTTTACCGATGGTCGATGGGTTCCACTCGCCTTCGCGCCCGCCGCGGCGGCGCAAACGCCCGCCGCTCTCAAGGATCTCGTGCCGAAGGGATGGCTGATCGGCGTCGCGATCAACCAGAACCAGAGCGACGCCCGCGATACGGTCGCCGTGGAACTGATCACGCGCCAGTTCAACGCGATCAGCCCGGAGAACCTTCTCAAGTTCGAAAGCGTGCAGCGCCAGCCGGGCGTATTCACCTTCGAGGCGCAGGACCGCTACGTGGCCTTCGGGCGCGACCGGGGCATGGCCGTCATCGGTCACACGCTCGTGTGGCATTCGCAGACGCCGGCCTGGGTGTGGGCCGGCAGCGACGGGGGCGTCGCGGACCGCGCCACGATGCTCGAGCGGATGCGCGCGCACATCGCCGCGGTGGTCGGCCGGTACAAGGGCCGGATCCGGGGATGGGACGTCGTCAACGAGGCGCTGAACGACGACGGCGCGCTGCGCGATTCGCCGTGGCGCCGCGGCATCGGCGACGACTACATCGCGAAGGCGTTCGAGTTCGCCCGCGAGGCCGATCCCGGCACCGAGCTGTATTACAACGACTACAACCTCGCGACCAGGCCCGCCAAGCGCGCCGGCGCGATCCGGATCGTCAAGGAGCTGCAGCAGCGCGGACTGCGCATCGACGCCGTGGGCGAGCAAGGGCACTGGCGGCTCGACTCGCCAACCGCCCCTGAGATCGACCAGACCATCACCGAACTGCGCGCCACCGGCGTGAAGGTGATGATCACGGAGCTCGACGTCAACCTGCTGTCGCCGGCCGGCCCACGTGGCCAGCCGCCGCCACCTGACGCCAACCCCTACGTCGACGGACTTCCCGACGACGTGCAGCAGGCGCTCGCCCGCTACTACGCCGACGCGTTCCGCGTGTTCTTGCAGCATCGCGACGACATCACGCGCGTGACGTTCTGGGGTGTGAGCGACGCCGACTCGTGGCTCAACCGCGGACGCGTCAATCACCCCCTGCTATGGGACCGACAGCGGCAGCCGAAGCCGGCATTCGGCGAAGTGGCGCGCGTGCTGGCGTCCACGCAGTAGTCCCGACGACGGAGGAGTCCTGATGCGACGAACCCTGTGGCTCTTGACCCTGGCAGTCCTGCTTCCCCTCACAGCCGTCGCGCAGGAAACGCGCGCCACTCTCTCTGGAACCGTCCGCGATGCCCAGGGCGTCGTCCCCGGAGCGAGGGTGCGGATTACCAACATCGACACGAAGGTCACGCAGGCCCTGGTGACCAACGACTCGGGCTACTTCGAGGCGCCGCTGCTCAATCCGGGCCGCTACGAAGTGAACGTCCAGATGGCGGGCTACAAATCGGCGACTCGGAACGACATCGTGCTCGGCGTCGGGCAGCAGGCCAGCGTGCGCTTCGTGCTGGAGGTCGGCGCGATCACCGAGGAGATCGTCGTCCGCGCGCAGACGCCGTTGCTCGACACCAGCGCTGTTTCGTCGGGCGCCAATTTCGACGCCCGTCTGGTGGACAGCCTGCCGATGTTCTCGAACATGCCGATCACGCTGTCGCGCTTCTCGCCAGGCCTCAACGTGAACGATGCGCAGACGCAGGTCTCGCAGGGCTACGTGGACAACACCTCGCTCTCGGCCGGCTCCCTGCTCGGCCTGCCGCTGGCCGGCACCCAGAATCCGCTCACCCCGCCGGTCGGTGGCAACAACTACACGCTCGACGGGGCCAACAACAACGGCAGCAACCGGCGCATCGCCGCCTCCCCCAACGCCGACATGATCCAGGAGATGCGCGTCGAGTCGGCGAACTTCGACGCTTCGGTGGGGCACGGCCTCGGGCTGCAGATCTCGATGATGACGCGCGCCGGCACGGCCCGCCAGCGCGGCACCGTCAACTATCAGTACTGGTCGAACCAGCTGAATTCGCTGACCGAACAGCAGGAGGCCACCTTCGACGACCGCGCCAGGAGCGAGTTCGAGAAAGGGCGCTCGCACAACCTGTCGCTGACCGCGGGCGGCCCCGTGCGGATCCCGGGCCTCGTGGACGGTCGCGGCAAGCTGTTCTACTTCGCCAACTACTCGCTGGCCAACGACGCGATTCCGGGCAAGATCCAGGGAGCGATCACCGTTCCCGCCAACGACAGGCATCTGCAAGGTGACTTCTCGGATCTGCTGCGGCTGCCGAATCCGGCGCAGTACCAGATCTACGATCCGCTGACGACGCGGCCAGACCCGGCGAATCCGAACCGCATGATCCGCGATCCGTTCCCGAACAACATCATCCCGAGAGATCGCATCTTCAATCCGAACGGCACGTACCGGAACCCGCTGATGGACCTCTACGCGCGGATGGTCCCGAAGCCGAACCAGAACTTCATCGAAAACGGACAGCAGCCGCTCGGCAACTTCTATCAGGGCGGCCAGCCCGACTCGCCGAAGAGCCAGCAGTACGGCTTCCGGCTCGACTTCAACGCCTCGGCGAAGGATCGCTTCTTCTTCCGGACGAGCGGCATCACGTTCCTGGAATACGTGAGCGACTGGACCTATCTGGCCGAACCCGATCTGCGCATCCATTCCGCCGACCGCTCGCGGTACCAGTGGTCCTACACCGGCAACTGGACGCGGACCATGCGATCGACGGTGCTCGACACCTCGTTCGCAACCAACCGGTTCAATCAGATCGACGAGTTCCGCGGGCTCAAGAAGTACAAGCCGACCGATGTCGGGCTGCCGGCGTATCTCGACGACTTCTGCTCGACGCGAGGTGGCTGCACCCTGCCGTCGGTGACGGTTGGCGCCTTTCCCAACAACTACCAGGCCTTCGGCGGCGGGTTGTCGGACGGCGACACGGCGACCCACATCCAGGCCCAGTCGAGCATCACGTCGATCAAGAAGGCCCACACGCTGCACGGCGGCGTGGATGTGCGGCGCGCGCAGCGCGACCGCACCGGCGGCGGCAACCGCTCGGGGCAGCTCAATTTCGACCGCACCTACACGCGGCAGTTCAGCGACGAGTCAACGCTCACGCCGAGCAATCTCGGGCTGGCGCTTGCCGCCTTCGAGCTGGGGCTGCCGACGACGGCGACGATCAACGACACGGTGGCGTCGCAATTCAGCAACTACTGGGTGGGGTCGTTCGCACAGGACACATGGCGCAGAGGCCGGCTCACGATCAACGCGGGCCTGCGTTTCGAATACGAGACCGGGGTGACGGAGAAGAACGGACAGATGATCGTCGCATTCGACGAGACGGCGAAGCTCGCGATCACCGACGCGGCGCAGTCGGCCTACCTGGCCAGCGGCCTCCAGAGCCAGCCCGGCATGCCGGCCACGCTCAACGTGCTCGGCGGACCGATCTACGCCAACGACGCCGGGCAGTCCGGCGCTGCCTACGGGGGCCGGGCGATGTGGATGCCGCGCGCCGGGGCGTCATTCCTGATCGGCGATCGCACGGTGCTCAAGGGGGGCTACGGGCTCTACTACGACACCTTGAATGCGAGCGACTACGTGGCGGCACAAGCCGGCTACAGCGTCACGACGACCTCGACGATCTCCGACGACCTCGGGCGCACGTTCAAATGGGCGACGCCGGCGACGGGCGCCGCGAGCTTCGACCCGTTCCCCGTCCGCGCTGACGGGACGCGTTGGGACCCGATCGTCGGCGACGCGCTCGGCGTCAACTCGCTGCTCGGCGGGACGCTCAGCACGGAGAACGGCTTGCGCGATCACGCACGGCAGCAGCGCTGGCGCGTGTCGCTCCAGCGCCAGTTCGGGGCGAATGTCGGCGTCGAAGTCGCCTACGCGGGTGCCTGCAACGACGAGCTGCCGGTCACCATTCGCCAGGACTACCTGACCGAGCAGTATTGGGACGGCAGCAACACGCGCAACACGGCGGCGAACACGTATCTCACCGCGCAGGTGCCGAACCCGTACTTCATCAACAACTTCGCCTTCCTGCGGACCACGGACCCGGTGCTGTATCAGCGCCTGGCGTCGAACCCGACCTTCTCGGCGGCCACCATCCAGCGCAACCGCCTCCTGCGACCGTTCGGGTTCATGACAGGGGCAGCCGGCGGACTCCTCTACTCGAACCTGCCGCTCGGCGCCACGAAGTCCCACTCGCTCGAGCTGCAGCTGAATCGCCGGTTCAGCAGCGGCCTCAGCGGCTTCATGTCGTTCACGGCCAACTCGGTGCGCTTCAACCGGACAGTCGAGGAGTACGATCGCGAGCCGACGCTCTGGCAGGGCAGCAACGATGCGAGGCCGTGGCGCCTGGCGGGTGTGGCCAGCTACGAACTGCCGTTCGGTCGCGGCCGCCACTTCCTGCAGGATGGCGGCGTGCTGGCGGCGTTGGCGAGCAACTGGCAGGTGGCAGGCACCGTGGAATACCAGCCCGGCGCGCTCCTCGATTGGGGCGCCCAGAACATCTTCTTCTACGGCGACCTGGACGACATCGCGCTCGACGATCCGACGCGCGAGGAGTGGTTCAACACCGACGCCGGCTTCGAGCGCGACCCGGCGAAGGTGCCGGCCGCGTTCCAGAAGCGCGCGTTTCCGTTCCGCATCGACGAGGTGCGCTCCATGCCGTTGACCTTCACGAACATCTCCATCCAGCGCAACTTCGGCGCCGGCAACGGCCGCACGTGGCAACTGCGGCTGGACGCGCAGAACATCTTCAACCGCCAGCAGTGGCAGGGGCCGGCGCTGAATCCCACCAGCACGCAGTTCGGTCAGGTCACGAACGTGGCGTTGAACCAGATGCGCTTCTTCACCTTCGGCATTCGCGCGACATTCTGAATAGTCCCCGGGCCTGGGCTTAGCGCCGTGGGGGCCGCCTTTCACTTCAGGCGGCCCTTACAACTGCGGCAGGGCGACGGTAATGCCGCGGATCGGCCGGTCGTCGGCGTCGAGAAAGCGGGCGCAGAAGTCGGTGGCGCCGCCGGCGTTCACGACGGCGGCACGAATCACGTTCTGACCCTTCTTCAAGGTGAGGCGCTTCGACACACCGTCGTCGATCACGGTCTGCCGATCGTTGTAGATCCCGATCACTTCGGCGCCGTTGACCCACCACACCGAGGCCGCGTTCGATCCGATGGCCAGGCGCACACCGATCATCTCGCGCGGTGACTCCACGACCGTGACGATCCAGAACAGGACGTTCGACGTCGGTTTCTTCAGCCCGTAGGCGAAGTGATAGAGGTTCACGTTGTAGCGGGCGGTATCGACGGTGTGCCACGCGAGCTCGGCGCCGCCGACGGTCACCCGGTCGCCGTCACGCGGCACGACGGTGAACTGATCGGGAAAATGCGCCGTCTTGACCAGAGCCTGTACCGCGCCGTCCGTGAGCTGGCCGGCCACGCCGATCGGCTCGAGGATCATCCACCGCTGCAGGAATCCTTCGGCGTCCGGCGCCGTGGCGGTCGCCGCGCGACACACGAGCACGCTCAGGATCGCGAGCGACGCCAGAATCGTTCTGTACACGGTCATGGCGCCCTGAACCGCCAGCGTTGCCGATCGCTGTCAGCGCGGAATCGCGCGAGCGTCGGCGTGCTGAAGCCGGCGGCGGAGAGCGCCAGCGGCTCTTTCGACTCCGGTACGGCTTTCGGCATCACGCGATAGGTGCCGTCGGCGAGCTGATCGACGCGCCACAGCTGCTCGGCCGCACCCGTGAACGCCGGCGCGATGACCAGTTCGCCCTCGCGCGTCGCCGTCAGCGCGCGATCCGTTCCCGCGATCGTGATCTTGAAGTACGGCGAGCCGGGATAACCGCCGGCATTCGGCGCCGTCGCCACCGTCCACTTCTGCTGCGCCTGCAGCATGTACGGCGACATTCGAACGTCGACGGCGCCCGCCGGCCAGTTCTCCGACACCTGCGCGGCGTCCTGCGACGGAACCGGCTCGGCGGGTCCGCCGTCTCCCCGCCCTGCCCCGCCGCCGCGGGCCGCTGCTCCTCCCGCGCCGGCGCGCCCGCCGCGCCCGCGCGGCCCGCCGACCGGTATACCCTGTACCGCCATCTCGAGCGCCGTGCCGGTACGCGCGGATTCGATCTGGTACGTACCAGCGGTGAGGTTGGAGCCCGCTTCGGGCCAGCCGTCGCGCCACAGCAGTGGCCGGATGTCGAGTACGCTGATGCCGCCGCGATCGAGGTCCGCCTCGAAATGAAGGGAGAACTTCTGCACGCCTTCGCCGAGGTCCAGCAGCCCGAAATGCCCCGGCCCGATCGAGCGGCCGCCGGACCCGAGGAACAGCTTGCCGCCGCCCTGGAGCAGGTCGATCCCGATGTTGTCCAGAAACGGGCCCGTGACCTTCCGGGCACGCCCCATGCGGATGTTGTAGCTGGAGTTCGCGCCCGCGCAGCACGACCCGTGAGTGACGAGCAGGTAGTACCAGCCGTCGCGGAAGATCATGATCGACGCTTCGGAGTTGATGGCGATGTCGATCGCCTTGCGGTTCGGATACAGCCGCTTGCCGCTCTTCGGATCGAGCTCGACCAGGCGGATGTAGCCGAAATAGGACCCGTACGTGAGCCACAGCGATCCGTTGGTCGGATCGCGAAAGACACCCGGATCGATGGCATTGCTGTCCTCGACGCCGTCGGACCAGACGACGGGCCCGCCGTCCTCCCACTTGTAGTCGGGCGACTCGGGATCGAGCGTCGTGCCGATCAGCAGGCCGATCGCGGACTTGGGCTGCGTGCCAGGGGCCGAGTAGTAGACGAAGTATTTGTCGCCCGATCGGATCAGGTCTGGCGCCCAGGTGTTGTTGCCGCCGCGCGCGAGGACGTCGGGCCCCGGCTTGCCGCCGGGAACCGCCTGCATCAGAGTGCCCTTCCGGCGCCAGGTCCAGCCGTCGTCGGAGATGGCGATCGGCAGCCCGTTGCCGGTGGCGTAGACGTAGAATCGGCCGTCCTGCATCACCACCGTCGAGGGATCGTGCATCCCGGGCTGGCCGTCGAGCGCGAGGACCGGCGACACAATCAGCAGCGCCAGCACCACGGCGCGACGCATCAGCACGGCCGCAGTCTAAACGCGCGGTGCGCGCGGCTCCGGCAAATAACCGGCAAAGGTGGCGTGCGCCGCAGTGGTGCGCGTATCTTGACCAGATGAGTGGACACAGTTCGTTCGAACCCACGCCGGCCGACAAGTTCACGTTCGGGCTGTGGACGGTCGGCAATCGCGGCCGTGATCCCTTCGGGGACGCCGTGCGGCCGCCGCTCGATCCGGTGACTGCCGTGCACTGCCTCGCGGAGCTCGGCGCGTGGGGCGTCAACTTCCACGACGACGATCTGGTGCCGATCGACGCCACGCCGCAGGAGCGCGACCGGATCGTGCGCGACTTCCGCGCCGCTCTCGAGTCGACTGGCATGACCGTGCCCATGGCCACGACCAACCTCTTCAGCGAGCCGGTGTTCAAGGACGGCGCCTTCACGGCGCACGACGCCTGCGTACGCCGCTACGCCGTGCAGAAGACGATACGCGCGATGGAACTCGGGGTGGAGCTGGGCGCGCGCACCTACGTGTTCTGGGGCGGCCGCGAGGGCGCGGAAGTGGACGCGGCCAAGAATCCGGTAGAGGCGATCAAGCGCTTTCGCGAAGCGCTCGACTATCTCTGCGAATACGCGCGCGACCAGCGCTACGACCTGCGGTTCGCGCTGGAAGCCAAGCCAAACGAGCCGCGCGGCGACATCTACTTCCCCACCACCGCCTCGTACCTCGGCTTCATCGCCACGCTGGCGCATCCCGAGATGGTCGGCGTGAACCCCGAGTTTGCGCACGAGCAGATGGCCGGCCTGAATTTCGTCCATGCCGTGGCGCAGGCGCTCGAGGCGGGCAAGCTGTTTCATATCGACCTGAACGACCAGAAGCCGGGGCGCTTCGATCAGGATCTGCGGTTCGGATCCGAGTCGATCAAGCCGCTGTTCTTTCTCGTCAAGCTCCTCGAGGAACACGGCTACGACGGGCCGCGTCACTTCGACGCTCACGCGTACCGCACGGAGGACACCGACGGCGTGTGGGACTTCGCGCGCGGCTGCATGCGCACCTATCTGATTCTCAAAGCGAAGGCACGGCAATTTGCCGAGGACCGCGACATCCAGGCGCTGCTGGCGGAGCTTCGCAGCGGCAGCGCCGGGCTCGGGGCCTACAGCCGTGAGGGTGCCGCCACCCTCAAGGCGGAGGCGTTCGACCGGCAGGCACTCGCCGCGCGCCGTCTGCCGTACGAGCGGCTCGATCAACTCGTCGTGGAACTGCTGTTGGGAGTACGCTGACGGTGACCATGACCTGCCGGATTCTCGTTCTGGTGATCGTCGCGTCGCTCGGAACCGCGGCACAGGCGCAGCGCCCGGCGAGCGCGCCGGCCCTGGTCCCGGTGCGGCTCGGCAGCGAGGGCAGCTTTCGTATCGCGCCCCCCTATGTCGCCGACCCGGCGTTCACTGAAAAGCCGAACGTGCCGAAGGGGCGCGTGATCCGCTTCACGATGAACTCCGCCGAGAGCCGCATCTTTCCCACCGGGCCCGTCGGCCGCGGCGGCCGTCCCGGTGGCCCGGGACAGCCGGGGCAGGCACCCGCCGAACCGCCGCAGCATCAGACGTTCGAGCGGCAGGTGGCCGTTTACGTGCCGGCGGGGTACGTGGCCAACACGCCGGCGCCGTTCATCGTCGTGCAGGACGAACGGTGGTACATCCCTGAAGATGCGCCGCCCGGCCAGGATGGCAAGCCGCGGACCGACCTGCCGTTCATGCCGGTGATGCTCGACAACTTGATCCACGAGAAGCGCATCCCGCCCATCGTGGCGGTGCTGCTCTCGCCGGGCCCCGTCGGACAGCGCACCATCGAGTACGACACCGTGTCGGATCGCTACGTGAACTTCGTCGAGACCGAAGTGCTGCCGCGGATCACGCGGGACTATCAGGTCGCCTTCACGACCGACCCGGAAGGGCGAGCGGCGCTTGGCGAAAGCTCGGGAGCGGCCGCGGCGCTGACGATGGCCTGGCTCCACACCAATCTCTATCGCCGTGTCATCAGCTACTCGGGCACGTTCGTGGCGCTCCAGCGCAACGCCACGGCGCCCAACGGCGCCTGGGACTATCACCAGACGTTCATCCCGGGCTCCGAGCGCAAGCCGCTGCGCATCTGGCTGCACGTGAGCGAGAACGACCTCGGCGCCGACACGCCCGTGGCACAGATGCGGAACTGGGTGGTGGCGAACAACCGGATGGCCGCCGCGCTGAAGGCAAAGGGCTATCCCTACCAGTTCGTGTTCTCCGAAGCCTCGGGTCACGTCGATCGCCGCGTGGAGTTGCAGACGATGCCCGAGGCGTTCGAGTGGGCGTGGAAGGGCTACAAGCCGGCGCGCTAGCGACCGCCCGTCCGTTCGAGCAGTCGCGAGGTGGACAACATGTTCGCCAGGCCGTAGTTCCCTTCATGGCACGCGTACTCGAACACACCGGCGTCATCCGGCCTCGACGCCAGGTCGAGCGCGGCGGTCCAGGGCGCGGCCCAGGTCGCCGGATCGACGAACGTGACGCGGTAGTCGATGTGGTTCTGCGCCGTCCGCGTGAAGCGCTCGATCAGGCGAAGCCCGGAGGAAGCGCCGCGGGTGCCCACCTTGAGATTCGTCGTCTCCACGACGAGCGTCAATCCGTCCCAGCGGCCGCGCGCTGCCCCCATGTACAGCCGAAGGGCAGCCGGCAACACAGCCTCTCGCGGTGCCGAGCTGTCGAGCGGGATGATGCGGGTGTCGTGAATCAGCTCGTACGTGATCGCGACGAGCCCGGGGCTTTGCACGATGCGCATGTTCGCGTTGTAGACGGCCGGAAACATGGCATCCGGAAAGCCGCCGCCATGCACGATACAGCGGACGCCCAGCCCATAGTCCTCGTAGGAATCGCACGGCTCGCCGCGCTGCAGGCTGCCGCACCGCTGCACCGGCACCGGCCGGGCCTGCGCGGTTCGGGGCGGCAGGCGTCCGTCGAGCGGATCGACGATGAGCGAGGTGCGCCGCGACGTGGTGTTGTATTCGCGCCAGTGCGGAATCGGCGCATTGGCCCCTTCGACCCTTCCCGACAGCACGTCAACCCGCGCGAGGTCGCGCTCGTCGCGCTCGCGGACGTCGTCGAGCCGCCTGGCGTACTCCTGGTCGGTGAGGAACGGTCGCGTACCGAACAGAACCGGGCGTTCGAGCGGCACGCCGTACTCCCCCTCGCTCGTCCACTCGCCCTGCAGATCGGGATCGCCCCAGAGCGTGCGCCCGGTCCAGCCGCCATTGCGCGTCTGCGCGCCGCCCGCGCGCGCCTGCGCGACCACATGCCCCGAGGCTGTGAGTGCGAGCACGGCAGCGGCAATCGTCAAGGCGACCGGGATTCTCATGGCGTGGCTCCTGTCCCTGATTCTAGGGCGCGCGCGGCGGCCAGCCGTGAGTGCCGAACGCCCACGATATGATCGCACCGTGAAGCGATCGGCGGCGCGAGGCGCCCCCCTCAAAAAACCGACAATTCGCGTCGTGGCGGCCAAAGCCGGTGTCGCGGTCAGCACCGTGTCGCGCTACTTGAACGACGACTCCGTCAGCCCGCCGATGAAGGCCCATCTGTCGCGCGTGATCGAGTCCCTCGGCTACAAGCCCTCACGAACGGCGCGAAATCTGAGCCTCGGCCTCAAAGGCTGCATCGGTGTCGTGGTGGATTCCATTCAGGATCCCTGGTTCACGCAGCTGCTCACCGGCATGGAGGAAGAGCTGCAGTCGCGCGACATCAGCCTGATGCTTCTGAGCCTCGAGTTGAGAGACACCTATGACGCGGCGATCGCGTTCGAGTGGATCGACGAGCGCCGGGTCGACGGGCTGATCATCGCGAAGTGTCATCGCCGGGACAAGGAACTGGTGAAGGCCGCGCTGAGCGCGCAGTTGCCCATCGTCGCGGTGGCCCCCGACGAGACGCTGAGCGACGTCGCGGTGCTGCGCGCCGATAACATCGCGGCAGGGCGCACGCTGGGCGCGCACCTCGCGGACCTTGGCCACACGCGGGTGGCGTTTGCCGGTGGCCCGAGCGCATCGGTCGAATCCCGCCATCGCCTGCAAGGGTTGCGCAACGAGCTCGGCACGCACGGTATCCAGGTACGCAAGCAGGATATCTGCTTTTGCGACAGCTACGACGCCGAGGAAGGGGCCGCCTACGCGGAGACGTTCCTGCGGCAACGGACGCGTCCAACCGCCGTGGTGCTCGGCAGCGACGCCCTGGCCATCGGCTTCATCCGGGCGGCGCAGCAGCAGGGTGTCCACGTCCCAGGCGATTTGTCGGTGGCGGCGTTCGACGGGATTCCGGAAGGCGCGCGGTCGTGGCCGGGCCTGACGACGATGGCGCAGCCCATGCGTGAGATGGGACGCGATGCCTGTCGCCGCTTGTTCACCGCGATCGGGGCCGCAGAGGAGCGGACGGTCCTGTACTCGATGACGCTCGTCGTCCGCGAGAGCACGGCCGCCCCGCGAACCGCTCCCAGAGCGTAAAGGACCGCCCCGGCGAATCGCCCACCGTCCGTCAATTCAATTGACAACGGGTGGCGGCGATGGTAAAAGGCAGCCGTCTTCTGGAACCGGTTCCATCTCGCTGTCGGGCGAAAAGGTTCTGGCTCGACCGAGTTGGGTGGCGCCGATCGTTGGAACCGGTTCCAGCCATGTGCAGCATAGGAGGGTCTATGCGGTTCGGCCTGTGCTTCAGGAGCGGATGGCGACCTGCCCTCGTCGCTCTCCTGCTCGCCGTCTATCCAGCACTTTCCAACGCACAAACCACAAGTGCCTCCGTGTCGGGCGTCGTCGAGGACTCCCAGGGCGGAGTCCTGCCCGGCGTCACCGTGACGATGACGAGCCGCACGCAGGGGAACACGCTGACAGCCGTCACCGATCCCGGCGGCCGCTTCGTGTTTCCCATCGTCAGGCCCGACACCTACACGCTCCAGGCCACGTTGCAGGGCTTCAAGACGCTGGAGCGGACGAACCTCGTCGTCAACGCCAACGACAAGCTTTCGACAGGCACGTTGGCGCTCGAACTCGGCGGGCTGACCGAAGAAATCCGCGTGACGAGCCGCGTGACCGAGCTGCAGACCACCAGCGGCGAACGCTCGTTCACGCTCGAGAGCGAAACGCTGAAGAACATCGCGAACAACGGCCGCGCGCTCTTCAACTTCGCGACGCTGGTGCCCGGCACGCTGTCTCAGACACGCGGGAACACCGAGCTGCTCCAGATCAACGACTTCACCGTGAACGGCCAGCGGCCCAACTCGAACAACATCACCATCGACGGTGTCTCCAACATCGACACGGGTGACAACGGCCACAACATGGCGACGACGAACATCGACGCCGTCGCCGAGTTCAAGATCCTGACGAACGCGTACCAGGCCGAGTACGGGCGCGCCGCCGGCGGCCAGGTGCAGGTCGTCACCAAGAGCGGCACGCAGAGTTTCCACGGCTCCGGCTATTGGTACGGACGGCGCTCCGAGTGGAACGCCAACTCCTACTTGAACAAGCGGGAGACGCCGGAGATCCCGAAGCCGAAGACATCACGCAACGATCGCGGCTACACGGTCGGAGGACCGGTGTCGGTCGGCGGGTTCAACCCCGACAAGAAGAAGCTGTTCTTCTTCTGGAGCCAGGAATTCCAGCGCCGCCAGGATCCGGCGGCGCTTGGCGTGGTGAATACGCGGGTGCCGACGGCGCTCGAACGGCGCGGCGATTTCTCACAAAGCGTGGACAGCAGCGGCAACCCGTTCCCGTACGTCAGGGATTCCAGCACCGGCCTGCCGTGCAGCGCCGCCGATACGCGCGGCTGCTTCCAGGACGGCGGCGTCCTCGGCCGCATCCCCGCGAACCGGATCTATGCGCCGGGCCTGGCGTCGCTCAACATCTTCCCGGACGCGAATTTCTCGGGCGGCAGCGGCCTGAACTTCACCAGCCAGGTGCCCGACAGCCGGCCACGCCGGGAAGACCTGCTGCGGATGGACTTCCAGGCGACCGACAACTGGCGAATCACCGGCCGCTACATGAAGACCAAGGATGACAACCTGCAAGCGTACGGGACGACGTGGGCGGGCGCCGGCAGCGCTCAGCTCCCGACGCCGGTCCTCAATACCCAACCCGGCTCGAACTACATGCTCTCTGCGACGGGCGTCCTGAACGCGAGCACGGCGCTCGAGCTCAGTTGGGGTCGCGCCTACAACTCGCTGAACTTCGAGCTGCAGAAGCCGGAGCTGTTTCGTACGGCCGGCGGCTTCTCGTCGATGCCGCTCCTCTACCCCGACGCGCTCCAGGCCGACTACGCCCCGTATTTCGTGTTCCGTGGCGGGCGCACCGGCAATGCCGGTCAGTATCAAACCGATCGCGGTCCGTTCACCAACCAGAACGTCACCCACGACGTTCTCGCCAACGTGACGAAAGTGTGGGGCGCCCATTCCTCGAAGGCCGGCTTCTACTTTCAACACAGCTTCAAGCCGCAGAGCATCTTCGCGAGCTTCAACAGCCAGATCGATTTCACGGACAATTCGAGCAACCCGTTCGACACCGGGCTCAGTTATGCGAACGCCGCCACGGGTGTGTTCAATTCCTACCAGCAGGCCTCGAAGTACGCGCTGCCCGAATGGCGTTACAAGAACATCGAGTGGTATGCGCAGGACAACTGGAAGCCCACCAGCCGGTTCACGCTCGATTACGGCGTGCGGTTCTACGACGTGACGCCGCAGTGGGACACGACCCTGCAGGCGTCGAATTTCGTGCCCGACCAGTTCGATCCAAAGGCGGCGGCGAAGCTCTATACGCCGGTGTGCGTCGGCGGGTCGCCGGGCGCGGGCTGCGTGCGGCGCGGGATCGATCCGGCGCTCGTCGCTCAGGGCGTGACACCAACTCTGGGAAACACCGTCGAAGAGCGCTTCATCGGCCGGCTCACGCCCGGCTCGAATCGCTTCAACGGCTCCTACCAGGCCGGCCAGGGGATCGACGACACGCTCCAGTCCGGTGGGGCGTTCCGGGTGTCGCCGCGCGTGGGCGCCGTATACGACCTGAGCGGCGAAGGACGGACCATCGTCCGGGGCGGGTTCGGGATCTTCTACGATCGGCCGCAGGGGAACACGGTCTTCGACTTGATCTCCAACGCGCCAGGCGTGTTGAACTCGCGGGTGGACTGGGGGCGTCTCCAGGATCTGAGCACCGTCGGAAGCGATCCGTTTCCGACGCTGTCGCTGAATCCCATCGCCTACGACTTCAGGCCGCCACGCGTCGACCAGTGGAACGTCGGTATTCAGCACAAGCTGCCCCAGGAGCTCATCCTCGACGTGGCGTACGTCGGTTCGAGGTCTACCGATCTCATGCGTCAGGTGCAGATCAACGCCGTGCCATTTGGGGCGACGTTCCTGCCCCAGAACCAGGATCCCACGCTCGTCCCGAGCACGGTTCCTGGAAACTCGGCGTTGCCGAACGATCTGCTGCGGCCGTACCCGGGCTACGGCAACATCCGGATGTGGGACTACAGCGGATATTCAGATTACAAGGGGTTGCAGACGTCAGTGACCCGCCGGTTCGACCGCGGCTTGATGCTCTCCGGCTTCTGGGTGTGGAGCAAGGCGCAGGGGATCAACAGCACCGATGCCGCCGCGGGCGTGGCGAATCTGAGCGAGGAGGAGACCAGGCGCCTCGACTACTCGCTGCTGGACTACGACCGAACTCACAACTTCACCGTCAACGCGATCTACCAGATACCGAACGCGACGTCACGCAGGGGGCTGGGCCTCCTGGCGAACGACTGGCAGGTCTCGGGCGTCTACCGATGGACGAGCGGCCGACCTTACGTCGTCAACTTCTCGATTCCAGGCATCGGCCCACGGAACCTGACCGGGTCCGACGGCAATGCTGGAATCCAAAGCTACGCAGCGAACGGGCGGATCGCGCTCACCTGCGATCCCGGGCGCGGCTGGAGCGGCGACCCGTACAAGCAGTTCAGCCACCCGGAGTGCTTCGCACCGCCGCAGCCGGGCAGCAAGGGTGACGAATCGCCGCGGCTCTTCGCGCGCGAACCGCCGCTCAACAATCTCGACCTGTCGATCTCGAAGAACGTGGTGATCGCGCACGGCGCGAGGTTCGAGATACGGCTGGATGTCTTCAACGCGCTGAACACGGTCCAGTTCACCACCGTGAACAACACCGTGAACTTCAGGAGTTTGACGGATCCCACGATCACCAACCTCCCGTACGATGCGCAGGGAAACCTGGTGCAGCGGAACGGGTTCGGCACGATCAGCGGGGTCGCCCCGCCGCGAACCCTGCAGCTCGTCACGCGCCTGGCGTTCTGAAGCGGTTTCCCACGACCGCAGCGCGACGGTTATCATCGTCGCGCTGCGGAGACCATGGACATCAAGAAGGGCTGGATACGCGCCGGCGCGATCGCGTTCGCCATGTCCGCATCGCTCGCTGCGATCGGCGCGTTCATCCCGGCGACCGCCGCGCAGCAGGCACGGCTGGACCCGCAGGAGCGGACCCGGCTGCTGCAAGCGCAGCGGGACGCGCGCAGCCAGCTGCAGCAGGCGGCGCGCCCCGACACCACGGCCGACGGCGTTCGACGCGCGCTCGAGGCGGCCCGCCGGAATCTCGAGACGCTGGGCGCCGCGACCACGATCCTGGATTCGTCGCTGCGGAACGACTTGCGCGGGGCCGCACGAGCGCTGATCTCGCCCGCATCCGGAGACACTTCTCGCGCCGCGCCCGCGATCCGTTCCGCCCTGGCGCTTCTCGACAAGGCGCGCCGACAACTCGAGGCAGACGCGGGTCGAAGCCTTCCGTTCGAAGGCAGCTTCAGCCGGACCAAGCCGAAAGATCCCGCTTCCGGCGGCCACGCCTCGGCGATGGGACCCGCGCCGGCGAACGTGTCGGTACCCGACGACGGCGCGACTGTACCGGTGACGTTCGACGTCGGTGCGCGGCTGCCATGGAAGATGTATTGCGGAGGGCCTGCCAAGGATCACATTCTGGAATCGTCCTGCGGCGGCGTCGCCCTGTTCGATTACGACGGTGATGGCCTGCTCGACATCTACCTGGTGACGGCGGCCGAGCTCACCGCGACGCGCGAGCGCGTCCCGCACCGCAACGCCCTGTATCGCAACCTCGGAGGGTGGACCTTCGAGGACGTCTCCACACAGGCAGGGGTCGATCTTGCAGCCTGGGGCAGCGGCGCGTGCGTGGGCGATGCCGACGGTGACGGGCGCCTCGATCTGTATGTGACGAACTGGGGGTCGAACGCGCTGTTCCGTAACCGCGGTGACCGCACGTTCGCGAACGTGACCGCCGCGGCGGGCGTCGCCGCCGGCGGCTGGAGCACCGGTTGTACGTTCTTCGATGCCGACGCCGACGGCGATCTGGACCTGTACGTCGTGCGCTACGTCGAGACGACGTGGGAATCCGTGGCGCAGGCACAGCGAACCCTCCGCTGGCGCGGCGGCCCACGCATCATGGCCGGGCCGACAGGGCTGCCCGGGGAGGCCGATCTGTTTTTCGAGAACGTCGGCAACGGGCGCTTCGTCGAGGCGACGGATCGGCACGGGCTCGCGGATCGATCGCGCGCCTACGGCTACGGCGTCGTGGCCACCGATTACGACGACGACGGGTTCGTCGACCTGTTCGTGGCCAACGACTCCAACCCGAATTTCCTGTATCACAACCTCGGGAACGGCCGGTTCGAAAGTGTCGGCCTCACGGCCGGGGTCGCGGTCAACGGCGACGGGCGCGCGCAGGCGGGCATGGGCGCCGACGCCGGCGACTACGATGGCGACCTGCGGGTCGATCTGGTGCTGACGACGTTCGCACACGATCGGTATACGCTGTATCGCAGCATCGATGGCCGCCTCTTCGAAGACGCGAGCGCGGCGGGCATTGCCGCCCCGACGTTCGTGCGTATGGGCTGGGGCACGGCCTTCCTCGACGCCGATCTCGACCGCCGACTCGATCTGTTCTTCGCCAACGGTCACATCTTTTCGGACGTCGACACGTTCCCGCAGCTGGGCGAGACATACCGGCAAAAGAACCAGCTGTTCTTGAATGTCGGCGGGCGATTCCGCGACAGCTCGGAGCGCGCCGGCCCGGGCCTGCAACTCGCGGCCGTCGGCCGCGGGCTCGCCGTCGGGGATCTCGACAACGACGGCGACGTCGATGTCGTCGTGAACAACATGGACGGATCGCCGACGTTGCTCAACAACGAGCAGCGGACGATGCGTCACTGGTTCGCGGTGCGCGCCGCGGCTCCGGCCGGCAACCGGTTCGCCATCGGCGCTCGCGTCACGATCAGCGCCGGCGGCATCAAGCAGATGCGCGAGGTCCGTTCGGGCGGAAGCTTCCTGTCACAGAACGACCTGCGGATGTACTTCGGGCTCGGCGATTACGGCGGTCCGGTGGACGTGGACATCCGTATGCCGGGCGGGCGACGCTGGGAATGGGCACAACTTCCGAGCGACCGCCTGCATGTGCTCACCCTGTCCGATCGGGCGGCCGTCCCGCAGGCGCCTCGCGTCCGATGAGTACCGAGTACCGACGTCGCCCCGGGCGGCTGGTCCTCGCGAGCGGGCTGTCGATGCTCGCCGTCGTGGCCGGCACGGCGCAGGTCGAGCAGAGCGCCAACTACCAGCCCCGGCTGGCGGTTTCAGACACGCTGGAGCCGTTTCTGCAACAGCTGGAGCCGGGACGCGATGGGTTCCCACTCGAGCGGCAGGCGAATGAGCTCGAGGCGCGGCTGCGCGAGCTGTCCGAGGCGCTGCGCCGGGGCGGGGCTCAGACAACCGCGGCCGTCACTCGCCTGCTCGATCCCGATTTCCGCGGTGCACGGCTGCTGCCGATCGATGCCGGCGCAAACAGCGCGGCCCCCCTCGAGGTGAAGCGGGCGACGGACCTGCCGCGCGAGGCGACGCTCGACGCTCGGGCCTTTGGCGCGGACCTGCAGCGGCTGATCGGCGAGTTGAGCGACGTCACGGTGGCGGAGCTCCTCCTCACGTCGATCGACGCGGAGGGCGCGGCGGATCCGCCGTCCAGCCTCCGCACGACCGTGCGATATGACCTCGTGGCGGCCGGGACCAAGACCTCCCGCGTCGAGCACGTCGGCGTGTGGGAGATGGAATGGCGGCGGCGCGCTTCGGGTTGGCAGGTCGTTCGCTGGACGGCCGCGTCGCATCTGGTCAGCCGAGCGCGCCAGCCGGCATTCACCGAGATCACCGACACGGCGCTCGGACGCATCGACTCGTTCCGGCGTCAGCTCACGATCGATCTCGACGCGTGGATGGCGACGCTCGATTCTGTCCTCACCCGTGACTCGAACGGTCATCACGGGATCTCGGTCGGCGACGCCGACGGAGATGGGCTCGACGATCTGTACGTCGCGCAGCCGGCTGGCCTGCCCAACCGTCTGTATCGCAATCGCGGCGATTCCACCTTCGAGGACGTCACGTCCGACGCGGGCGTTGCCGTTCTCGACGACACGGCACAATCCCTGTTCGCCGACGTCGACAATGACGGCGATCAGGATCTCGTCGTCGCGGCGTCGACCGGCCTGCTGCTCTTCGTCAACGACGGAACGGGGCACTTCAGGCTCGCGCCCGACGCCTTCCGGCTGGCGCAGCCGTTTCAGGGCGTGCTGACGTCGATCGCGATGGCCGACTACGACAGGGACGGCTTTCTGGACCTGTACGTGTGCGTGTATTCCTATCTCTTCGGCGCCGGCGAGGACAAGGCAGGCACGCCGGCACCGTACCACGATGCGCGCAACGGCCCCCCGAGCGTGCTCTTTCGCAATGACGGCAACGGCCGGTTCCTCGACGCCACGGCCGAAGCGGGTCTCGACGCCGACAACGATCACTATCATTTCGCCGCCGCCTGGGCCGACTACGACGGCGACGGCTGGCCCGATCTGCTCGTCGCCAACGACTTCGGAACGAAGAACCTCTATCGGAACCTGGGGCGCCGGAACGGCACCGTGAGGTTCGAGGATGTCGCCGCATCGGCGGGACTGCTCGATCACGGCGCCGGGATGAGCGCGACCTTTCTCGACTACGACAACGACGGTTTACTCGACATCTATACCGGCAACATGTGGAGCGCGCCCGGCCAGCGCATCACGTCGGCGCCAACGTTCATGCGCGACGCGCCGCCAGACGTGCGCGCCCTCTTTCGCCGGCACGTGCGGGGCAATTCGCTCCTGCGCAATCTCGGGAACGGACGGTTCGAGGACCGGACGCTCGAGGCGCATGCCGAGATGGGACGCTGGGCGTGGGCGTCGGACGCGCTCGACTTCGACAGCGATGGCTGGGACGATCTCTACGTCGTCAACGGCATGTTGACGCGCAAGGCGCCCGCCGACCTCGAGGGCTTCTTCTGGCGGCAGGTCGTGGCCCGCTCGCCGTTGACGCGTGTGCCCGGAACCCCGTACGACGACGCCTGGCGTGCGATCAATCAGCTGCTGATTCACGGCTCGATCGCCAGCCACCAGCGCAACGTGTTCCTCCGCAACGACGGACATGGGGGGTACGACGAGATCTCCGGAACGATCGGCCTCGATCTCGACCAGGATGGCCGGTCGTTCGCCGTCCTCGACATCGACGGCGAGGGCGATCCGGATCTCGTCGTGATGGCCGCCCGGCAGTCGCCGCAGCTTCGCGTCTTCCGAAACGACTTCGAGACGAGGTCGGCGTCGATCGCCCTGCGGCTGGTCGGGACCAGGAGCAACCGCGACGCGATCGGCGCGCGCGTGACGATCGAGACCGATCGTGTCCACAAGACGCGCGTCCTGCAGTGCGGGTCCGGATTCCTCTCGCAGCATTCGAAGGAGCTGGTGATCGGTCTGGGCGCCAGCGACCGTCTCGCGACGCTCACGGTCAGCTGGCCCTCGGGCGACACGCAGGTGTTCACCGACGTGCCCCTGAACACCCGCGTTCGCATCGTCGAGGGCCGCGGCATCGAGAGCCGGCCCTTCAAGCCGCGATCGATGGGAGCGGTCGCGCCGTCAGCCTCCGCTCCCGCGTCGGCGCCACGTACCACCTGGATGTACGAGCCGTTTCCGGCGCCGGACGTGGAAGTACCCGGTCTCCCCGCTGACGCGCGCTCGGTCGCGGCGATGAGAGGAAGTCCGGCGATCGTCCTCTTGTGGTCGCCCAAGGTGGACGCGGCGCGGGCGGCGCGCGACACGCTCGAGCGCGGTGCGCCGGCGTTGACCCGCGCCGGCGTGAACACGATAGCGATTCCCGTCGATCCCGATCGGCCGGATCACGTGAGCCTCAGCTACGCGATTCTCAACCGGCATCTGTTCATGAACCGCCAGGACCTGCATCTGCCCACCGGCCTGCTCATCGATGCGAACGGCAGCGTCGTGAAGGTCTATCGCGACCGCGTCGACGTGGACGACATCGTGGCGGACGCGAGCGCCATCGACGTCGTGCCGGCCGAGCGGCTCGCTCGCGCCCTGCCCTTTCCCGGAACGTTCTACTTCGGGCTGCCCCTCCGCAACTACCTTCCCTACGGCAGCGAGCTTCTCGACAACGGACTCGAGCCTGCCGCCGTGATCGCCTTCGAGCGGGCGGCGCGGGCGAACCCCGGTGCATCCACGTTGTACCGGCTCGGCACGCTGCTCGCCAGAAGCGGTGAGACCGCCAAGGCCCGTGCGGCGTTCGAGCAGGCGCTCGTCCTCAAGCCCGATCTCGCGGAGGCTCACAACGATCTCGGGGCACTGCTCGCGCAGAGTGGCGATCTCGACGCAGCGATCGACCGGTTCCGGGCGGCGCTGGCTGCGAACGCCGAATACCCTGACGCGTTGAACAACCTCGGGTATGCGCTTCTGCTCACGGGACGCGATCAGGAAGCGCGCGCGCTCTACGAGAAGGCGCTGGCGCTGCAGCCGGATTTCCCCGAAGCGCTCAACAATCTGGGCCTGCTCGCCGGCCGCGCCGGCGATCTCGCCGAGGCGGAACGGCGTTTCCGTGCTGCGCTCGCCCGCCGCGGCGACTACGGGGAGGCTGCCAACAATCTCGCGCTGGTCCTCGCCACGCGCGGGCAGTCCGCCGCGGCGGTGACCCTGCTGGAACAGCTGCTGCAGCAGCGGCCGGAGTACGAGGCCGCGTATGTCACGCTGGCCAGAATTCATCTCAGCGCGGATCGCGCACAAGAAGGAATCGCCGCGCTGGAACGCCTGCTGCAGCGCAACCCGAACCATGCCGCCGCGCTCGAACTGCTCCGACAATGGAAAGAACGCAGGTGAGCGTCCAGACCGACGCGGCGTCAGCACCGATGCGCGAGACGCCTCGACTTGTCAGCGACCGGCGGTCTCGAACGACAGCGTCCTGCTGAAGAACGGCATCACGTATTCCTGGAACCGCACGGCGACGTGGCTCGTGTGCGTGCCCGAGTAGATCTCGAACTGGTGTGTGATGCCGTAGGCGTCGAGCGCATCGTGCAGCTTGCCGGTGTCGACTCTCAGTGTGTCCATGTCGCCGACGTCGATCGCGATGGCGCGATACTCACGAAGCTGACGGATGTACTGATCGACGAACGCCAGGGGGGCATTGGCCGCCCACCGAGCCAGGACCGCCGTCTCGTTGCCCGGCGTGGGCAGATCGAGATAGAGCGGCGGCTTGTTCGGATTGGGGGACCACGCGGCCGCCGCGGCGAGCTGCGCGCGCACACCGAACGGGAGCTTCGCCGAATCCGCCGGCGCCTTGACCGACGCGAGCGCCTCGTCGTTGGCGGGATTCGCCGGGCCCATCGCCCGCGGGGACAGGCAGCACGGGCTCATGATGTAGAGGCTGCCGAAGATATCCGCGTGTTTCATTCCGATGCGGCTGGCGCCGTATCCGCCCATCGAGTGGCCGACCAGGCCGCGGCTCTCGCGACGCGGAATCGTGCGGTAGTGAGCGTCGATGTACGCCACGACGTCGCGGGCGATGAAGGCTTCGAAATCGCCCGTCGTCAGCGAGCTCGAATACATCGAGCCGTTGTGCACCGTCTTCGAGTCGGGCAGGACCACGATCAGCTCGCGGGCGCCGCGCGCGAACGCCCCCTCGATCGTCTGCGGCACCTGGATCTCCTGCGTCCACTGCTCGGCGCCGATCGAGTAGCCGTGAAGCGCGTAGACAACGGGATACCGCCGGGTGCGATCGCTCGCGTAACTGGGGGGCAGAAACACGATCGCGGGCCGATCGACCGCGTCGCCCTCGAGATTGCCCTCGAGCGCCTTGCCGTGAATCGTGATGCGTTCGACCGTGGCGGGACGGGCACCCGGCACCGCATCGGGCACCGTCGTCTTGACTTGAGCGGACACAGAAGCGAACGCGGCACAGAGAAGCGTGAGCGCCATGGCCGTCGTGAGACGTGTCGTCATCGTCAGCCTCGTGTCACCAGTGCGTGAGCGATCCGTCCGGCCTGCGATGCGTGGGTGCCGGCGCCCCCTCGGTCATCGCCTCGACGAACGTGAGCTGCTTCTCGTCGACGCTCACGCCCAGCCCCGGCCGATCGTTGGGCCACACTTTGCCGTTCCTGCATTCGAGGAACTCCGGCATGTAGGGCACGCTGCGATCGCCGAGGTTGTATTCCATCAGCACCTGGCCCGGGAACGCCATCATCGTGTGCATGTGCGCGGCCGTGGCGATGGGACCGGTGAAGTGCGGCACGATGCCCACTTTGTGGGTATCGCACACCGCCATGATCTTCAGCATCTCGGTGATGCCGCCGACATTGGGCAGCGAGACGCGGGCGAAGTCGATGTCGCGCTGCTCGACCAGCGGGCTGAAGTCCGCCCTGGTGCCCCACTCCTCGCCGGGCGCGAGCGGTACGGTCGTCAGCAGCCGGAGCTTTGGCAGCTGGGTGCGGAACTGCTCTTCGCGCAGCGGATCTTCGACGCAGAAGGGCCGCAGCGGCTCCATCTGCCTGCAGAGTTCGACCGCCTCGTGGAAGTCGAACTTCTGGTGCACGTCGATCATCCAGTTGCCGTCCGGCCCGACGCCCTCGCGAATCTGTTCCAGCGCCTTGATGATCTGCGGAATTCGCGCTCGCGAATCGAAGACGCCGCCTCGCAACGTGAGCTCGGGAGCCGTGGCGCCGCCGGCCGGACGGCCCGTCGTCGGGAGGATGCCGCCGTCGACGCGATACACGCGATAGCCGGCGGCCATCGTCGCCGCCGCGCGTTCCTTGAGCCCCATGGCGGCCGCCTCGGCCGGCGGCACGACGCCCTGCGGCAACCCCAAAGTCGCGTACAGCTCGATGTGCTCCCGGGCCTTGCCGCCGAACAGCTGATAGAGCGGCGCGTTGAGCGCCTTGCCCTTGATGTCCCACAGCGCCAGGTCGATGGCGCCCATGGCGTGCAGCCGCTCCTTGCCGGGCGAGTAGAACCCGTCCATGAACGCCGCCTGCCAGATCATCTCGGTGTCGAAGGCGTTCTTGCCGATGACGCTGCGGGCCACGTTGCGGACCGTGTCTGGCGATCCCCCCTGCCCGACGCCGGTGATCCCCGCCTCGGTATCCACGAGGACGACCATGTTGCTCTGCGGGAATGCCTGTGCGTTGTTGCGGTCGTAGTTCGGCGGATAGAACACCCGGATCCGGGTGATCTTGGTCGGCGCCAGGCGCACCGTGCGCGCCTGCGCGGCCGTCGTCGGCGCCTGCGACGGGGCCCGCCGGGGGCTGGAACCGGTCACCGCGGCACCCAGCATCCCGGTCAGCGATCTCGCGAAGCCTCTGCGATCGACGGTCATGATTCCTCTCGTGGCTTCAATCGCACGCATTCTCGCTCAGGCGAACACGCCTACGACGCCGCACGGAACATTTGCCCGATCTTTTTTGTGTGCGGCGGCGCACAGATACGGTCCAACGTGCTCAAGCAGTACCCCGGGGCCCGGACGGATTTCGCGCTGAACGACCGTATCACCACGTATTCCAGCCCAGCCGTCACCGGCGCGATGGTGCCGAGCGTGAGCACGAGGACGCCGAGCACCAGGCGTTTCATGGCGCCGACGCGCGCCGCGTGGCCGGCGGCGGCGCGATGTCGCACGGACGCGGGCTCCACTTCGACACGTCGGACTCCTTCTTGAACTGCGAGCTGAGCACGAACTCCTGCGTCAGGTACTCGGGATCGTTGACCACGGTCGTCACGATCAGCCACGTGCCGTCGTCCGGCAGCGTGAAGCTGTCGAAGAAGTCCTTGACCACCGTTCGTTCACTGTAGGGCACGCCGTTGGGACGCAGATAGCCGGCGCGCAGGTTCGTGGTCACGACCTCGAGCGAGCCGCCGGCGGCCCGGCCGCCGCGGCCGAAGATGCCGCGATTCTGCGGCTGCCGGAACCACTTCGCCTGCGACTGCCCCTGTAGCGATCGCGCCGCGGCCGGCGCCGGCGTGAAGTGCAGCCGTCTCGCCTGCATACCGGCGTCGAATTCGAGGAGCAACGTATTGTCGTCCTCCCACCGGATCCGCAGCCGACCCGGCTGGCGGATGAGCGACGGAGGCCCGAACGCCTTGCACAAATCCCCTCGGGTGCGGTCCGCCGCCAGATCCCACGCGTCGGCCACCTTGCGTCCGGCCGGGTTCAGCGGAACGCTCGACGTGTCGCCTTTCGGCGGCGTCACCATCCGCCATCGCCAGTCTTCGGTGACGACCGACACCCATTGACCGGTGAGATCGAGGAGGGCCGCCTGACGCGCCGTCGCGGGAGGTGGCGGCGCCTGCTGACCGGACGCGGGCGTGGCGACGGCGGCGCCAATCACCAGGGCGAACGCCGCAGCCATCCCGAGCATCGTTCCCGTGGACAGCCGGGTCATCGCCCCTCCCCGCCGACGCTGCGAAACACCGCTTCGACGAACTGGTCGGCCGTCCACCCGCGCGTGGCGTAGAGGCCGTCGTAGTCAGCGGTGGGACGGGCGCGCCTGACCTGTTCGAGGGTCTGCCCTTTCTTGACCATCGCGCGGACCCGGTCGCGCACGATGGTGACCATGTCGCGATAGTTGGCGACGTCGGTTTCATCGCTGAGCCGTCCGTGCCCGGGCACGATGACCGTGCCCCCTTCCTGGTTCTCGCCCGGGATAGCGATGTCGATCACGCGGTTCAGCGCTTCGATGATCCCGTCGATGCTGCCACCCGACGCCGGGTCGAACCGCGGGTACGCCTCGGCGTCGAACACGGCGCCGGTGCTGACGACGTCGGAGCGGCGGAAGAAGACGATGGTGTCGCCATCGGTGTGGGCGGTCGGCACGTGGAAGAACTGCACCGCCTCGCCGTTCGAGAACAGCGACCAGTCCGGCGTGAGATAGGTGTCTGTCGGCCACGAGCCGGACGCCTCGCCGCCCGCAGTCATGCGATTGAGCACGTTCAGGTGCGCGATGATCGACGCGCGCGTATCGCCCCCGCGCGGATCGATCGAGTCGATCACGCGAACGTAGCGGCCGGCCTTGGACAGGTTGGCGGCTCCCCCGGCGAGCTGCGCCTCGCCGCTCGTCAGGACGATGTGGCGGATCGGCCGCGGGCTGAGGGCGCGAACGGCGGCGAGCACCTGCTCGCTGCTGGTTGCCGGCAGGGTGTCGACGACCAGAGGCCCTTCCGGACCGATCTGGACGGTCGAATTGCCGGCACTGCTCATGAGCGCGTACACGCTGCCCTGCACCGGCAGGGTCTCGAGCCCCGCCTGCGCGCGCAGCAGCATCGACGTCGAGGTCGCGACCACGGCAATCGTCGTCAGGTATGCGCGTCTCATGGCGTGCGAAGGCGGGAGGCGAATTCGGGATACATCGTCTCGCGTCCACCGCGGGACGCTTCGTACGGCACCCCGTGCCGCGTCGAGTATTCGTGCAGGTATTCGTTGGTGCCCGGCAGGTGGTTCGGCACCTCGCCTCGCGGGCGCTCGATTTCGAGCGTTGGAATGCAGGAAAACGGGCTCAACTGGAATCCCGGATCGGCCACCCAGTTCGACGTCCGCACGAAGGCCTCGGTCAGATACACCGGATCCTTGACGACGGTCACGAGCGTGAGATACTCGCCGTGGCGGATGAAGTACTCGATGACGGTGCCCCGGTCGCTGCGCGGCACCCCGTTGCGGCGCAGCCATCCCTCCTTGAGGTGGGTTGTGGTGACCTTCAGCATGTCGCCCTCCCACTCGCCCGTCGAGAATCCCTGCCAGGTGTGCTGCGCGTTTGGCGAGGGGCGCGCCCGCCCGTCCATGTAGATCGAGCGGTGCGGCAGCATCCACATGAGGGTGGTGTCCCACGAGATGACATCCTGCGAGATCGGATCGACCGTGCTCGAGATACGCATGCTCGCCGGCCCGCGAGGCGCGTAGTCGGCGGGATGCGGCTCGCACTGCCGTTCCGGCATCGTCCACTTGGCCGCGTCCCACGTGTCGGCCCGCAGCCGCGCCGCATCGTTGATCGGCAACCCGGTGTAGTCGCCAATCTCGGGGCCGGCGCCGCGCTCGGGCAGATCCTCATGGAAGCGCTGCCCCCAGGGGCCGGCCAGGTCGATCTGGGCGGTGACCGCCGCCGACGCGACGATCAGGGACACGAGAACCACTACGACATGGATGCGGGGCATGCCGTCGCTACTTCGCCAGCGGGTTGGGACGCAGCTGGAACTTGACGACCGCGCTCTTCGTCCCCAGACCGCCTTCGACATGCCACACGGCGTTGGGTCCGTAGTCCGCGTAGACGCCGCGCCCCTTCCACCCTGCCTTGGGATCGTCGATGCGGCCGTCCATGCCGCGCGAGAAGAACCCAAGCGGATACGGGACGCGCAGCACCAGCCAGCTCCCGTCGGGCCGCAGGACGAGCAACGAATCCGACGTCGTCCCGTTCGCCAGCGGCACGTCAGCGCCGAGGCCGAGCGTGTCGTAGCGATCCACGAAGTTGTAGTACTGGAAGTCGGCGGCGATGTCGCCGCGCACGTTCTTGAAGCGCGGCCCCGGCACCGGATGGAGCGTCCATCCTTCGCGGCAGTGCTGTCCGTCGACGGCCGCGGGCCCGGAGAGCACCTTGCACTTGCGTCGATCGAAGCTCGCAAGATGGCCGCTGCCCGCGAGCGCCGTCCAGATGACGCCGTTCGAGTCCACGTCGATACCGCGCGGCGAATACGACGCGATACCGGACGCCGGGTCGAAGGGCGGCTCGTAGGCCTCGCCGACGCAAGTCTTGGGTTCGAGACGGACGATCCGGCCCGGCATCGGACCGATCACCGCGCCCCACACGCTGCCGTCCGTCGGATGGGGAATCACGCTGTAGATCCCGGCGGTCTGAATCTCGCGATCCACTTTCGGATCGACGCGGCCATCCTGATTGACGTCGATGTAAGGTTTGCACCATCCCTGCGCCGCACCGACATTGCCGGTCTCGTCGAGCACGCGGGTACGGACCCAGCCGATCGCCCCGCTGAAAGGACCGTTGCCGTAAAGCGTTTCGTCGGCGTCTTTCGCGAACTGGACGTGGTGGACGTCGAAACAGATGTCCACCTGCGTGAACTGCTGCGTGTTCGGATCGAAGTACTGAATCTGCCGGAAGCTTTGCGGCTGTGGCGCCAGCGCCGCGGAGGGATGCGAGGCGCAAAACGCGGGCTGGTTCTCGGAGAGACGAAACCGGGACGACATCCAGATCCTGCCCTTGCTGTCCATCGCGGCGTGATTGGTGATCGCCGGGTCGTACCAATACAGCTGCTCACCCCAGTACGGCGACGGCACCGGCATCGACTGCGCCTTGCCCGGCGGCACTTTCGGGTCGAGCACCGGAATGCGGCGCTCCTTCGCCGTGTGCTCCAGCGGGTCGATCGTGAGGAACCCGTCGTTCCCCCAATCCACCCCGTAGATCGGCCCGTACGCATTGGCGGTCGGGTTGCGTTTGTCCGACGTCAACTCGTCGTGCGCGAACGTCGCCGGGCCGCCCCAGTCCCACATCGTGAGGACCAGATTGCGTTCGAGCCCTTGCGGCCGCGGCGGCGTGGGAGGCACCTCGCCGGCGCCGATCCGGTCCGTCCAGTCCGCGTACATCTGCAGGCCGCGCGCGCGCCCGAGCACGCTGACGGCCTGGCTCATGCCCGCCCCGTCCTGGCCCGCCTGCACGCGGCGGTCCCACGCATCGACGCTCTTTGAGAACGTACCGAGCGCTTTGGGAATCTCACGCGTGGCCTGATTCCCCATCTGATGGCAGACGTTGCAGTTGACCTTGATCTGACTGATCCAGTGATGCTGCGTGAGCATCTGCGGACCGATGCCGTTGCCGGTTGGCCCCGTCCCTGGGAATTCGGATTCGGGCGGGATGTCGATGAGCGAGTACCAGTAATTCGCGGGATAAATGCGCGCCGCGCTTCTGGCGTCGGGCGCGACGGTCGCTCCGAGTGCGAGCTGCCGGCCGGGCCTTGCGCGGACCTTCGCCGAGTCGACGAGGCCGTACCCGCGCGTCCAGATCGAGAAGGTCGCTTTGACCGGCAGATCCGGCAGTAGATACCGCCCCTGGTCGTCGGTGACCACGATCTTCCGGAACTTGGTGGGCGTGTCGGTGGTCTCGGCAATCACCCAGACGCCAGCTTCCGGGCCGCGCGCGCTCGTGACGGTGCCGGCGATGTCGTCCGGGTCGATGGCGATCCTCCCGGCTGGGGCCTGCTGCTGAGCCGAGAGACCCAGCGCGGCGCTGCCGACCAGCACCACCACCGCCACGCGTATCAATCGATGCGACGCCATTGCCCCCCCAATACATCCCTTGCGGGCACAGTTGCCCACCCGTGGTTCTACGTGTAGACTCCGCCGAAAGTCCTGAAGAAAGCGCCGAAATGCCGGAAAACACCATGCGAGTCGGTTACAGGCTCGGCGCGTTCACCGTCGACCTTCGCGCGCGCTCGCTGCTGCGCGACGGCAAGGCGATCGCACTGCCCGTCCGCGCTTTCGACGCGCTCGTCTTCCTCGTCACGCACCGCGACCGGCTCGTCGAGAAGGACGAGATCGTCGCCGCTGTCTGGCGGGACGTCGCGGTCACGGATGACAGCCTGATCCACGCGGTGTCGGTCCTGCGCCGGGCGCTCGGTGACGATCCGTCCCGGCCCGCATTCATCGAGACCATTCCGCGTCACGGCTACCGGTTCATGGGGCCGGTCGAAGAGCTCGTCGAACCGGGTCAGGCGCCGGAGAGCAGGCCGGAGGAGCGCACTGCACCCTCTCGGTGGCGGCGGCGTGCTCTGGTCGCCGGCGTCGCCGCAGCCGCCGCGGTGAGTGCCGCTCTCGGGCTGTTGCTGTACGTCACGCACGTGTCCTCCTCGACGTCTGTTCGCCTGGACCAGGCACCGCCTGCGGGAACATCGCTCGTGTCCGACGGCGTCGTGTCGCCGTCGGGGCGCCACCTGGCCTTCGTGGCGCGCGACTCACAGTCAGGGCGCAGCGCCCTCTGGGTAAGGGCGCTCGCCTCCACAGAGCCCTATGCGCTGCCGGACACGATGGCGGCATCGAATCCGTTCTGGTCGCCCGACGGACGCACACTGGGCTTCTTCGCCAACGGCAAGCTGAAGGCGGTCGACATCGCGGGTGGTGATGCGCGCGTCATCGCCGACATCACCGGCACGCCGGCCGGTGGGAGCTGGGGCACTCGCGGCGTGATCCTGTTCGCCGACTCGATGCGCGGACTGTATGCGGTGTCCGACTCGGGTGGGCCGGTTCGACACGTCACGCGCGTCGATCACGCCGCGAGCGATCCCTGGTATGCGTGGCCGCAGTTCCTCCCGGACAGCCGTCACTTCCTGTATCAGATTGTCGCCATCGACGGGTCGCGCGCGGGCGTGTTCGCCGGCAGCCTCGATTCTCCGGAGAGCGTTCGGCTGCTCGATGCGTCGGCGGCCACGTTCGCGCCGCCCGGATACCTGCTCTACGTACAGCACGACATGCTGATGGCCGAGACACTCGACCTCGAACGGATGGCGCTCAGTGGGCGGCCCGTGCTCCTCGCCCGCGGCTTGTCGACGCCATCGCTCGCGGAAGGCAACGTCGTGTCTGGTTCACGCGAGCTGCTCGCCTTTCGCGAAGGGGCCAGGCGTCAGCAGCTGACGCAGGTCGATCGCACCGGCACGGAACAGGGCGGGGCGATCGATACACCCGTCGCGCTGTCGAACGTCCGGCTCTCCCCAGACGGCAGCTCGCTGCTGGCTACGGGATCCGTGACGGACGCTCCGGGAGTGTGGCTCGTCGACCTCGCGCGGCGGCAGCAGACACGCCTCTCCGCCGACGGTCTCGGTTCAGTCTGGTCGCCCGACGGTCGGCGCATCGCGTTCACCACGCGCGGCGGCCGGGATCTCTTCGTGCGCTCGGCCTGGGACGGCGCCGATGCGCGCATCGTCGCGACCGACACATTCGTCAAGATCGTGAACGACTGGTCGCCGGACGGACGGCAGATGATCTACGCGCAGATCGACGCCGAGACGAAACTGGACCTCTGGTCGATTCCAGCCTCGGGAGGCACACCGACGCCGCTGCTCAAGACCGCGTTCAACGAAGCGCAGGCGCGGATCTCTCCGGACGGCCGCTGGATGGCCTACGTTACCGAGCAGTCAGGCACCGGCGAGGTGTGGGTACGGCGATACCCGCAGATGGACGAGGCACGACAGGTGTCGGTTGGAGGCGGCGGCCAGCCGCAATGGCGGGCCGATCAGTCCGAACTCTTCTACTTGTCGCCCGGTCACGCGCTGATGGCGGTCGACGCTCCTGGCGCCGCGCGTCCCTCGTTCGGTTCGCCCCGCCGGCTGTTTCACACGTCGATCGTGGGCGGCCTCTCCGACGCACGCGACTCGTATGCCGTGATGCCCGACGGCAGGACGTTTCTCGTTTACGGGAGCCACGACGCAACCGGCCCCGCACCGATCACCCTGATCAAGAACTGGGCGGCCGGGTTGGCACCGGTTGCGGTCGTTCCCGCGCGCGAGCCGCGGAGCGTCGCACTCCGCTGAATACTCGTGGGCCCGGCCTGCCCCAGCCGACCGCCCTCAGAACATCGCCAGCGGATTGACCAGCTCGCCGGTGCTGCCCGGCACGGTCGGCGGCGCGATGACCATCAGGAACTCCCACTGGTTGAGCCGCGCGGCCGTCTCGGCGAGCTCGGTGAGCCGCGGGCCGTCCAGCAGATGCAGCCCCATGGCTACCAGCGGAACGACGTGGTCGGCCCGCGGGTCTTCAGGGATTGACCGAATGGAGCTGGTGATCGCGACGCCGCGCGCTTTCATCCATGGCAGCACGGAAATGTCCATCGAGCCGCCGAGGCCGCCGCCGCTGCCCTGTCCCCTGGGGGCCGGCGCGTTGTAGACGAACAGCGCGTCGCCGGGCGACACCTTGAGACCTGTCTGCCGCTCCCATGCCTCGAGATCCTCCACGTAGGCACGGGCCCCTGGCGGACGCGACGGGTTCTTCAGGCGCGTCATGTCCACCAGAATTCCCCGGGTCACGATGCCCTGTTTCACCGCTTCAGTCCCCAGGCGCGAGCACCCCGCCTGGTCGCTGAACCCCTCGGCAAGGACGAAGCCGTTGTACCACTTGCCCTGATAGCTGGCGTGGCACAAGGCGTCGAGGTGGGTCATCGGGCCGTGGACGTGGTACTCCTTGATGTCGCTGCTGAATCCGGGATTGCCGGTCTCGAGGTCGGGATCGGGAAACGTCCGGAACCTGATCTCGTAGAACGAGCTGGCGTGGGAACGGCCGTCGCGTTTGGTGGCCTCCGGCATGGGCACGAGCGCCACCGGCTGCTCCATCGAGACGACCACGCCACGCCTGGCCAGCGCCAGGGCCTGCTGGCGCTTCTGCGCGGTAATCAGGTTGAGCGTTCCGAGTTGATCGTCCTTGCCCCACCGCCCCCAGTTCGACAACTCGGTCATCCAGCGCTGGACCTGGGCCTTGGTGACTTCCGGGCGTGGCGTCTCCGCGGGGCGTGTCTGGGCGTACGCCACCACGCCGAACACGACGATGGCGACACCCGCGACGAGCGTCCGTTTCACGATCATGTGAGCCTCCCCTCTACCGGCTTGTCTCGACCACCTGCTTCATCAGCGCGAAGCGATCCGATCACGGCCGGCTCACCGGCCGCCACGCGGTGCGAATGGAGGCGGGACCGCCCGACACCTTGATGGAAGGCTTACGCGTGAGCGTTCTGCCGTCGAATTCGAACACGTCGATCTGCTTGTCAACCATGCACTGAATCACGACGATGCGCTCGTCGTTGCTCCAGGCGACGCCCTGGCACCACGGGCCGACGCGCGCTTCGGCGACGGGCGTCAGATGGGAGCCCGAGAGACGCAGGATCTTGAGGATGTTTTCGTCGCGATGAAACGGGGACGATTTCGGGAAGCTGCTACCGTTGATCACGCTCACCGCGACGTAGTTGCCCCTCGGTGACAACGCCAGCCCTTCCGGGATGACGCCCACCGCAACCGAATCAACAACCCTGGGATTCGGAGACGCGATGTCGACGACCGTCAGGGTGTCCACTCCTCCTGTCGGTCCGTTGCCGATGTTGGCGACGATCGCGAGATCTCCCTCCGGCGTGATTTCGATGCCGACCGGACGCAGATTCGCGACGACGGAGCGGCCCGTATCGCGCACCTCGGTTCCGTTGACCGAGAGGATGGCGAGCCTATGGGTATCGGTGCACGTCAGGTAGACCGTGGCGCCATCGGGCGTGAAGGCGGGCATGCTGGGCGCGCAGCTCTTGTCCCGCAACGAGATCTGACCGGCCGGTTCGACGCTGGGTCCCGAGATCGTGTAAATCGACACGGTGCTGTCGCCGCGGTTGGCGACCAGCGCCAGCGTGCCGCGCGCGTTGATGGCGATGCCGTTCGGGAACAGGCCAGCCTCGAGCGTCTTGATGACGGCGGGGGGCGAGGACTTGAGAGCGATGACGGACATCCGGTTGTCCTGCGTCATCTGCGCCGGGTCGGCCGGATTGGCTTTGAGCGAGCTCGACACCAGCGCGATGGATTCATCGGGTGTCACCGCGACCATCTGCGGCGGCCCGGACCAGCTGGACGGCGCCTGCAGTTCCGCAAGGACTCTCGGAGGCCGCGCACTCAGGTCGATGATCGTCACGGTGTCCGGAGGAGCATTGGGGACCATGACGTGGACACCATCCACCATGATCTCGGTCGTATCGTTAGCCGACACGGCGATCTGTGCCCGCACCGGCAGCGCCGCAAGCACGACACACACGACCTGGAGCACAGTTCTCATGCCGCCTCCGCGCACGTTAGCGCTCGCGCGTCCTGGTCAGGAGCTGGAGCAACGCCGACGACATCTCGTCGGGCGCCTCGCGCGGCATGAAATGGCCGACTCCCGGGACGACACGGCGCGCGACCAGATCCACGAAGACAGCGCGTTCCGCGGCCGAGGCGTCGGCTGTCGGGCGCACGATGCCGTCCTCCGCGCCGTAGAGGACGATGGACGGCACTGTAATCGGCGGGCGCTCGGCCAGCCGGGCCTCGGTGTCTCTGAAGCGCGCCTCGCCGGGAGCGTTGCCGACGCGGTGCCGATACGAATGGATCACCACGTCAACGAAATCGGGGTTGTCGAACGACGGCGCGGTGCGGTCGAAGGTGTCGTCGGAGAAACGCCACGTTGGCGATATCTGCCGCCAGAGATGGCGGCAGATGTCACGCCGGTTCGCCTGCAGGCCAGCGCGGCCCTGCTCGGTGTTGAAGTACCACTGGTACCACAGACGCTGGGCGGCCTCCGCTGACACGGGCCGCGGAGGCGCCACGATGTTCTGAATCGTATAGCCGGCCACGAGCACGACGGCGCGCACACGGCCGGGGTGCAGCGCCGCCACGATCGCTGCAGCTCGCCCGCCCCAGTCGTAGCCGGCCACCGCAAAGCGCGGCAGCCTCAGCGCGTCCGCGAAGTCGATGACGTCCTGACCAAGAGCCGCCTGTTCCGCCATGCGTGGGGCGCCAGGGTCGCGAAACCGGGTGGGACCGTGACCACGCAGGTAGGGCACGAGGGACCGGTAGCCAGCCCGCACCAGCGGTGGCACCACGTCGTCGTACGCGCGGACGTCGTCGGGAAACCCGTGCAGGAGAATGATGGGAAACCCGCCGGGGTCGCCCTGCTCTTCGTAAGCGATCGACAGCGCGTCGATATCGATCGTGCGCGTCGCCGGTCTGGTGCCCTGCGCGAACGCACGCGCCGTCGACCAGCGTGCTGTCATGCCCGCAATCGCGACGTGTCGGAGGAATGTGCGACGCTCCACGCCGCGCATTCTAGTCACGAGGTGTCAGGCGCGGAACAGGCTTGCCCCAGACCTCGAACTTGGAGACGGCGACAAAACCGCCGACGCCGTGTCCGGAGCCGGGCATCAGCTGTGTCCAGCCGATTTCATCCACCTTGGAGAGATCGGGCTTTTCCACCCAACTGCCGCGGGTCACGGTCTCGGGCACCTGAAGCTTGAGCCAGCGAAGCGACGACAACACGACTTCGTTTTCGATATGTGAGACGTCAGGCGTACCGGTGCCGGGGTCGCCGACCAGAAATGTGCCGTCGGCCAGCTTGACGACGAGCCGGGCGACGTGAAACCCCGAGACATACGTGCCCCAGATGACCCGGCCGCGGTTCGACAAATCGACGAAACTGCGCTTGTTCCGCAGCGTCACGGTCACGGCCCCACACGAGCCAGCCCAGATCTCGGGCCTCTCCACACCGTAGATGCGAAGACAGGTTGGCCCTTCCCAGTCCTCCGACCACGAGCCCCAGCGCAATGACTTTCTGTATTCGGGGATGTACTTCGCGTTCGGATCGTAGACGTTCAGCTCCAGGTCTGGAGTCGTCACGACGTTCTGCGTCACGCTGGTGAGCGGGAGCGCGCCGGCCGCGTAGGTCTTGGGATTCTTCCAGCGTTCACTGAAGAACATGGGGCCAGGATCCGGCGGACGGGGAACCCCGCTCGGGCGCGCAGGCTGGGACTGCTGAGCCAGCAAGGAGGTCGCGAGGCCAGCGGCGAACGCAACGGCAACACAGAAACGACGCAAGCGGGTCATGGGGTTCTCCGCAGGATGGCTAAGACTAGGGCGCGCCGAGATGGCTGTAAAGTCCTTCGACGGGATGGCGAGAGTGACATCGAGGTTCAGGATTCTGCGGTTGCGTTCCCGAGTCGTTGCGCGCCACGAGCAAATTTTGCTCAAGACGCGCGTCCGCCAAGCCTCGCCCCCGTCGGTAGGGTTACCGTGTGCCACTCGGCGGATGGGACGCCGCCAGCCAAGGGGGCCTATGCACAGAATCCGCGGTACTTTCGTCGCTCTTCTCGCGACCCTCACGCTTGCATCGGTTGCAGGTGCCCAATCGATAGCGGGCACCGTCCGTGATACGTCCGGCGCGGTACTTCCTGGCGTAACCGTCGAAGCCTCGAGCGCCGCATTGATCGAAAAGGCGCGGTCGGTGGTCACCGACGCCAACGGGCAGTTTCAGATCATCGATCTGCGCCCCGGCACCTACGAGGTCACTTTCACGCTCCCCGGGTTCAGCACGGTCGCCCGCAAGGGCCTCGCACTGAGCGGCGGCGGCGTCACCACGGTGAACGCCGACATGCGCGTCGGTGGCGTGCAGGAGACGGTCACCGTCACCGGCGAGTCACCGGTCGTCGACGTGCAGACGAGCACGAGCCGTGAGCAGGTCCTCAGCAACGAGTTCATCCGCGCGCTGCCGGCTGCTCGCGGCTACGGCAACTATCTCGCCGGCGTCCCCGGCATTTCCGGCACCGGCCTCAGCTCGGGTGCCGCCACGTCCAACAACTTCTTCACGTCGCGCGGCGGCCGCAGCAGCGAGGGCAACATCCAGCTCGATGGCATGAACGTCGGCTCGTCGGTCGGCGGCGGTGGCGTCTCGGGCTACCAGTACGACATGTCGAACGCGTCCGAGGTGCAGGTGACCATCGCCGGCGGGCTGGCGGAAGTCGACCGCGGCGGCCCGGCCTTCAACATGATCCCCAAGACCGGCGGCAATACGTTCAGCGGCTTCTACTTCGGCAGCCTCGCCGGCGAATGGGCGCAAGGCAGCAACCTGGACGACGAGCTACGGAGCTACGGCTTCGCCGATCTGCCCGCACTCATCAAGAGCTGGGACACGAACTTCGCGTTCAGTGGACCGATCCTCCGCGACCGCGTCTGGTTCTACTCCAACGCGCGGACAATCGGCACCTATCAGGACGTGGCTGGCCGCTACGGCAACTTGAACGCGTCGAACGGGGATCTCTGGAGCTACGCCAAGGACGACAGCGTGAAGGTCCGCAACGCCAACTCGAAGCGGATCGTCGCCACGCGCCTTACATGGCAGGCGTCGCAGCGCGACAAGTTCGGGTTCTACATCGACTACACGAAGAACTGCTCAGGCTCGTCGTATACCAAGGACAGTGGACAGTGCCGCTCGCCCGGCGACGGCTGGACCGCCTCCGGCCCCGGCATCGGCCCCGGCGTCCCGACGACCTCACCCGAGTCGGGCACCATCTGGGATGCGCGCGCCAAAATCATGCAGGCGTCCTACTCGGCGCCCTGGTCGAGCCGTGTGCTGGTGGAAGCCGGCTTCTCCTCGTTCTGGACCGAGTGGGGCGATATCCGGCCGGTCGGCTCGTTGGTCGATCGCATTCCGGTGACCGAGCAGACGTCGTCGGACCTCACCGGCACGCCGACCTCGAACTTCATCTATCACGGCTGGCCCACCACCGCGGGCACCAATCAGCAGAACGCGCAGTATCGCGGTTCGCTTTCCTATGTCACCGGCTCCCACAGCCTCAAGACCGGCTACCAGGGCGCCTATATGGTGGCCAAAACGCCCACGTTCGTTGGAGACCAGCTCGCCTACCGTTTCAACAACGGCGTCCCGAACCAGATCACGCAGCGGCTCGGGCCGACGCTGACGAGCAACCGCACGGTGCCCGACGCGTTCTTCGTCCAGGACACGTGGAC
>Ga0210380_10000134_pt1 | contig 42442 bp, 57 predicted proteins | sample PLM4_5_coexredo_FD_155476 | JGI IMG/M metagenome (GOLD analysis project Ga0210380, IMG submission 155476) | Groundwater sediment microbial communities from an aquifer in East River, Colorado, USA - PLM4_5_coex redo | ecosystem: Environmental > Terrestrial > Soil > Riparian zone | place: USA... | reverse complement strand
GTCGCTTGGACAGGCGGTAGCGCACGACCTTGATGCCAGGGACAATCGACACGCTGCCGATCGTGAAGGTGTCGGAGAAGCCGATCTCGTCGCCTTCGGTCGGCGTCTGGACCGTGGCCTGCGAGGTCACGTAGGGCAGGTCTGCCTGCGTTTTGCCCTTGGTCAGCTTCTTGGTGGTGACCAGGTTGACCATCGGCGCGTTGTGCGGCATAACCGCCTGCGCCCTCAGGATCATGCTCTGCCCCGTGGCGCTGACGTTGGCGAAAAGGGTGTCTGGCACAGCTGCCTCCTAGCTAACCCCGAGGAGCTTGTTTTGCTCCTTGAGAAACTCCGCGTCATTGATGCGTCCGGCGAGCTTCGCCGCGTTAAGAGCATTGAGATTGGCAAAGCCACTGGAGACGCCACCGCCGTTTCCGGTCTCGGGCTCGTCCTGCGTGATGCCGTGCAGCGCGTAGATGCGCTCGCGCTCGGCCAGCTTCGCTTCGTCCTTGGCGACCTTGAGCGCCTCGAGGTGGCCCCGCTTGGCCTTCGGGCTCAGACCCAGCACGCCGTCAAGGTCCATCTCGCCCAGGGCTGCGGCCCGCGGTGCGTAGACCTCGCCCGCCACGTTCATGAACTCGGCCGGGTCGGCGTCGTCCAGCGTCTTTTTCGCGGCGGCGCGGTCTGCCTCCGGCACGTGGGCCAGGACCTGGCTCGTCAGCGTCTCGCGCAGGCGCAGGCCGATCGACGCCTGGGCGTCCTTGTCGTATGCCGTGAGCACGCCCAGCAGCTCGTCCTTGGTGGTCTGACCGAGGCGGTAGGTCTCACCGTCGATCACGACGCCGATGCCGTCCAGCGCCTCGGTCAGGGTCGTCTTGTGGGTCGCGAAGTGGTTGCGCAACTCTTCCTGGTGCGCGGTCTCGGCGGCCTCCGCGTCCTGCTGCGACTTGGTCTCGGCGGCGGCGCGGTCGCGCTCGATGCGGTCCTCTTCGATGCGGGCCGCGAGGATGGCCTCGGTGTCTTCGTCCAGCACCGGCGTCTTGGGCTTCTCGCCCTCGCCGGTCTTGGTTTCCCCGGAAACGGCGGCGGCGTCTTCCTTGGTGTCGTCGCCTTCAGCGCCCTCAGCTGCGCCCGCGTCGGTCGTCAGGCCCGCGGCTGGCTTGTCCATGACAGCGGTTGCGGAGCTAGAACCAGCGCCAGCAGGAGCGTCATCAGCGTCAGGCGCATAGAGCGCGATACCGAACATCTCGGGGTGACGGCGCATCTGGCGGTTGGTGAAGGCTGACATGTGTGCTCCTGTTTTGGGCAATAAGAAAGGGCCGTGCCCAGTCGCCTGGGAACGGCCCTTTTGCCCAATTGCTATTTAGTTGCGATAAACCTACATTGCGACGCTATCGTGTGTCAAGCGCGTATGCCGTTTAGGCGTATAATCGGCGACATGACGGGTGAGTACGAGAACCTCGGCGACCTCTGGGTGCCTAAGTATGTTGAGTCCGAGGTTCGGGCGCTGGTCGCCGCACTGAGAGCGCAACGCTCCATGCTCATGGCACTGCTCGCCACCTCACATCTCAGGAGACACCCGTAATGCCACTCGGATTCTTCGACCCTGCCGACCCGCTAGGACTCAAGAAGCTCAACGGAGCCGGTACCGCGACCGCCGCGCCCCTCAGCTACGGCCCGGCGCCGGGTACCGGGTCCGGTCCCGTCGCACCCCGGCCGCTCACCTACGACAGCCCGACCGCGCCAGTAACCGGCATCGGCCAGTCGATCTACAACGCCACCTCCGAGCTGCAGCGGCGCAAGAAGGCCCTGGTCGCGCTCTCTGACCCGTCCAGCCCTTACAACACGGCCAGCCGTAGCGCGTCGATGGCCTCGCTGGCGCTGTCGGACCCGAGTAGCCCGCTCTACGCCGCCAGCACCGGCGCCAAGCGTGGCCTGTTCGCGGCTCAGGGCGCACAGACGGCCCAGCAGCGCGGCTACTACGACACCGCCGGCCAGTACATCGCGGAGCGCCAGGGCGAGAACCAGGCGCTCACCGCGGCCACCCACGACACCGCGGACCTCGAGGCCGTCGCCAAGGCCCAGGGCCAGCGCAACGCCGTCAACCGCCTGCGCGACCAGGTGGGCATCGCGCGGCCTCTGGAGATCGACACGCTGCAGAACGACACCACGCCTCTGCCGGTGGGCGTCGCGCGATCCCTGCGTACCAACGCCACGTACATCTCCGAGGCCAACAAGGAAAAGGACGCGGTGCGCGGCCTCGAGCTGGAGAAGCAGCGCAACGCCATCGACATCACTGGCACCAACATCGCAGACATGCGCCGTGCGGGCGACGAGGCGGACCTCAACCTCAGCGAGGCGCGTGCCGGCGCCGGCTACAGGAGCAAGCTCTCCGGCCTCGAGCTGTCCAACGCGGTAGACGAGGCGCAGTACGCCAGAGACATGACCGAGCTGGAGCTGCAGAACCTGCAGCGCGCACCCTTCGGCACGGTGCCGTACGAAGACCCGAACACGGGCGAGATCACCTTCGTCTCGAAGGCCAAGAAGGACGAGCTCGACTACCAGTATCGCAACCGGCTGACGCTGTCCCGTCTGCCCACCGAGTACGCACAGGACCAGGCGCGCACGCAGTACGGCAACCAGCAGGAGTCGGGCGGCAGCACTCTTGCCGCGTACAACGAAGCGCAGTTGCTCAACACGATCCCGGTCGGCGACGCTGGGCTCTATACCCAGCCCGTGATCGAGGAGCTGACGCGGCGCTACGTGCTCAAGGGCTTCAGCCCGCAGCAGGCCCGCGATCGGGCGGTTGCTCAGGTGCAGCAGGAGCTGGCGACGCGCAAGAAGACGGGCATCACGGTCTTCGGCGGCGCTGGCAGCTCCCCTGCGGCTCCTGCTGCACCGTCAGCGCCTACGGGCACGCCGTTCACGTTTGGTCCGTAGCGGAGTAGACTTCAACGCGTGAATAACCCCAACGATATGCATGGTGCGCGAGGTAGTGGCGGTGGTGATATCGGATGGGCCTTTGTGCTCATGCTCGTCATCGGGATCATCGTGACGGGCGCCGTGTTGCTTCTCGGCCTTTAGCGCGCTTTAACCTTCTGCAAAATCTTGTCCTTCGCCGGGTCTTTGATGCCAGCGTGGTCGACCATCTGCGTCAGCAGTCTGACGGCCTGGTCTGACGCCAAGGTCTCGTTCTTGCCAAAGAAGGCGAGCACCGCATCGAGGTCGGGATGATCGTTCTGCAGCTCGCGCGTGATTGACGAATGCACCGCCGCCCGCTGGCTGGCCTCGGTTAGCTGGCTGAACTTCTTGCCGTAAAGGTCAGTGGCGTGCGAGTCGAGGTTGCCCGGATTGATGAGCGCCGCCTCGTAGTTCTCTATCAGCGCCTTGGTGCCCTCGTAGACCTCGCGCACCTTTGGTGACTCGTTTACCGGGCGGTCGTAGCCAGTGATCTTCACCGGCCGATTGGGCAGGTTCAACGCCAACGCTTTGTCAGCGGCGGCGGGCGAGTTAAGCCCCGCGCCGGCTTTCTCCGACGTGCCCGAGTAGTACCACGCGGCCAAGTCCAGTTCTGGATTGGCCGCATCCAGCGCCTTGCGCTTTTCGCTGGCTTTCGGATCATCTGGCTTGATGTCCATGTAGCCGGCCTGCTTCTTGGCCGCGATGTACTGGTCGTACTTCTGCCGCTCCGGGCTCTTCTTCGACTCAGCCACGGACTGCGCTTCGTTAAGCCACTGCTGCTGGTCCTTCGGCAGCTTGGCGATATACTCCTGGCGCGCCTTGTCGGTGGCTTCAAAGTCGGGCGTGCCGTCCGGGAACGTCTGGGCGACGGCGTAGTAGCCGGTGAGGGCGTCGCGGTACTTGTTCGAGTCGAAGTCCTTGAACTGCTCGGCGAACTGTGACGAGAGGTCCTTCGCGGCCTGTAGACGGCGCTGCCCGAGGTCGTGCCAGATGTCAGTGATCTTCTGGTTGTTCGTGCCGGCCTTGAAGGCGTCCAGGGCCGTGCGCTCGGCCTGGTCGATCTCGCCTGTGACCTGCGCCTTGCGCTTCTGGTAGTCGCTGTCCTGTGTCAGCTTCAGCGCGTCGACCTTGGCCTTGTCCTCGGGGAAGAGCTGACTGTACGGTTTGCCGAACTTTTCCCGGGAAACACGGTCGCGCTCGTCGTAGGCCGTCCGCTCCTGGTAGTTGACACCGGCCAGGCCGCTAGCCGCCTGAGTGAGAGCCCCTGCGACGCCGTTCTCTGAGACGCCCTGGGCGACGCCACCGGTCAGCAGGTTGGCGCTCTGTGCATAGTGCTGCACGATGTCCAGCGTTTGCTGCCACGGGCTGCCTTCGCGCACCGGGTCGCCCTTCCAGTCGCGGTTGGTGGCGATGTCCACCGTGGCGCCAATCTCGGGCTGCAAGCGGCCCTTCGCGTATCTGTAGACGCCCTCCGGCCCCTGTGTCGCGGTGCGGAACACGCCCAGGAAAGCGCTGCGGAACGGCCCGCCCAGGCCGATGCTGCCCGTGTTGCCCAGGATGACGTGCAGGAAGCGGCCGCTCGATGGGTCAAGCACCTCTTTGACTGCCTCCACCGGGTCCTTGCCGTTGGCTTCCGCGGAAACGAGGGCGGAGCCGACGCTGATCGTCATCAGGCTACCGATCAGCGTCGAGCCGCGGAGCAGTGCCAGCTTCTCGCGGCCCAGCATCTCTTCGCCTCTCGCCGCCTTTACCAGCGCCGCGCCGTAGTCCTTGGCCAGGGCGAACGGCTGGGCCGTGAACGAGCGTGACGTCGGCAGCAGGCCCTCGAGCTTGACGCGCTGTACGCTGCGCCCGGTCTCCGGGTTGTTGATGCGCGGCACGATCTTGCTCAGGCTGTTAGCCGCTTCGTGGTCGGCGATGTTCTGTGACTCCTGGCCCAGCTTCATCAGCAGGTTGGAGTCGTTCTCAAACGCCTTGAGCGTGCCGTAGTCAACCACGCGCTGGAGGGCTTCGTTGAAGCCCTTAACCTTGCCCTTCAAACGCCCCGGCAGCGCGACCTCGCGGCCGAAGACGGTCGTCTTGCCGAGTACGTCTTCACCCATCGATCCTAGGGTGCGGTTGCTGGCGAACTCGAACCGGCTCACCAGTTGCGGGTCCAGGGACTTAACGAACTCTTCGGGCGTCGCCTTGAATGCACGCGCCAGTCCAGTCCCGTTCTGGATCGCAACCTCGGGGTGAGAAAACGCGCCCAGCGCTCCCTGGATGGTCAGGGGCGAGGCGTCCGGTCCCAGACCAGCCGCGCGCGCGGTATTGCCGGCCTCGATCGCGCCATCGATGAACGCGTTGTTGAAGCCGGTCTTGAGCACTGTCTCCATCGCCGCTGCGGTCTTCGGCTCGTGGTAGCGGAAGTCGGGCCCGCGCACGTACTCGCCGGGCGCGGCGCTGTTGTAGCGCGCCCTCAGCTCGGTCAGTTGCGGTTCGACGTGGCCCAGCTCGCTCAACGCGTCGTTGAGACGCAGGCCAGCCGCCGCCTGCTTGCCCGGCGCCCGTTCGACGGCCTTCTCGATCGCCCGCGCCCTAATCTTTAGCTCGCGCACCTGGGTCTGCATCGTTGCCAGCTCGGGCGTCAATTTGTCGGCCTCTGCCAGCGCCACGAAACGCGGAGTGGCTCGGTCGGTGATCGCGGCCTGCTCTTTAATCAGCGGCGCCAGGGCCGCGTCCTGCTGCGTGATACGCGCCTCTGCCAGGTCGATACGGCTCTTGACTGCCTGCAGGCGTGCAGCGGCCTTGTCTCGCGCCGTACGCAGGCCCGGGTGCGTCTCGTCAATGACCTCAGTCAGCGTCTTGCCTGCGACACCGGTCTTGAACGTGTTGTTCGCCGCCATGCCGGCCAGCGCCGACGCGTGCGTATCGGCCAGGACCGCGGGGTCCAGCTCGGGCTTGAAGTCCGGGTGCTTGGCCACGCGGTCGCTGAGGCTTTCGTAGGCGCGCTCCTTCGATACCGTGCCCCGGGACGAGATGCTGGCTTCCGTACGTGGCGCGGCCGCGGCGACGTCCTCGCGCGACTGCATGTGCGGCACGTAGACGGCGTCCGGGTCGTGCGTCGCCTCGAAGCGGCCGACGTCGACGCCGAAGTCCGCACGTACGCGGTTGAGCGACGCGTCCTGCACAGCCCGTAGCTCCTCTCGGGCAGCGGCCAGTGCAGGCGTGCCTTCGTAGAAGCGCGGGTTCTCAGCGTAGTCAACCCATGTGCTGGCCAGCGGCCGGCCCTTCGGTCCGACGTAGGCCGGAGCCTCCTCTGCGAACGCCGTTGCCAGCTTGCGGTAGGCCGGCACCTCCGCCCGCGACAGCTCACTGCGCAACAGCGAGCCCACGCCGGTACGAGCCTGGTTCGCGACGTGCACAGCTGGTGGCATGTCGACGCTGGGGTTGACTGCACCAACAACCCTGCGCTGCAGGCTGCCTTCGTCGCGGAACACGCGCCCCGGCTCCAGCGTCGCTTCTTTCTTGGCGGCCAACGCTTCCTGTATGCCTCGGTCGCCGACGTCTGCCAGCGGCTGGCCGCGTGGTGGTGTTTCCGAGGCAACGCGCCGCGCAGGTCCGCCGGCGACTTCCGGGCCGAACTCCTGCCCGACACGCGCGCCTTGCGTACGCGTTCCCCCCAACGCTTCGACAACGTTAGCGCCGCGGCGCTCGTCTCGCATCAGACCGGATGGCAGCACGCGGTCCAGCGTGCGTGATGCACCGGCACGGACGGTGCCTTCCTTGATGCCGGCCTCGCCCACCCTGACCAGACCCTTGGCTCCGGCTCTGACCTCGCCCGGTGAGGCGGTGAGCGCCAGGTCGAGCGCGCCGACGGGCACGAGGCCCTGGGCAACCGGATTCGCGATCTCGCCGGCCCGGGGCAGCGATGGACCGCCAGCGCGTTCCAGGCCAGACGCCGCGAGGTTGTAGGCGCCGCCGATCGGCGTGTTGTCGGCCACCAGGCCGGCGGCCTTGCCAACCACCGGCTGTACGGCGCGGGCGGCGTCGGAGAAGTATGGGATGTCGACGTTGCCGGCATCGTACGCTCGCAGCGCGAGCGTGAACGGGCTGTCTGAGTTCTCGGTATGAAGCGGTGCCTGGACCACTCCCGCATCGACCGGCTCCAGCCCTCGCAGGCGCGCACGCAGCGTGCCCACGGAGCGCAGCGCCACGTCCTCGCCGCCCGCCGGCACCAGCCCGGACACACCACCGGCGTCATACGGCACGTCGCCGCTCTGTACCGGCTCCAGGCCCTTCACGCCGCCCTGTGGCGCGCCCAGGTCGTACAGGTAGCCTGGTGTACTCCCGACCGGCTCCAGGCCGCGTACGGCGCTTGGCGGGAGGGTCTGCAGCGCCGTGTTGCCGACCGCACCGGCCGTACCGCCACTGGAGCCGCCGCCGAGGATGCTGGCCAGGTACTGCCGAGTCTGCGGCGCGTCCTTGCCCAGCTGCTCCTCGAGGTGCGCTTCCCAGTCCGGCCCGTACTTGCTGACCAGGTTGCCGATGTTGCCCTGCCCCGCGTTGTAGGCCGCGATCGCCGCGCGTTCGTCGCCGCCGAACAGCTTCTGCAGCCGCGCCGTCTCGCGCGCGCCGCCCTCGATGTTCTGCTTCCAGTCGTGCGGGTCGACACCGAGCCCTCGCGCCGTGTCCGGCATCAGCTGCGCCGGGCCGAGCGCGCCTGCAGGCGACGTCAGCGTGCGGCCGTCATCGCCCTTGACGCGGTAGCCGGACTCCTGCCGCAGCTTGCGGTCGTAGGTGTCCGGGTTGATGCCATTGCGCTGGGCCTGGTCGCGAGCGTAGGCGCGCAACTCGTCCGGGCTCGGGTCCGGTGCGGGGTCCCAGCTCACGCCGGGGATGACGGGCAGCGCTACGATGATGCACCAGCCTTCCCAAAGGTTTCCGCTTCAAGCTGGCTCACGGCCTGGCGCAGGAGCCCGATGATCGTGTGCTTGTCGCCATGCGCAGAAAAGTGATAGACGGCGTTGAGGTCCTTGTACGTCGCGAAGTAGCACAGGAAGCCGCCGGCGCCGCCGTCCTTCTCCGGCCGATCTGCTTGCTCCATCTGGGCGAGCGTCTGCCGGGCCGTGTTGATGATCCGAGAGTCCTCTTCTGACGCGATGGTGTCCCAGTCGATGTTCATGCCGCCACCAGAGGCGCCGGAGCGGACGCCTGCGTCTCTACCGGCCCGGCATCCACGCGCAACGGCTGTGGAGCCCGTGCCTGTGTCCCGCCGTCCGCGGTTTCCCCGGAAACGCCGTCTCCCAGCACGTACTCGCGTACCCACTCCGGCACCGGCGCTCCCAGCTTCACGGCGTCCAGCGCGTCGATGCGGAACTGCCTGGGGAACTTCTGCCGCTGCTCCAGCCACAGGTCCTCGCCCTCGCCGGTCGGCATCTGCTGCATCTCGCCCGTGGGCAAACCGGTCTGCGGGTCGATTACCGGCTGCGTCGTCATCACCGGGTGCAGGAGCATCCCGGTCTGCTGGTCGACCTGCAGCGGCCATTCGTACTTGCGCTTGTACGCCTGGATGCGCTCGGCCGGGTTGCCGCGGCGCATGCCCATCGCCAGCATCGCCGTCTCCAGGCTCAGCTCCGTCAGCTCCGCGAGCTCCTCGCCGATCTCTTTGTCCGACTCCGCGATCGCCTTTGGCTCCGTCATGTACAGCCAGGCCGTGAAGTAGGCGAACATCTGGTACGGGTTCTGCGGGTCGAGCCTGGGCATGGACGGGAACGGCGTCGGCTGCTGCATGGTCATTACTGCATCCCTCCCACCGCGGCGCCAGCGGCCGGCTCGGTCGGCGCCGGGGCGAACGATTGCGAGGGCTGTGCAGCGGGCGCTGCCTGTGGCGCGGGCTGGCCGCTGAACAGCTCCGGCCGCTGGGCCACAGGCAGCCAGACCCCGGCGCCGGTCTTGATCGCGTCCTCGACCATCTGCGGAAAGTAGTACAGCGTCAGCACCGGCTGGGCGATGCGCATGCCGTAGTCCTTGCGCAGGTTCTTCACCTGGGCTGTGACGTCGTTGGTGTCGGCCTCGATGCCCTGGATCAGGGTGCGGATGCCGCGGTCCATGAGGAACAGCGTGTTGATCATGCGCTTGTTCTTCTGGTCCTCGGTCTCCTGCCGCGTGCCCACCGTGATCGTCTTGCCGAAGCTCACGTCGTCCGGCCCCAGGGTCATGAACTCGCCCTGCGCGATCTCGTCGCCGCCGGAGCGCGTCAGCTTGTCGGTGGCCACCAGCTGGTACTCTTCGTCGTTATTGTCCAGCCAGTTGCACAGCATCTTGTCGTACTCGATCCAGCCGAAGTCGAGGAACTGCAGCCACGAGGTCTGCTGCTGCTCGGTCTCTGAGGTCGAGATGTGGAACGCCGTAGCCGACGCCTGCGCCACGACGTCCGGGTTGGTGTTGACCAACAGCTCGCCGCAGGTGGCGTCAATTTCCACCGTCAGCTGCGCGATGATCTTGTCGAGGTCCTCGTTGGCCACGATCGCCCACGGCTGCACTCGCGTGCCCGCCGTGTAAACGATGGCGTCGGTGCCTTCGGCGCTCTCCACCGGCCGGATCGCCTGCAGCTCCTGCAGCTTCTTGATCTCTTCCGGCGTCTTGTCGGCGACGACGATCTGGGTGCCGGGACGCGCCCGGAACGCCGTGGTGATGCGGATCGAGTTGACCAGGTTGATCGAGTTGACCAGGTTGAGCAGGGCCCAGAGCACCGGCAGCATCTTCTCGCCATCGGCGCCGGGCGCGAACGTGTCGCCGGGGATCACCACCGCCGCCGCCGCACGCTCGCCCTCAGCGCAGGTCGTGTTGCGCTCGCACCAGACGATCTTGCCGTCCTTGCCTTCGTCGTCGGCCACGACCTGGTATATCCAGCAGCCGTCGTCGTAGCCGTAGACTAGGCGCTCCTTGTCCTCCTCGTCGTCGGTGCCGGCGCCGGGCGGGCTGCCGCCGTCCGCGGCCTTGCCTTCCTCCATGCTGCGCGGCGCGGCGATCGGCTCCCAGTTCACCCTGCCGTTGTTAACGCTCAGCGTGCCCTTGTTGGCGTAGGTCTCCTTGAGCGCCGACGTCTGCACGTAGTGGCGCCAGGCGAAGCGCTTGGGCCGGAACGTGCCGGCGGGCAGCTCCGGGAAGGCGCAAGCGGCCGGGTTGTAGACCTCGACCTGCAGGCCGGGGGAGCCGTCGTCCTTGCGGCGCTGCACGATGCGCCAGCATGCGTAGCCGTCGATGAACTGGTGGTCGCGCGTCGGGTTGGTGACCTTGAGGCCCTCGTCTGCCAGGGCGTTCGCCATGGTCAGCGCCCGGCCCAGCCGGTCGGCCTGGTCCACCAGGGCCTGGGTCGGCGCGCCGCTCTTGACCGCGTGCGGGATCACGTCCGTGTACCTGGGATACCCTGCCGCCTTGCTCTTCATCGCGCGCGACGTCCGGATCACGCGCGTCGAGCTGATTTCCCCGGAAACGCCCTGGGCGAAGTCGGCGGGCAGGTCTGAGGGCAGGCGCATCATCGCCAGGCCGCGGTACAGCGGCCTGGCGCTCTCGTAGGCCTTCATCGGCTTGGAGTTGAACAGCTTCTCTGCCGCACGGATCACCTGCACGGCTTCGGTGAGCTTCTTCGGCAGGCGCCTGGTCTTGGTCTCAGCCACGTCTTCCTCCCAGCCCGCCGTACGAGCGTGCGGGTGTGTTGCGGACCAGGCCGCCGTAGGTGCGCTTCTCGGTGTTGGACGGGAGCACTACGCGGGCCGGACCGGCAACGTCCTTCTCGGTTTCGCCCTCTTCGTACTCCTCGTTGGCGCACTCCATGGCCGCAATCAGGTTCTCGTTCATGCGGTACACGTCCTTCGTGCGCCCCTTCGGCGTCTCTGTGTAGATGTAGTGGTAGCCCTCGATTTCGTCGGCAAGGTCTTCGCCGCCGGGACAACCCTCCACGATGAAGAAGCCGGGCGAGTCCGGCTCGCTGAACGGGCCTTGCGGCACCCGCAGGTCGAGCTCTTCCTTGAACGTGGGCACACGCCCGCCGGGGTAGGAGTAGAACAGGCGCTCCATCAGGTCGATGCGGTGCAGGCGCGGTGCACCCGACGTGCCGCCGTTGCCGCCCTTGGCCGTGGCGAAGCCGTGCGAGTCGTTGAGGAACTTCTGGTTCGGGTCACCGCGGCCGCGCTTGGTCTTGTAGCGCTCCTTGAAGCGTGCGACGACCAGGTTTAGACTCTTGCCCTGGTCCTTGTCCGGCTCGCCCCACGCCTCGCGCAGCCAGCGCCGGTTGTACTGGTCAATGCTCAGGGCCACCACGCCGCATTTATGCTCCGCGCCGTAGTCTTCACCGATGATCGTCACCGGGAAGTACAGGCCGGCCTCCAGCGGCCGTATGTGCACGTCGCGGTCGAACAGCGGGTAGCAGGCGTTGTCTTCGCCGCCCCACTCGCCAAGCACCCAGCTCTCGTAACGCGGCGTACCCGGAGGCGGCAGGTTCTCCGTCAGATAGCGCTCGCCCTCCACCGTCCAGGAGCCGTCCGGGTTGGCGAAGCGCGGGTTGTCCTGCAGGCGTGTCTTGATGCGGCGCATCTGCCCGCGCTCGCAGCGCACGTTGACCCAGTTGCCGCGACGGGCCGGGTTGCAGTCCGCCAGGACGCGACGGTGCTCGATGATCGGCGTGCCGTCCGGGTTGGCGTGGCGCAGCGTTGCCTTGATCGAGATCAGGTCGTCTTCGGTGAGCTCAGTGATCTCGTTGATGTATGCACCGTCGTACTCGGCGGACAGCATCTTCTCGCGCGCCTTCGGGTTGTCGAGGCCACCCACCGTGATACGAGAACCGTTGCGGTAGCGATAGGACGCCGGTTCGTCAGGCGCCCCACCAAAGAAGGCGGTGCCGTCCCCGGGACGAAGAACCTGTTCGTTGAACGTCTTGAGACAGGTGGACGCCAGCGTTACGGCATACTTCCGGACGATGATCCACTGCAGCCCGGCGAAGTGATGCATCAGTTGGTTGATCAGCTCGAGGATCGTGCGCGTCTTGCCCGTCCCGCGCGGCCCTTCTACAAGGACTTCTGGTTCGCGCGCGTTCCAGGCCTCTTCGTTGCCGCCGCGCAACTCTAGCCGGATCGTGGTGTCAGCCGAGGGGGACGCTATTACCATTCGTCACCACCTGCAACACGTAGGTGCGCCGGTCGCTGAGGTCCAGTGTGCGCCCCTTTGGCAGTTGCCCGAGTTCGTTCGCGGTCGAGTTGTGCAGCTTGTCGATTAGAGTGACGATCGCCGGGTCGATCTCGTACTCCTCGACGATGGTCATGTTGTCGCCGGAGCCCAGCGCCTTCTCGCGCATGACCACAAGGCCGGTGCCAATGCCGGTACGTCCCGCCGCGCGTTCGTCCCTGACCGTCAGCAGCAGGTTCTTCAGCAGGTCGTTGGTCGCGATACGGTTGACCTTGTTGGCGATGGCGTAGTCCGCGGCCTCGCGCTGCATACGCGCTTCCTCGGGCTCAAGCGTGTCGGCGTGCCGTCGCCTGAAGGCACCGATTGCCTGGCGCGTCACCGTCAGCCGCTTGTTCGACACCGCGCGGGCGATCGCCGTGTCCTTACCGCCGGCGAGGATCATGCCGATGATGAGTTTGCGCATCTTTGGTGTCTCTAGAACGTGGTGCTGAGGCAAGGTCTGGAAAACTCCCGAATACGAAAAGGCCGCTCCCTGCCTGGGAACGGCCCTCTAACCCAATTGCTATGCGGTTGTGGCGGTAGTTTACACCAAAGCGCTTATTCCCTTTACGTCCAGCGTGTAAACCAACTGCCTACACGGAGCGACGAATCCCTCCGTGCCCTTCCTGCTGGCGGCTGACGGCTTGTGCTTCCACACGGTTAGCAGCGGCAGCTTGCGGGCCTTGGCGCCCGGCCGCACGTCACGCATCAGCGCCACGAACTCGCTCAGGGCGCAATCCCGTGCACAGCGGGGGCAATACAGCGTGGCGGGGGCCTGCTGCATTACAACCTGCTGCCGGCGTGGCTGGCGTAGCGTCTGCGCTCCGGCCGGGTGCCGGCGTCGTCTTCGCGTGACAGGGCCGTGAAGCCCTCGCCGTACTCGACGTTGCCGCACTGCAGGCAGTTGTACTCGACGCCCTCCGCCAGCCGGTCGCGGTGCATCGTCCCGTTGCAGCGTCTGCAGCGCCTCACGGGTGCGATGGGCGGTCTAAAGGGGCCGCGGCAGCGCTTCCTCCGTTTGCCGGTCGCGGGCGCTTAGGCATGACCCAGAGACCCCCCCCTGCGAGGTCGCGCCGGACTTCGAAGCTGTCCTTCTCGAGCCGCTTCTTGATCGCGCTGAGTAGCTGCCCGAGACGGAAGTTGTTGACCTCGCCGTCCGGTTCGATGAACAGCACCTCGTCACCGGTGAGGTCGTTAAAGCCCGCGACGATCGCGGCGTACCTGTCGTTGGGGTCCGGCGGCAGCTCGCTCTTGTTGCGTACTGTTAGCTTCATAGCGGGGGTTTCTCCTTCAGTCCTCTTTGCCTTCCATGTAGCGGCCGTACGCCGGGTTCATGGCGCGTATCTCTTGCTCGGCGATGTCGGCGCGCTCACGGCACGGTTTGCAGAGCATCTGCGGCAGGTCCGTACCCGGCAGACGTTCCGCCGGGTTGTCGCAGTCCGGCACCAGACACGCTCCCGGGGCCTTCTGTGCTCTGAGTACCGTGAGGCGCATCCGTCTACTCCTGCGTCAGGCCGTCTTCGGCGGTAACCGGCAGCGCTGGCTCCGTCGCGGCCTTGAGGAAGTGCTCGACGAACGCCTGGCCTTCCTTCGAGCGCGAGCGTTCGACCACCGCACGCAGCAGCAACTCCCTGGCGTTACCGTCGTTGATGTCGAAGCCCTCGCGCAGGCCGTCCGCGTCCTCGACGCCCGCCGCTACCGCAAGGTGCTGCGCGTTGGCCGTCCAGACTGCCAGCTCACGGTCGACCTCATAGTCGCGTGTCTCCGGGCTGACCTTCTTCGGGTTGATCCCCTGAATCACAACGGCGGCCAGCAGCGGTACGGCCTCCGCCGGGCCAGCAACGAGGTGCTCGTACAGCACCTCGTAGAGCTCGTCGTCACGGGCGTCGATGTCCCGCACTGCCTTCGCGACCTTCTGCTCGACCACCTGGCGTCCCTTGGTGCAGTGCTGGTCGAAGCAGGACTCGTTGGTGCAGAACAGCTCGAACGGGCTTTTGTCGTCCTTCTGCAGGTAGGCCGCGCCCGTGGTGCACTTCGTGCGGCACTCGATGATGTCGGCGAAGTAGCCGGGCCTCTCGCGCAGGTTGTAGTCGTACCAGCCGTAGAGCTCGTGGCGCTCGTCCACCGGCGCTACGAAGCCCTTGCCCTTCTTTGGCACGAGGCCCGGCGTGCCACGGGTGCCCATCTGCGCCGCGGCCTGCTCGTTGCGCTCGTCCCTGGTCAGCGTCTTGATCAGCGGGCCGTCGGTTTCCGGGGAAACGTTCTTGAACACCGGGTCCTGCGAGAGCACCGCGGGCCACTTCGAGGTCTTGCCGGGGGTCTTCGGCGCCGCGCTGCCGTCGCTCTCCGTCTTCTTCGCCGCGGCTCCGGCCACGCCCTCGGCGGCCTTCTTGCCCGCGCTCTGGGCCTTGGCCCAGGCTGCGGTTGCGCAGGTCCACTCGCCTGAGCCCTCTTTCCTGAGCTTGCTGCCCTGCGTGGTCGGGCTGTACGACGTCCACTCGTCGCGAGGGATCGTGTGCACCTTGGCGGCGTGCTCGGCCTTGAAGGCGTCGACGTCAAACACCGGCGCGGACGTGTCGTACTGTCCGTCCTTGTACAGGCGGCGCCAGTCGGCTACGGGGTGCCTGCCGACGTGGTACGCGATCGTGAAGCGCACGCGGCCGACGCGCCAGTCGGGCGTCCCTGACGTTAGCACCCCCAGCGCTTCTTTCGCCTCGGTCTCGTGGAAGTGACCGTCGGAGCCCATGAGGCCGAGGAACTCGCGGGCCGCGTGGGCGCTCATCTCGCCCGTGTCGACGTGCTGCAGCACGAACTGCGGCAGCCTGAGCAAACGCAGGTTGTTGCTCACGGTCGACCGGTCCAGCCCCATCGCCGCGGCGAGCTCCTGCACCCCCATGCCGTCGATCTCCAGCGCCTTCTGCCAGGCCCGGTACTCCTCCATCGGCTTGAGGTCGCGACGCCGTGTGTTCTCAGACAGCGCCGTAATCGCCATCTGGTGATCGGTCGCCGTTACTATTTCCAGCGCGTACCGCGTGAAGCCCAGCAGCTTTAGCGCCTCGAAGCGCCTGTGGCCCATGCGCAGCTGATAACGCTCGCCCGCCACGCGCACGCTCGGCGCGTAGTAGAGCCCGTTGAGCTTGATGTCCTCCGCCAACTCCTCGATGCCGTCCATCGAGGTCCGCGGCTGCCACGGGTTCGCATCGACCAGCCTCAGGTCGATCTCGTCGAACGTCCGCAGGCTCATCGCCGGTTGCTCCGTACTTGTCGTCACGTTATGTGCTCCTACCTGAACTACGTGCCTGCCAACACGGCTCACACACCGTGCTTATGAGCTTCCTGTTGCTCTTCCGGTCGTTGCGGCCGCCGTGCGCGACCCTGATCACCCAGAAGCGCGGCGTCTCCTGCGGTATGACCTCCGTGCACAGCGAGCACCGCGCCGTTGCCGTGCCCGTCTGCCGGGCGCAGGAGCGGCAACGGCCCGTCTTGCCCCTGCCGCTGATCGTCTTGCCGCAGTCGCATTGCTTCCGCTTGTTCCACAGCCAGCGCTTCTGGCGCTCCGCCCGTGTCATCGGAAGCGCCCCCAGCCGCACCGCCGGCGACATCAGGCCCGCTCCACCTGCAGTACGACGCTGAGCCGCCAGCGCGCGCCGCAGCCTTCGCACTCCAGCACGTCGCCCTCGTCCGGCACCCGCACTTCGACGCCGCAGCCGCACGTCCCGATACCACCACCAGCGATCAGCTTCACCTCCGGCGCCAGCTCGATGCCGTGACAGATGCCGCGCTCTTCGGCCTCCAGCAGCATCAGTTCACCAGCGCCGCGTGGGTGCGGCCGACGACCAGGTAGCCGCGCAGCTTTGGTACCGCGTGCCAGGCGTCCGAACCACCGTGTTGAGGACACAGCAAGCAGCGCTGCTCTACGGCCTCACCGAGACAGCAGCACGGGCTCTTCAGCCGGTCTTCGTCCCTCAGCGGCACGAACGTCAGCATCGACGTCCGCCGTGGCCAGTACTCAAGGCCGACAGCTCCAAGCTGCGAAGGTGTCACCCCACCGTCCGTAGACCACGTAGGCAGCGGCAACGTTGGTTGCGTCGTCGGTGACGACGTCGTACCAGCTCCAGCCGTACTCCCGCTCGAATAGCTCGGCGTAGTCGTTTCGGGAGAGCTGGAAGACGCCGGCGTGGGCTCGGCTGACGTCGTGGGTCGCCGGATGCGTGCCCAGGCCGCTTTCGCAACGCGCCACGGCCACAGCATCCGCACACGGCCACGGCTGAGCGCAGATGAGGGCGATAAGGTTGCCATCGCTCAGCCCTCGCTCATCGGCGACGGGTTCTTCACCACCGCCACGTACTGGCCGCAGCACTTCGAACGCCAGCCGTGACGCCTCTCCGCCTCGCACGGCTGGCCGCAGCCCGTGCACTCCAGGTGGTGCGTCTCCTCGTGCAAGTGGGCTTTGATTCCGCCGTACCTGGTTGGCATCTACGTCCTCGTTTCCTGGGGAACGGCTACCGGCGCGGCGCCACAACACGAGGTGACGAAGCGCGTCGATACGAAGCCCTGACCTCGCGTCCTCGTTGCGCGTTTGACCCGTGAACAGGGCCGGTTGCACTCGCTGCACGCGTCCTCGTAGGTGGGTGTTGTTGGGTTCATTCGCTCCTCCGTTCGTTAGGGCTAAGCACGCGAGGCTGATACAGCAGACGAGGGTCAGCAGCCGTCGCGAGCTGGGGCATTTCAGGCTTCCGGCCCTTCGCTGGCCACCGACACGTCGACCTTCGCCAGGTGCGTGAACTCGTCCGGCAACGTGATCTGGATCGTCTGGGCGACGCGGCGCTGATGCTTCGGCACACGCAGCTCAAGGCGCAAAGCGAACTCGTTGGCCGACAGCCTGCCGGGGTCGGTCTTGCGTACCTTCGGGTCGCCGAAGCCGTTTGTCGGCAGCACCAGCCAGAACTCCTGGTTCTCGTACTGCGCCGGCACTTCAAGCGCGATCGGCGGCTTGCTCGGTTGGTTCATCGTGTCTCCTCACCTCCCCAGCGCTTTAACGCTGCGGTCTAACGCTTGCCTGCCGTCATGCGCTCCCGGCGCGTCAGGTGCTCTTCGTCGTCCGCCGGGCAGGCTCCATCGGAGGCGTGGCCACGGCAGGACGCCAGGACGTAAGCCATCGAGACCTTGTTGTTCAAGGCTGCCCGGCGCAGGCAGTGCTCCATGCAGGGCGCACCGAAGCTGGCGACGCCGTCGCGGATTTGCCCTTCCACCGTGGGGTTCGTGGAGATGCCGTGCGTTCTGAACAATTTCAGAACGGCTCTTACGTCTTCTTCGTCTTGATTGGGTCGTAGAGAGTTACTTAGATCACTTTCTTCACCGGAAGCACCAGAAGAAGAGGAAGAGGTAGACGGGTTCGCAACGCGTTCTGAATCCGTGCGCTCGCTGTTCTGAACATGTTCCGAACCATCACGTCGAACCGCACGGGCGTTCGCCATGCGCGCCGCGGCGTCGTCGGACGCCCTGTAGCGCTGGTCGGAGTCCGCTATCCAGAGCCGCCCGTCGCGCTCTTCGAGCTTCCCCCAGCCCTTGAGCCGGTTGATCAGTGCCACCGTTGCGGCACCGCTCTTGTGCAGGTGGAAAGCGCACGCCGGCGCGGGCGGCAGGGAGCCGCGCGGCTCCTCCTGGTTGCCCACGCACTGAAGGAAGTAGAGGTCACGGAAGTCCGCGGCGCTCATTTCGTGCAGGCGTGGATCTGTCAGGTCTGCTGACAGCCCTCGAAACCACCACATCTTCGCTTGCGTCCTCTTCGTCTCGTTCATAAGCGGCTCCCGACGTTTGCCCCGCCGAAACGTCCGCTAAGCTCCCCCTTTTGTGGCTGAGGGCACTCGTGCGCCCTTACGGCTGTTGCAGCTGCGGCAGAGCGTCTGTAGGTTCTCCAGCGTCGCGAGCCCACCGTGACGCTCGGGGTGCTTGTGGTCGGCACGGAGGAAGCGGCGCGAGCCGCACGTCACGCACTTGAAGCCGTCGCGCTCGAAGACCTCCCATCGGATGTCCTCCGGGATCGGCCTCTTTCGGTACGGACGGCTCGCAGGTTCGATCATCGCGTCTTCGGCGGCTTCGTCGACAGCAACTTGCGCACACCTCTCGTCGTAAACGGCCTGGATTTCTTCGAGAGACACGACCCGCTGAGCGTCGATGAACAACTCGGCTAAGCGGAATTTGCCCTGCGGGGTTGGTAGGCCCCACTCCTCGAGCAATGCTTCGCCGATATGCATCACGGCCAGGTCGACCGGAAGCGAGGAGTCGCGGCCAGGCTCGAACTCGTCCAGCTCGGCCTTATATGCCAGCAGCGCTTCGTCTAGGTTCATCGCCGCGCCCTCGCCCGCCTGCCGCGCTTACGTGGCGTCCTGGGCGCCTTCACGGTGCCCCAGCCGCATACAGAGCACGCCTGTACCGGTTTGCCCCGTGCGTCATACGTAGAGACCAGCAGGCCGTCACCACGGCGTTGCTCACGGCAGCGCGGGCAGTAGTCCCGTTGTGGTGCTGGTGCTCCGCCCGGACACTCGCCCGGCAGGTGCCAGGTATCGCAGAGGCCGCAGAGGTAGCTGTGGTCGTTCATCGCCCGCCCGCCTTCGTCTGGCGCGTCAGGTCCTCGATGCACTCCCTGCAGACGCAGAAGATGCCGGCACGTCCGTAGTTGTGCCCGCCCATCGTTACCAGCGCCGAACCGCACAGCAGGCACGAGGTCACTAGATCAGCGGCCAGCGGCGCCAGGGCGTCTTCGATCCGGTCCAGGAGGACGGTCATGACTTCACCAGCTCGCGCTTGCGGATGCCGTTGGGGTGGAAATGCCAGATGCGGCCGTCGTAGAACGCGCGACCGTTGCGTGCGATCACGAGCGACCATCCTTCGGCGTGGTTCTCAGCAATCTCCGGCAGCACGCTTCCCGCCTCACGGAACCGGCGGCGCTTGGCGATGAAAGGGCAGGTCGCCAGCGAGTAGCGCGCGCATTCTTCATGCATCCACGGATCGCCGAAGCAATCGCGTTCCGCCTGGTCGTAGGTGTTGGTGGTTGCACCCAGAAAGGCGAGCCGCTCGGTTCGCTCGATGACTTGACCGCAGATGCCGCAGAGACGTTGCCGAGCGCACTCGGATACCAGGGCCGTGTCGAGCAGGGCAAAGCTGATCGGGTCGGGCTTCAGGTCGACCATGAAGGGCACGACCATTCCGCCGAACGTCGGTCTATGGGCGAGGCGTGGCGGAATTACAGTCACCGTCGCCTCCCCACCGGTAGCAGGTCGAGCTCACGGCAATGTCTGCAGTACAGGCCATGGAATGCCCAACGGAGGTGCACGAGGAGGCTCATGGAAGCGCCTGACGTATCCGCACGAGGATGCAGTCGTCTTTGTGATTGAGGCCGTCGCCGTCATAGCCGAAGCTCTGACACCAGCCGCAGCCGACGACGTGAGCGTCGTCATCGGCGTTCAGGTCGTCCATCGCGTCGTGCGCCTCTTTCAGTAGGGCTTCGAGGCCGTCAGCGCGAACGTTGGCCTCAGTCGCACGGATATCCATGCGTTCGGCGTACCCGATCGCCACACGTGCCCTCTCCAGCGCACCGAGAAGCTCGCTCGCAGTGTCCTGGCTCATGCCGGGTACTCGCGCACGCGCAGGTCTTCCGGTAGGTCTTCAAGCGCCGTGCCGGGGCGAGCACCGCCGAGCTGCTTGACGAAGCACGCCACGCCCGCCTCAGCGCACTGAGCGACGATGCTGCGTGCCCATGCCGGGTCGAAGACGCGATGTTTCGGGCCGCTCTCACCGCCGACGATTACCCAGTCGAGCGTCTGCTCCCACGTCGCGCAATCGTCGCGATGCATGAAGGTTTGGCCGCAGGTGCAGCGCTTCCCTGTGCGCTTACTAAGGATCATGTGCAACCAAGCAGGGTCTAGCGCGACTGGCCCAAGCAACGGCTCAGCGCTGACGAAGCGCACCGCCGCCGGGGTGTCCAGCAAGATCGGGATGCGCTCGTCTGCCCAGCGCTGGTTCTCTACCGTGACGCCTAGCCAGACGTTCGGGAGGGGCCCGTGTCCCGTCTCCGCTTTGTACGCCTTGACGAACTCACGCATGATCGCGGGCCGCTTCGTGAGCACCTGAAACTGGTGCTGCTGAGCGAGGCGCATAACGTCGAATACCAGCGCACGGAACTCGTACATGATGTTCTCGTGGAACAGGTCGCTCATGCTGTCGACGAAGACGCGTCGCGGCGTCTTCCACGAGAACGGCGCCTCCAGCCGGTCAGGGTGCAGCACCACGTTCTCTGCGGCGTTGGCGGGCGTCCACGGCTTGAACTCAGCAGGCCAGCCCGGACTCCCGGCGTAGCGAGCCGTCAGCGTCTCCGCATAGCAGTGGGCACAGCCGGGCGAGACCTTGCTGCAGCCGGTGCTCGGGTTCCACGTCGTGTCCGTCCATTCGATGTTGCTCTTCGTGGCGCTCATGACGAGGCCTCGCCCGCGTGCCGTACGTCCCACGCTTCGTGGTTGCGCAGCACCTGCCTGGTGATGATCTCGTAGCGGCCGCGGCCCCACGGTCCGTCACCCTTCGTGAACTTGCGGTACTCCGGCAGCCGGTCGCGCTCCTCCAGGCCCGCCACGATCTCGGGGAACGTGCGGCCCACCAGCGCCAGGCACCAGGCGTACTTCCACAGCGTCTTGGCGCGGCGCAGACGTCCGTCCTCGTGCCTGACCGTGAGCTCGCCCGAGAGCCAGTCCTCGCGCTGGTTGCCGGGCTCGTCCAGCAGCGGACGCCGCGGCACGCGGATCTGTACGTCGTTCATTTCGGCTCCGTCTCCGCCCAGTACGGGCACTCTTCAGCCGGCCGGCGCGTCAGCGTCTCCCACGCTTCCCAGACGTCATCGGGGTAGGTCCACTGCCGCGCGTCGAAACCGGCCAGCAGCAGACAAGAGATGAAGGCGTTTTGAAACTTCGATGGCGGCGGCGCGTCACCGTGGCGGTCGCGCACCTTGTTCTCAGAGAACACACCGCGGCCGCGGAAGAGGTACACCCAGTCAACCCAGCCCTCGAGCGACTCCTGCGGTACGCGGCAGTGCCAGGCCTTGAGCATCCCGCCGAGCTTGAAGCCCCAGTCCAGCAGCGTGTCGTCGAACGCCGCCTCGGTCATGTGCTCTGGCTGCGGCCAGGCCCATTGACGCCCGCGCTGGTCGACCAGGTGCGTCAATGTGCCCTCTGAGTCCTTGAGGCGGCGTACGGGCCGCCTGCGCGGGCGGTTGAGGCCGTGCTCTGCGGGGTCGATGGCGCCTTGCTCGGCCAGACGGCGCAGGACGGCAACCGGCAGCTCCGAGGCGCGACGCTTGGCCTTGAAACCGGTGCGCTTTAGGCCCCTGCCCGGCAGACGCTCGCGCTTCGCGGGCTTCGGCGAGGCGTTGCCCATCGCGCGGAACTCGGCGGTTGTAATGACGGCGGGGGGAGTCGTCATATCTTGTCTTTCTCGCTACGTTTCCGTGGCGGGTCCATCCCCCAGGAGCGCTCGACCGGCTAGGTAGACGTTTCCTGGGAAATGAGCCCGCAACGTGCTGCCCGTTTCCCCTCCAGGCGTTAGAGGGGGCGGACGCAGCTCGCCGTTTGTGCGCTAGACGGGTGTCGGTGGCGCCTGCTGGATCGTGATGCGTACCTCGTCGTTGGCCCAACCGGGCGTCGGCTCGTGGCCCGGGTTGCCGTGGCCGCTCATCGAAACGAAATACTGCTTGTCCGGCGTCCCGAGGTTGCCGGTTCGGAGCAGCCCTATCACGGCGCCCCATGCGTCGGTAGCAGCGTCGATGCCGGCAGGGTTCTGGCCCTTAACGGCCTCTTCGAGATCGCCGGGCATTTCGTCCGTTGGCAGTTCGTTCGGGGTGATGGTCTTCGTGACACTCCAACTCATGCTGCGGTGTACTCCCTCTTTGAACTCGTGCTGTTTAAGTGCGACTCTTCGCCGCGACAAACGGACCGAAGGGACGGCCGCCGATGGGCCCAGACGACGAAACCCGGCGCCTGACCTGCCTGGGAGGGGGCCCCAGGTGGCTCCCCTCGATCCGTTTGTCGCGGCGGCGCAGCGCTTTTACGGGACGCTGCGCACGCCGTTGCCCTTCTTTCACATGACTGGCCTCCTGACGGCTAATAGCGACTCCTCGTCGCGGAGAGAGGCTGAACGAAGTTGCCGACGGGCTTTCTGCCTGCTTCCCTAAACCCTTTCGGGCCACATTGCGCACGTTGTGGTTGGCCGCTGCTAGGCTCCGTGCCAACGCCGGATTCCCCGTCTATCCATGAGTGTTCGCGTCGGGAGTTTCACCCTAGCGGCCCGCTCACATCTCTTCGTTCAGTCCCTCTCCGCGACGCCGCTCCAGGGCGTGAGCCCTGAGAGAAGAGCGGCGTCGCGTCTTTACCAGAACCGTGGATATGGCGTCTAAGCCGGCATCACCTCCTAGTACCGCTGGCCGCTGTTGGCGGGCTGGCGGGCCTTCTGCCACGAGATGCCGTCCGTGCCCTCCCACCCGACAGAGGCGCAAGCTTTGTTCTTGCACTTGAAGTGCGGGGACTTCGGGCTAGGCCGGTTGCCCCGGTTGTCGTAGACCTCGCCACCGCAGTCAGGGCAGCGCGGAGCCGGACTCCCTGCGTCATTGGGCGCTGCAGTCGGTTGGGACGCGCCAGAGGACGCTACGGGGCCGGACGGGCCGTACTTGCCGCCCATCGGGTCAGGCGTGTAGCCCTTCTCGGCCAGGGCCGCGGTCAGCACGCCGACGTTGACCACCAGCTTCTTGAGCTCTTCGGACGGCGTGCCCTCTACCAGCTTCCAGTGCACCTTTACGCCGGCCGGGTTGACCGTGAAGATGTTGGCTTCCGAGCGTTCGGCGGTCATAGCGACGCCTCCGGCAGGTGCAGCACGACGTCGAGCAAGTGGCGCTCTCCGTTGCCCTCCGCTGAAATACCTGCAAACGAGATAAGGCCGAGTGCCTTCAAGCGCTTTATGGTCACGTCCAGCTCGCCCGTCGTCTGGATCGTCTGGATGCCCAGGTCGACCATGTTGACGTGGCAGTGCGGTGACTCCATGCGGGCGCAGGCGTCTGCGATATCGGCCAGCGCCATCAGCGTGAGCTTTTGACGCGGCGTCTCGAGGTCTTTAACCGTGAGCTCCCCGGCGCGTGCTAGCAGGCTCACGACTTCACCTTGACTTCCAGCGACATCGTGACCATGCCGGGCACGCGGTACGGCTTGACGTCCTCGGCTACCGTCGTCTTGCCCGCCAGGGCGCGCAGCACCGTCACGTCGACCGTCAGGGCGTTGCTCTTGTGCAGCGCCTTGACCAGCGCCGCCGGCATCGCTGCCACGTCGTAGCGCTCGGCGCCCGTGCGGGTCTGCAGGCGGGCTTCGATGCCGCGCTCGCCGTCCCACAGCGTGTCCGCCGGGTGCAGGTCCAGCCAGCGGCGCAGACGCACCGCGATCTTTTCCTTCTCGGCCCTGGCGCTCGTCTCCTGGGCGCGCCAGCGGTCGTATTCGAACAGCAGGCCCACCAGGTCCGCCTGCTCTTCGGTCTCCTCTTGCTCCAGACCGGCCAGGAAGCCGGCCAGCGGGCTCTCGTCTGTCTTGTTCGTCATCGTCTATTCCCCCTCTAAATCAGCCGCCCACACCTGCCACAGCAGGTAAGCGGCGCAAAGCACAACTACGATCGTGATCACCAGCGCGCTCACCTCAGATGACCTCCACGTTCGGGCCGATGGCGTAGCTCACGAAGCCGTCAACGTGCAGCCCGCCGACGTGCACCACCAGGTGCGCGAGGATCGCCTTTGCGGCTGCTTCCCGGTCGCTGGTGCGGATGCGCACGTGGATCTGCGGCAGGACGAGGAACTCTTCCTCGACGTCGTCGCAACCCTCGAACACCGGCGTGTCACGCAGGCGCTCGAGGGTTTCCAAGGAAACGCTGCGGGCGGCGATCCGGGCCGGGGTGTCGAGGTTCGGGTCAACGTACGGGTCAACCGGTACCAGGCGCAGGCGGCCTACGTTCCAGTTCGGCAGCTTCCCGTGCGGGCCGGTCATGGCGCTGCCGGGCTTTCGTCGATGTCTACGCCAACGCCCCGAGCCTTGAGCAGCGCCGTCGAGCGCAGGTACAGCTCCATGTCGCGAAGCACGGCGTATGCCTGGCTCTCCGTCATGTCCTGGTGAAGTTCGGGGTATCGGTCGCAGACCTCGGTGATTCGCGTGTGGTCGTCAACCGTGATCGCGAACGAAAGGTACGCCAGGTCATGTGCGACCATCAGCGCCTTGTACATCTCGGGCGCCGCAGCAGCGAGGAAGACGTTTGCCTTGATCTCCTCGGCGTCCTCTGTGGGCTCCCATGCCTCACTCGTGCCGCGGTTGTTGAGGGCAACCGTGTGCGCTTCTAAGAGCACGTGGGCGCCGCCACCTTGGTAGTAGTTATCTTCGCCGACGACCTCTAACCAGCGGCCCGAACCCGTTCCATTTAGGCGGACGCGCCACGGGGCGTTCGTGATCGCAAGGTCGCGGCTCATACCCGCACCCCCGCCACGATCAACATGTGGCTCGCCTGCCAGCCGATCCCCGCAACATGAGACCGCCAGCCCCCGTCCGGTACGGGTGGCAACGCCTGCTGCAGCTGGGCGATCAGGCTCAGCGTGTCGGCGCAGAGCGGTACCCCGGGCACGTCGTACTCGGCTACCTCGGTGAGCAGCTGGCGGGCGGCGTACTGCGTCATCGCGTCGTGCATGTCCGGGTCGGTGGAGCCTTCGAAGCGGGCGATCAGCGTCAGGACTTCGCGGTCCAGGGCGGTTAGCTCGGTCATCGCGCTAGCACCGTTTCTGGCCGCGTGAACACGCTCCACGGCACGGGAGGCGCGAGGCTCAACACGACGTAGCCTTCCGGGATACCGAAGTGCCCGCCATGCTGGACGTGCAGCACCATGAGCAACTGATCTTTGAAGGCAAACTCGCCGGCGTCGTCCGGGTTCCACTCGCCGTCGCCGTAGGGCTCGTCTAGGTGGGCGTCGGCCCATTCCTGCAACGTCGGCCAGTACTTCTGTAGCAGGAGCAAATCGCCTGCGTTGTAGTCGCGGTCGTTCAGGCGGAAGTCGGCGCGCTTGATGCCCTGCTTAACGGCCTCGTATTCGTTAGGCCAGCACTTGAGGAAGTGAACGGTTCTCACGATCCCGCCTCTGTCGCCCAAAGCCAGCCGAGTCCGGTCAGGGCAAAGCGGACGCGCGGCTTGCGGCGCTTCGTGGTGGCTACGTGCGTCATCGCCGTAGCCCCAGCTGCGCGTGGCCGGGGTGCATCGGCACCAGCGTGATCCGCTGCGGTGCCGCTTCTACCCGTGCCAGCTTGTCGAGGATGCCGGGGTTCTTCGTCGCGTCGACGCCGCCCGTGTGGCCCGCGTCGCAGCGCACCATGTAGAAGCCGGGCCGTCGCGGGTGCTCGCAGGGCTCGCCGTCGACCGTCACGAGCGCGAGTTCGCCGCCGTCCTGGGTGCAGAACACGGCTGGCGCTTCTTCGTAATCTCTTGGTGTCGTCTGAGTCGTCATCTGTGATAATTCCCCTTGGTCCGGCGCGACCCCTCGTGCCGGTCTACTTGTCCTAGGACGCGCGCTTGGTTAGTCGCCGGGGCGCGTCCTTCTCGTTATCCAGAACCACGTCCTTCGTGCTGTCAGGGTTTGCTCCTTTCGCTCTCGTAAACGGGGTGAATCCGTCGTCGTCTTCCGGACAGGAGGGCTCAACGCGCAGGGTCTGCACGGTTGGCGAGCGGTGCCCGGTGTAGATGGAGGAGGTTGGGCGGGTGAGGCTGGAACGCTGTGTTCGAGCCTCAGGCGGTGGGTCGGAGACAAGGGGACTCGGCCCCTCGTGTAGGGGCTCTAACCGTGGGTTCGAGTCCCACTCAGCGCGCCATTTAAATCCGTCTCCTTGCATTGCAAAGAGACTGTAAGGGTTCTCGTACAGCCCTGTCAAGCGTTTTCGGCGGGGCTGTACGAGAAAATTGACACGAGTCGGGGCAGGAGGCTACATTGAGTCGGCTAAGTATGGACGGACTTGCAACTCTCGTCGCCGAACTCATGGGAGAAATGTCGTACAGGGCGGCCGCCAAGAAGTGGCGCGTCTCTCACATGACACTCTTCGCAATCGTGAACCCTGAGCCTGGCAAGGACGTGCGGCCGCCGCGCCGCGAGGACTTGCTAAAGATCGCCCAGGGCGACGAGCGCACCTACCGCCAACTGGCCCTTGCTGCATACGGCATCCTTGAAGTCGAGAAGCCGAGCGGCGAGCGCAACCTCGTGCCGGCGTTGTAGGACGACGCCGATCAGTGATCGGTAAGCATCTTTGCCGTTTCTTACGGCCCATTCTGCCAACGTCTTCGTCTCAGACATTCCTCGCAACTTAGCATTTCATGCGTTAACTACTCTCCATCGAGTTGTCCGTTACGGTACTATCTGCGCACGTCAGCACGTAGCTGACAACGTCACCTTTAGCTGGCTCCCCGCCGGCCTGAAGATTGACGGCCATGGTAGCGGATAGCTGGAAGATCACTGCGCCAGCCTTCGCCGCATACCTTCTCTCGACAGGGAAGTCACCCGAGACGGAGCGCACCTACGTGTCCCGCGTCAGCGTCTTCACCAGCTGGGCACTGGAGCACGAACTCTGCCCCGCCGAGGCCGACGCCCCGGCCATCCACTCCTACATCGCCCACGAACGCGTGGCCGGCAAGGCTCCCAACACGATGCGCAACGCCCTTTACGGCCTGCGTGCCTACTACGATTACCTGGTCTCGCGTGGCCAGCGTGCCGACAACCCGACCGCAGGCCTCACGGTCAAGAAGTCGAAGACGCTACCGAAGCAGCCGGTCTGTGACGAGGACGTGAAGCGCCTGACCTACGGCGCCAACTGTAAGCGCGACGTGGCGATCGTCGCGTTTTTCTACTCCGGCGGCGTGCGCCTGGCCGAGCTCGCCGAGGTGCAGATTGAGCACGTCCTCTGGGCCTCAGACACCGTGCTGATCCACGGCAAGGGCGACAAGTGGCGGCCGGTGAAGCCCGGCGCTGAGGTCATGGCGCTGCTGCACGAGATCGCGGGAGAGCGTACAGCGGGGCCGTTGTGGCTGACGAAGGACAACGCGGCAATGAGCAAGAAGCGGATGAGGCAGAACTTCGGGCGGCTGGCCACGCGCCGCGGCGTCCGGGCTCACCCGCACCAGCTACGCGCGACCTTCGCCAACAACGCGCTCAAGAGCGGCATGGACCTCGGGGCGCTGAAGGAGGTCATGGGCCACGCCGACATCTCGACCACGGCGCACTACGCCCAGGCGACGGCGCTAGAGCGTGGGCTCAGCCAGATGGACGCAATGAACCTTGCGGGACGGGTGCTCTAGCTCAGTCCGGCACGTACAGCGCCGCCGACTCCAGCGTCAGCCTGCCCGCCACGCCCTTCGGCCCGGAGCGGATCAGCAGGAAGTACGCCTGGCTGAAGTCGTGCGGCTTGAGCACCACCGACGCCGCTCCCGCCTCCACCGTTTGATGCGCGAGGCAAAGGCCGGCGTCGGCGCTGGCGAGGCAGACCTCGATCGGCCCGTCCTGCACGTTCAGTTTCACCACCACGTAGGCGTTGGTGTACGGCGTGCGCGGGATCGGGATGAAGCCGCCTGCGCCGTAGGGTTGCGCGGGCGTGAGTATCTGGCCTGAGAAGCGCTCCTTGTTGGGCTCGTAGAGCTGTACCGTGCCGAGGTCGAACGGCAGTACCTCGCGTCCCGACGCCTCGACGCGGATCACCGTGACGTTGGCCCGCAGCTCGCCCCGGCTGACCGTTTTGGCCTCTACGAGCCGTGGGCGCAGGCCTTCTTTCGCCAGCGCCTCGGTCGCCTCGCCCAGTGCGTCAACGCCCGGCGGCGTCAGGATGGCGATCGGCCGGTCGAACGGGATCGTGTTGCTCGTGCCGTCCGGGTTGACCACACGCGGGAAGTCGTAGCTCAGCACCGACACGTACATGTGGTGGAAGCCCGCGACGGCATGGAAGACGAAGCCAAGCTCCGGCGTCTGGTGCCTGTACCAGAACGTGATCCGCTGGCCGTACGGCTGCGTCGTGGCGTTGAGGTCGTAGGAGAGCAGGAACTTCTCGTAGCTGAGGTCCTGCCCGTCTTTGTACGCCCCGCCGCCGTAGCCCGCATAGAACGACGTGTTGAGCACGCCGAGCAAGAGCACGGCGGCGAGCGCCAGCGCCGGGTAGCGCCTGACCAGCGCCGCGAGGAGCAGCAAGAGCGTCAGCAGAGTCAGCAGGCCCGCCGTGCGCGTCATGGCGCAGTAGTCGCCGCCGAGTACGGTGTCGTAGCCGCAGGCGTTGCGCAGCTCCAGGGCCGAGAAGGCGATAGGCGCCAGCACCGCGAGCACCACGGCCACACATACCAGCGCCATCTGTCGCGGGGAGAGACGTCGCAGCGCCAGCGCGACCGCGCCGCCGATCACGGTGAAGGCGAACGGCATGAGGAAGTTGGTGTAGTACCAGACCTCAAGCACGGGGCCGTGGAAGGCTTCGTAGAGCGCGTAGAACGCCGTGACGCCGAGGCACATCAGGGCCGCAGCGGCGAAGAGTAAGATGTCGGCATGAGTGAGGTCAACCACTACCTGCTTCGCAAACCTTGGGAACCGGAGCCGCGTACGGACTACGTGCCTGAAGACGCCCTCACCGCCGAAGTAATCCCGTGCGCGATGGGCGCTGCTCGATGTGTTACCAACCTCAATCCGATTGATACGACGTGCGCTTGCGGATGGCGAACCTTCCGTCCGAAAATCGGGCTTAGACTGGCCGACATTACTCCCAATCCACCAACCCACTCCAACCCGTAGCAACCCGTAGACGCTGACGCCCGCCGCGACCAGCGGGAACGCCAGCCACCCGGCCTTCCTGAACCACGTCAGGTTGTCGATGCCGTGCGTGCCGCCGTCAACCTCGCGGGCGTAGGCGACCTGACGCGCCAGCCAGTTGACCTCGCCGGTCAGGTGGTAGTAGACAGCGCCGAACACCACCAGGGCGGCCAGCGAGCCTCCTGCAAGGCACACGACGCTTGTGGCGATGCGGCGCCTGTCGCGCAGGTCAGGGTTGGCAAAGAACACCGTCGACAGCACCAGCGCGGGCGGGTACGGCGCGGCGTTGATCAGGTTAGAGCCTACCGCGCAGACCAGCAGGAAGCCCGCTAGAAGACACCACAGCGGCCACCAGCGCGACCTGCGGGCACAGACCGTCATTGCCACGGCCGCGAGCGTAAAGACCACCACGGGCCCGTCTATGTAGTCCCAGTGGATGCCCCAGAGGAAGTAGGTGTGCGTGCCCAGCAGGACGGCGGCGATGAAGGCGGCTCCTGTATTGCGCCAGAGGCCGCGCACGGTCACGAACAGCGAGAACGTGCCGCCGTAGAACAGGCCGAAGCGCAGGGCGAGGTTGGCCCACTCGGCAGGCAGCAGCGAGTACGCCGCGTTACCCACCAGCAGCCACGGCAGGCGGGAGCCCTGGTAGTAGCCGAGGTCGATGTTGCCTTTGAGGTCGAGGAAGTAGCCGGTGTAGACGTAGGGGTCGAGGTAGCCCCTTGGCGGCAGGAACGTCCACCAGCGGTTGAGCAGGCAGAGGACGATGGGGAGCGCTAGCAGCGCGCCGGCGGCGATGTGATCGACCTTCAATCGCATCGGAGGATGTTACATGACGACGCGGTTTCCCCGGAAACGAAGAGGCCCCGCCGAAACGGAGCCTCTTCTCGAGCATGTGCCCGTCGTACGCTGGTGGCGGGAGAGGGATTCGAACCCCCGGCCTTTGGGTTATGAGCCCAACGAGCTGCCGCTGCTCCATCCCGCGATGCAGGCCCCATTCTAGCACAAGCGCTTAAGCCGTTCACGCAACAACGCCCCGTCCCGCTACTGGTCAGGACGAGGCGCGTGCACGCCGGCGACGGAGCGGTAGCCGGTGTCTCTAGGTAAGCACCTCGCCCAGGATCGCCTTCTGGTAGCCAACACATACAGCGGCCCAGTCCATCGGTTGTCCCGCGCCGTAGTCTGCCAGCAGCTTGTTGCGGTCGCTGTTCTCAATGCACTCGCCGACGTTGGACGCCTGCACGATCTTGCTGCCGCACTTCTCGGCTACCTTGCAGGCGATCTCCAGGTAGACGCCGCCTGAGATCCTGCGGTGGTGCTCGGGCTGCGTGATGTTGGGGAACAGCGAGAGGTTGAGGTGGTCGCCGGCGATCGTCGCCCGTACCGTGATCGTGACACCGTCGTCGTCTTTGACGTCGCGTTCCCACATCGCCGGCGCCGTGTCGTAGATAGACGGACGGGGCTTGAACTCGCCCAGTAGCAGGATGGCTTCAGCCGTGACCTTGTCGACCGGGAAGACGGAGGTTGAGCAGCACATCAGCCGCAGGCCACCCATGCCGTCGTATCGGACGTCCGCCAGCTCACCGCCGTCTCGGCCTTGATGCCGCACAGACGCCCCGCACGGCGCTCGACGAACTGCCCCTGACAGTTGTTGCCGTCCGGGCGCGGAGCCGCGTGTACGCCGCTCCAGTACGGCCCCTGGCCATCGTCGTAGAGGATGGCCACACGCGTTGCGATCGGGTCGAGCTGGCACCAGAAGACGTACGGCCCGCCGCCGTTGGCGCCCGTGCCGCTGATGCGCACCGTGCGCGGTCCCATCGTGCGGTTCCAGCGATCGCGGTCCGCCTGCTGCTGGTAGTGGCGCGACAGCGGGCCCGTGTTCATTACCGTCACGTCGCTCGACGCCCTGAAGCTGCCGTCCTTTACATACTGTTCATCGAACGTGGCCATCGCGTGCAGCATCTCGTGTTCGACCACGGCCACGCTGCTGACTTCGAAGTAGGTCGCGAGGTCTGACGACAGGTCAATCGTCACGTCGTAGGGATAGCCCCTGCCGAGGCAGTTTATGTTCGTGGCGCCGCACCGCGCCGCCAGCGACGGCCCGCAGTTCTGATAAATCAGGTGGCCGTCAGACGCTTCGATGAAGTTGATCGCGTAGGTGTTGCCCAGGTCGGCCAGCGCCAGCCGTACGTATTGCTCGACGTTGCCGGCGCAGGCCGGGTTGCGCTCGAAGCGCCAGCGCCATTCGCCGGAGGCGCGTAGCGGGCCGCTGAACGGGTTGTAGCGGTCGAGGCTGGCCCCGCCGTACTGAAACTGGTCATCGTTCTGCTGTGGCGGGAAGCTGGCCGGCGGCGGGTCTGCCGCTTCGCCACGGCTTGCCGCGAAGACGATGATCACGAACAGGGTCAGGGCCAGCCACCATAGGATCGCGAAGCGGACGGTCATCTACTTCACCTTCTTCTGCAAGCAGTCGACGGCGGCGGGCGTGATGTCGATGTCGCGCCCCTCGCTGCTGGTCTGGTAACGCGCCGTTACGCCAAAGCCCGGCCAGGTCAGCGTGTCGGTGCCGCGGCTGGCCTCAAGCGAGCCGTTCTGCTCGGGCACCGGGAAGCGCGGGCGCGTGACCGTCGTGGCAGGGTCCTTGCAGAAGTTCAGCGCGAAGGCGGGGTCTGTACCGGGCGCGCGCGCCACGATGTTGACCTCGTCCGCGGCGGTAGTCGGCGGCGTCGGCCCGCCCGCCTGGTTCATGCCCGGCACGATGACGAACCAGGTCAGCAGGCCAGTGCCCATGACGACGGCGACGACCATCTTCAGCACCAGACGCTTTAGCTCGGCCTGCTCCAGCGGCGTCAGGGCGTGCATGGCCAGCGCTAAGGCTCGCGTTACGGCGCCCATTACGGCACCACGTGCCCGGCTGCGAAGAACGCCGAGCCGAGGAACAACGCTTCCCAGAGGAATTTGCCGTCCGGGTTGCCGAACATCACGACGCCAAAGCCGACGCCGAAGATGATCGTGGCGACAAGGATCAATACGGAGTGTGTCGTCAGTACCATTACGGGGTGTTCTTTCTGCTGCAAGCGCAGCGCTAGCAGTGGCGTCCTTACTTCAACGCGGCGTACAGCGCCGCTGCTAGACCGCCAAGCGGCCCGACCCTGATCAGCATCTTGTCGAAGGTGCTAAGCACGTCTCGCTGGCCCTCCTTGCGGTCGGATATCGCATTGCTCTGGCGCTTAATCTCGGACACATCGAACTCCACCGCTTCCAGCCGTTCGGTCTCCCTGCTCGTCTCGATATCGCGAAGATGCTGCTGCAGCGCGGTCGAGACGTTGGTGATGTTGTCGGCGTTGGTAGCCGTCTTGCCGTTCAGGATGCGCAGGTGCTCTTCGATGCGCTCGCAGTGGCCGAGGATCGCGGTATCAGCCGCCTCAAGTGTGTTAAAGCGGCGCTCTTCCTCGCGGGCTGCACGGATGGCAGGGGTGTCGTCAGACATCGTGTCTGGCACCCGCGGCGAGATGTTCATCTGCGGCCTCTTCGCTCATTACAACCGCCTCAAGAGCGCCGCCGCGTCGATGCCCCGGTACTGCTGCGGCATGATGTTCTGGTGGCCGTCGCGGTACATAACGAACTCGTAGGTGGCCGGTGCGCCGTTGGGTGTGTACTTGGTCGGGTCGGTGCCGCCGGTCTGTCGCCCCATGAGGCACTGAGGCTGGAAGCCGCGGCCCCAGCTGCGGTTGAGCGGGAAGTGACGCTTGGCGCGGCGCTCGTCAGGCCCGCGCTGGTGGAAGCGCGCGCCGACGCCGGACTGCAGCTCGCGCCACTCTACGTAGGCGTCCGTCGTGCCGGCGCCCACCGCGGCGTGGCCGTGGCCGATGCTGGCGTTGGTGGGGCCTTCGATGCTCAGCGTGATCAGCGGGCAGCCCTCGAAGCCGGGGTACTCCAGTACCGGCCAGGTGCTCTGCTCGCTCGCTTCGAAGTCGTCGCCCGTGCCCGCTCCTGCCGTCTTGACCTGGTTGTAGCCCAGCACGCCCAGCGGTTCCTGCTTCTGGCGGTGCCATGAACCGTCGCCGTAATCCAGCAGGTCTCGGGTCGCAACCAGGTAGGGTGCGTCGTGGCTGGCGACCGTCTGTCGGCTCACGGTGGCGTAGAAGACCTGCGAGCTGACCGGCAGAGAGATCGTGAAGTCATTCACGCCGTCGCTTGTTGCCTCTTCCCACCAGTTGACCGTTACCGCGCTCGGCGTGACGAAGTTCGGCTTCCACCAGAAGCGCTGGCCGTCCGTGTGGTGGCCACGGCAGTAGATCAGGCTCTCGCTGCTCGGCGGGCGGTCCTGCAGCCAGGCCGTCTCTTGCCGCCGCCGGCCGTTGTTGTAGATGTGGGTGCGCTGGTCGCAGTACATGATCCCGTCGCGCACCTTCGTGGCGAAGGTCACCCAGGGCAGGTTCATGTCTACGTCCTGCACCACCCAACCGTCGAGCGAGATCGCCACCAGCTTGCCCTTGAGCGTGCCTGCCTGTAGCGGATCGAAAACCCCGAGGTAGCTGTTCTGCGGCACCCAGGCGTAGACCAGGGGCTGCCCTCCGCCCAGCGCCACAAGGCCGATGAAGTAGCCGCCTGAAGGCAGCGTGGCGCGGTGATCGGTGAAGACCGCGGCCGCGGGAGCTACTGAGGTGTCGACCATCGTGATCCGCCCGCCGTTGTAGACCATGAGCGGGCCGTCAGGCAGCTGAAGCACGTCCCAGACCGGCCCCGTGGCCCCGGCAACGTAGGCCACCGTGGGAGGGTTCGCCGTGATGTTGGTGATCGCCTGCAGCGCGCTCGTGGCGCCGTTGGCCGAAAAGAACCCCGCCAGCAGGTAGCGAGTGCCGGCGAAATCGGCCGACCTGAGGCAGTTGAGGATCACCGGCGTCGCACCCGCTACCGGGTAACCCGCCACGGCAACCACGGTCGGGTCGGTCGGCGTGTTCGTCCTGAACAGCTCCGGGTTACCCGAGAGCCGTGTAAAGCCGAGCACGTCGGTGGTCAGGTAGTTGGTGTGCACGATCTTGGTCTGCGTCGTGCCGGGGTCTGCTCCGGGGTCTGGCGTCGTCTGCGCCACGGTGAGCTGCGGCAACCGGATGTAGCCCGGCTTCTCGCCCTGCAGCGCGCCGCTGGAGCGCGAGAAGTGCGCCTCGCGGAAGTCGCCGCGCTGGCGTACCGGCCCACGGTGCTCGTAGATATTGGCGCGACCCAGGAAGAAGCCCGGCATCCCCTTGATCGGCACCGGCCTGGCGTAGTCGGCGGCGCCCAGCGGCTCCGTGGGCTGGATGATCCCGGGCGGCGAGGTCAGGGCGCGGATGTCGCCCGTGTGGATACCGCCGTCTGAGGTGAAGCGCTGGGAGCCTGACGTGTCTACCGGCCGCAGGGTCATACTCGGTACCAGCGGGCGCTTGTCGTGTCCCAGACGAAGTGGGCGGCCGTGAGCCCTGCCACGACGCACGCCACGCCGTCTGCCACGTTCGACGTGCCGGCGGCGGCCATCGTCAGCGTGTTGGCCCCGGCCGCAAGGTTAATCAGGGTGAACCGCTGGCCCAGCGTGACTCCCGCCTCAAGGATGATGCCGGTACGCGCGGCGGCAGGGTTGGCGCGCCACAGGCCGATCGTCGTGTCTAGGGTGTCGTTGTTGACCGTAGCCGACGCGGCAGCGGCCGAAGTACCGACAGCGACCGAGCCGCCGACCTCCAGCGTGGCCGAGACCAGCGCGTCGCCGACCACCTCCAGTTCCTTGCCGGCCGTGAAGGCGCCGTCCGTGCCGAAGTGCCCACGCGTGGCCGTGAGGTCACCTGCCGTCGTGTTGGCCGGTGCGACGCCGGTGTTGGCGATAAAGCTGGCCCAACCGGCGTGAGTGATCCCGCTGGCGCTCACCGCCATGACGGTCGCGCTGCCGATCACCCACTCCCATTGATTCGAGCTGCGCACGTAGCGCACGTAGTCGTTGGTGTCGAGGGTCCAGGTCGGCGCACTCGATACGATCGCGAAGTTGAACAGCGCGTCCTCGACGAACACGCGCTTGCCGACAATGTCGCCGTCCGCGGTCGCGCCCGTCAGCACGGCGAGCGAGCCGGCGCGGAACCACTTAGACACCGCCATCGCGCCCGTGACCTGCGCTTTGACGCCGGATGCCGGTGCGGCGTTGGTCGCCACGCTGAGAATGCCGTCTACCGTGGCGTCGCCTGCCGCGTGGTTGAAAGGCTCCGTGGCCGAGCCGGAACGGAAGGCGCCGGTGATGTAGAGATTGATGCTGAAGGTCGAGCCGCCGATGAACACCGTGCCGGACGCTCCCGTAGAGAGCCCATCCCAGAGCACGCGGTTGCCAACCTGTTGTGCTACTTCGATGTCCCCCAAGGCCGGGCCGCGGTGGTCGCCTGGGTTGGTGTCGCTGTGCATCGCATCGTTGAGGCGGTGCGAGACATCGTTGGAGCCGCCGGGGAAATGGGTGTCGCGGTCTATCTCAGGGGCGCGGTCAGTTGCACGCCCGCGCGGGTCGTTGTCGAAGGTCATCGCGGGCCTATCCTGCCGCCGAGCCGCTGGCGCTTCTCCGGCAGCCTGACCGCAGCCCGGGCCTGGTTCTGGGCCTCGAACAGGGCGCGGTGCTTGGCCTCGACGCCTGTCCAGTACGGGTCTGCGCCGCCCACGTTGAGCATCGCGGCGACGTTAGCCGCGGCGCCGTGGAAGACCAGCTCTTCCGGCGCGCGCGTCACGGCCAGTTCGTCGTCCAGCGGGTCGATCTCCTGCCAGGCGCGCTGGCTCGAGTACCAGAGCTCGAGGTTCTGGGATCGTGCCTGTGCCTCACGGAACAGCAGCACGGAGTTGGGGTTGCTGTTGCCGGCCAGGTGCTCGGTGTCGAAGTCACGCCCGCGCTTCCACGCCTCGTAGGTGGGCGTGGTGCCGTCGTAGGCGTTGTGCCCGCCCCTCAGCGCCACGCCGTAGCTGGCCTCGCTGACGCCGGTGATGTTGAAGCGGTCGCGGTTGTAGCTCTCGAGGTCGAAGGCGGTTGCCGCCAGGTCGCGGCCGGGCAGGGCGTCCCAGGCCGTGACGTCGCCGTTTCCCGGGGAACCGAGGCGGCAGTTGATCTTGTAAACCTCGTCCGGGACCGTAATCGTGTGGCGCAGGTGCACCGGCGTTTGGCCGTAGCCGGTCGCGGCGTCGGCCAGCTCGGCGCCCCACACGGAGCCGGTGAAGTTGTAGATGCGCCAGCTGATCGGCCCGCCCTGCACGTTGCGCGCGCGGGCGTTGAGCTGCAGCTGCTGGCCGGGCTGCACCGCTATGCCCACCGTGTTGTAGGCGTAGCCGTTGGCGGCGGTGTTGGTCACCACCAGCGACTGCGACCCGACCTTGCCGTAGACCTGGTCCGTCAGCTTGTCGAGGTCGGCGTTGGTACCCGCCCACGAGTCCATGTCCGGCGCTTCGAAGTTGCCGTCACGCCACGGCGTCTGCGGCAGGAAGTTGTAGACGTAGGCTTTGGGGAAGACGTTCTGGATGCAGCGGTCGAGCTCGTCAGGGTGCACGCCCGGCGGGTTCCACTCGTAGTCTGTGCCGGTGAACGGTGCGGCCCAATTGGTGCCGTCCTCGTGCACCAGGGTAAGGCCGCTGAGCGCGCCGGACTGTTTGATGCGGCCCTCGGCGCTGCTCAGGCCCGGCCAGCGTATCCAGCCGTCCGCGTACTGGAACTCGCCCTCCTGGTTGTTGCCGAAGCGCAGGGCGTCGGTGACGCCGGTGGCCGACCTCGTGCCGGTCGACGCGAAGCCGAGCACGCGCCAGCCGAAGTCCTCACAGAGGTACAGCTTCTGGCGCATGTAGGCGAGGTCGAAGCTCATTTGCTTAGGCGCGCTTCCCGGCGACGATCGCCTTGATCAGGGCCATGCGCTCGGACTCGGCGACCTTCTTGGCCTCTTCGAAGTCGGCCAGACGCTGCGCAAACAGCTCGACGCCGGCCTCGGCCACGAGCAGCGTTTCGCGCAGGTCGGCGACCTGATCTTCCTTGTAGCCGCTGTCCAGCATGCCGCCGATCTGCAGCTCGAGCTGGACCACCAGCGCCTGCTGTTCGGAGATTTGCCGGCGGATCACCTGCTCGATGATCGGGACCATTTCCAGGGTGTAATCCACGGTCGTTACGCTCCTAACGTTTTGCCTGCGAATTTCTTGTCGAAGTGGTGGTGCTCGCGCTCGGCGTACGTCCTGCCGTCCTGCTCCCATTCGCGCGTCACCGTGCCGTAGCACTCGAAATGCAGGTGATCCTTGCCGTCCTCGTCCCGCCAGACGCCCTTGGGCTCGGCGGGCTGCTTGCACTTCGGGCAGGTGTCGACGCGTCCCGTGGGGAAGTTGACCGGCAGGCCCAGGCTCGGCGGCAGACAGTGGCTACAGGGCTCAGCGGGGATGTCGATGAAGTCAGTCATGCCCATTCCCCTAAGCCGCATTGACGCTGATGTAGCCGGTGCCCGCCGAGGTCAGCACCTTGATTCGCCCCTGGTAAGCTCCAGCGGCGGTGGCGTCCAGCGTGCCGGCGAACCGCATGAAGTAGTTGTTGGTGGCGATCGTCGGCAGCTCGAGGTAGAGCTGCGCTGCGGTCGCGACCGTCCCTGCGCCGGACGCGGCCGGGGCCAGCAACGAGATGCCGTAGTACACCAGGCCCGTAAACGCGCCCTTGATGATCGCCTGGTTGATGTTGATGCCGTAAAACGTGTCGCTGTTGGCGATCGCCGTGAACGAGTTGGCGATGCTCAGGCCCAGCGCCGCGCCGGCCGTCACGGTGATCGCCGAGAGCAGGGCCAGCGAGACGTTGGTCGGTGAGGTCAGCGAGCCGATCACGACCGGGCCGACGAACTGGTTGTAGCCGTAGCAGATGATCCCGTACTCGGCCGTGGGCGCCGCGCCGGCGTTGCCCTGACGGCTACGGAAGGCCACCCACGAGGTCATGACGCCGCCCGCCATCGACCAGGTGGAGTCGACGCCGACGCCGCCCGTAATCGTGCCGCCGCCCGACGAAACCGCCACGACACCCTCAAGGCCGCGCGCCTCGCTGATCGTCCCGGCGATCTGCTGCGTTACGGTGCCACCGACCGCCCTCAAGACGTTCTGGGTGAAGTTGCCCGCCGTGTGGTAGACGAAGGCCATGATCGCCGAAGCGTCGACGGCGCCCTGGTTGGCCGTGGGGTTCGACGTAAGCACGACCACGAAGGCGCGCACGATGCCGGAGCTGGCGCCGGGTGTTGAGGTGACGTTGACGCCCTGAAGCTCTTGTGACGACGTCGACGCTGGTGCGGTGTAGGTGGCGATGCCCAGCGGCAGCTGCGCGAAAGCGAGCACGTCCGTGGCGCCGATCGTCGCGCCGGCGGGCAGGGAAGAGATCGTGAAGGTGATCTGTGCGCCGCTGAGGCCGGTCACGAGGATGATGATCTTGCGCTTGGCCTTGGTGACCTCCGGCGTCTGCTGCGGGTAGACCTCCAGCACCAGGCCGGTACGCATGTGGGTCGCCGAGTTGACGTCAAGCGTGTAGGAGCTGCCCTCGACCAGGGTGCCGTTGGGCGGGTTCTTGACGGTGGTTACGGCGCGGGTGTCGGCCATCTACCACTTCCACGTGACGTTCAACGTAGAGCCCAACGTCCCGGTGTTGACCGTGTTGGTGTTCGACCCGTCGCCTGACTCATTACCCGAGAGGTAGTGAAAGCCAAGGCCGGGAAGCCCCTTGTAACTGGCGGCCACGGCCGCGGACAGCACCACGGCCGCATTGGTGTAGACCTGCCCGATGACCTGGCCGGTCTGCGCAGTAATCGTGTCCAGGCCAATGTAGGTGCGCGTAAACGCCCCTGATGTTGCCGCGGTTGAGATCAAGGCGAAGCTGGATGCCTGCACGTTGTTGACGTTCAGGCCAGCGATCAGGTTCGCGCGATAGGTGTTGCTGCCCCTCGCTGCTCGCAGTGTCGCGGAGCTGTAGGTGTAGTTAACGCCGCTATCTACTACGGTGGTTGTCTGCTCGACCTGGTTGTACGCATTCCACAGACCGAAGCTAGCCAGCCCGCCACCGGATGCAGACGAGCCAAGGTCGTAAGTGACCGTAGCGCCGCCCGCGTCCGTGCGCACCGTCCCGACGTAGGTGCCCAGCCCCACGCCCGGGCCGTTGGTGATCGCGTTGAGGTTGGTCAAGACGCCGTTGACCCGCTGCAGGTCGTTCTCTGTGGTCGCCGAGCGGGCCGTGTCGCTGTTCCACGCCGCGCCGCGCGTCAGCGTCCGCGTGCCCGCGTTGTCCCAGACAAAAAGATCGTAGTTTTTAGACGCTACGGCAGCGGCAGGCCCGGCGTTTCCGGTCGCAGCGTTGGCCAGCACGTTGCTCAGCTCAGCAAAGTTATAGACCTTCCATGTAGAGCCGTCGTAGATCGGAATAGCGTTGCCCACGTACGGCGTGTAGTAGACGGTTGCTGCGGCGGACACCGTCGCGGTGAGCACGGGCACCGCCGTCGTTAACGTCAGGCGGCCCTGGGGCTCCACGAGGTTACTGACGCCGGTGAGTCCGCTGAGGATGTTCGCGGCGATTTGCGCGACGACTCTGCGCACGATCTGCATGGTTAGTAGACCCCGTAGGTGACCTTGAGCACGCCGGACGTGCCGCCGGTCCGAATCGCGCGAAACTTCTGCAGCTCGCCCTTGCCCTCGAGCGCCAGCACATCCCCGACCTCAAGAAGGTGGCCCTCGGATGACGTGGGCGCTGTACCGTCGACGCGGAAGCGTATCTGTGCCGTCTCCAACGTCAGGCGCGCGTGGTCGGCGTTGGTGGCCACGGAAGCCAGCGCAACGCCGCCCGACGTGTTGTCCACGGTCAGGCTCTCGTAGCCGTTGGAAATGCCGGGGCCGGGCATGTCAGGCTCCTACTCCAGGGTGAGCTGGATCAAGCTCTTCTCAGTTGTCGCGTTGACTGCCAGGACGCGACCCACCACCGCGGCGATCTCGGTGTTCGGGGTCCCCTCGGTAAGGGTCATTGGCGTCACGGCGCCGTCCGTGGTGCTCGATGCCTGGCAGCTCCGCGCCTGCACCAGCGTGCCTTCGGTGATCACCGCAGCCGGGCCACGGGTCTGGCACCAGTAGTAGGTGTTGGCCGCAACGGCGGTCGGCGCCACGCCAGCCAGTGCGGCGGTCGGCGGCGACGGGTGCACGATCGTCTTGTAGAAGTTGCTGTGGTACAGCGTGACCTCACTATTGGTCGTGAGGGCGATGTGCAGCGGCGAGTCCTCGTAGAGCGTCACGGCCAGCGTCGCGGATGCCGCCGCCGCCGGGTGGCTCTTGATCCGGTAGAGGTAGCCCTCGGTCGTGGTGTCGGCGCCCGCGTCGTTGACGTAGAGGTAACCGTCCGTGTACTCGTTGGCGATAACCGCCGTGGCGCCCAGCGTCACTGAAACGACGAAGGTACCGACGTCGGCAGCGGCCTGCACCGCGATGTTGGTGTGGTTGGTCACAGGCGGTGCTGCGGCCTGAACCAGCATGCCTGCCGTCAGAGCCACGGCGCCGTTCAGCGCCATGCGGAAGCGGCGGCCGTCCGGGAAGTCCAGCGGCGTGCCCAGCTTGGCGCCGGCATTGCCGACGCCGGAAGAGGTGCCGTAGGTCTTGTAGATTTCAGCGCTGTAACCGACTGGGGCCATGACTGCTACTCCTTAATCGCTGTCCCGGCGGGTCCGCGCACGGGCGGGACTGCCGGGGTAAGAGACGAGGCCTCGGTCTTTCGCTTTGCCGGGGTCGCCACTGATTTCGATCGTCTTGTCACTCGGCCTGATGCCGTTCTCCTTGGCGGTGTCAAGCAACGCCTTTTCCGCTTCGCCGTAGCGCAGGCCGGGGTCCGGCACGACGCTTTCGACGATGCTGCCGGGTCCGCCCTGGCGCACCTGCGCACGGCGGACCGCAGAGCGGTTGCGGACGAAGAAGTACGGCATGTCCATCAGGCGACCGTTACTTCCTTCTGCCTCGTTGCCTCCGCGTCTTCGCCGACGACGAAGCCGCGGTCCAGCACGTCCGCGAGGCTGACCTTGTCGGCCTCGCCCATCAGGAGTGCCAGCATCTCGCTGGGGTTGACCGGCTCGAAGCGCACGGGCGCACGGCCCTTCTTCGGGCCGTGGTCGCGCAGCAGGCGCCGCGCCAGCGGGTTGTCGACGTCGTAGACCTGACCGGCTTCGAACAGAGCGACCTCGCGGCCGTTGTAGACCTTGGCGTCGAGGTCCATGTCCTTGGCCTGCTTCTGAGTCAGGCGCGGCATCTCGCCGTACTTGTAGGTTTCGAGGCATCTAAGTTCCACGCTGCGTTCGCTCCTTCTTGACGGGCTGAGCCTTGGGCTTGGTGGGTGCCGGCGGTTTGCTGTGTCGGTCCTTGGGCTTCTCCGCCGGCGCTGGGGCTGACGCCTCTGCCGTAGCCGTTTCCACGGAAACGTCCGCGGGTTCAGTGGTGGCCGACTCGTTGGGCTCCTCTGTCGGCTCCGCGGGTGCGACTACGAAGCGCACCTCGTGCCCGCCGCGCGTGTCGCCCTCTGCCATCGGCCCGTAGTCATGCAGCAGGCGGGTCGCGATGTCGTCGGCAAAGTCATAGACCTCACCGGCGACGAAGCGGCGTTCCTGGTAGACGTGGGCAGCCTGGCAGAGTAGCTTCATGTGCTTATCCCTTATGCGTCGTCGATCGTGACCTGGGAGCCCCAGTGCGAAATGGGGCCGACGCCGACGCCGTAGTCCGCGTCGGAGCGCAGGATTACACCCAGCCAGTCGTCACGGGTGAACACATCGTGGTTCCATTCGGACGACACGATGTACCAGAGGGCCTTCTCGGTGAACAGGCCCGCCAGCACGTCGCCGGAGCCGTTGACGAAGCTGCCCTGGAGGTAGGGATCCCAGAAGATGCCGACGCCGCCCAGGAGGTCGCCGCCGGGGACGGCGTACTGGCGCATGATGTCGGCGCTGAGGCCCTGGGGAATCCAGGGGTTGGTCGACGCCACGACGCCCTGTGCGCCGAGGTTGGCCAGAAAGTCTTCGTAGCCGATCGGCGACAGCACCAGTGACTTCTTCTGGCCAGTGGGCGGCCCGCCGTTGGCGGGCGTGGTCGCGATGATCTTGCGGTTGGCGGTACGGGCCGTGGCGAACGTCATGTCCGTGTTGGTTGAGCCGACGTCGTTGTCGGTGTGGAAGTTGGTGAACTGGGCCAGCAGCAGCTCGTCCACGTTCTGTCCCTGAGCGCGGCCCATCTCGTCGCCGACCATCGCCGTGATGTCTTCCTGCGACATGTTCTCCAGTCGCTTGGACAGGCGGTAGCGCACGACCTTGATGCCAGGGACAATCGACACGCTGCCGATCGTGAAGGTGTCGGAGAAGCCGATCTCGTCGCCTTCGGTCGGCGTCTGGACCGTGGCCTGCGAGGT
>Ga0210380_10000133_pt1 | contig 42525 bp, 57 predicted proteins | sample PLM4_5_coexredo_FD_155476 | JGI IMG/M metagenome (GOLD analysis project Ga0210380, IMG submission 155476) | Groundwater sediment microbial communities from an aquifer in East River, Colorado, USA - PLM4_5_coex redo | ecosystem: Environmental > Terrestrial > Soil > Riparian zone | place: USA... | reverse complement strand
GGCCCGCCAGGGATGGCGGCGCAGGCGGGACCAATGGCCATTGGCGGGCCTCCCTCGCCAATGCCTCCAGGGGCGGCTCCTGGGCCTCCGGGTGCCCTTTCCGCCCCACCGGGGGCGCCACCGCCCGGCGGGCCGCCTCTGGGCTTGCCGGGGCCGCCTGGTGGCCAGGGCGCTCCACCTGACGCGGGCGCTCAACTGCCGTTCACGGCTGGTGCGGCCGGCTTCCAGGCGATGATGCCGTCGCAGTGGAACCCGAAGATGCAGGCGACCATCAACACCGGCCTCGGCACCGGGTCGAGGGAGAAGGATATGATGGTCAGCATGCAAATATTGAACGTTCAGAAGGAGATAGTCGCCAAGTATGGGTGGAACCCGCTGGTAACTCCTAAGAATGTTTACAACGCGCTGGCTAGGTTTACTGAGTCAGCAGGGGTCAAGGACACCGACCTGTTTTTTGGCGAGATCGGCGAGGCCGAGAGCGCTCAGATGATGAACCAGCAGAAGAAAGACCCGAAGCAGGAGCAGGCCCAGCAGGAGCTCCAGATCAAGCAGATGGAAATGCAGGGCAAGCTCACGTTGCAGAAGATGAAGCAGGACGCCGACATCGAGCTGGACAAGCAGAAGGCGCAGCTTGAGGCCCAGCTCAAGATGCAGACCATGCAGGCTGATTTCAGCCTGAAGCAGCAGCAGATGGCGCAGGAGCAGATGTTCAGCGTGAGACAGCAGGCGGCGCAGACGCTGCAGCCGGTGCGGTTCGGCGGGGAGGTGGGATAATGGCGAAACCGTTTCAGTCACATACGAGCAATTCGACGCTGTCGATCAGCGCCGGCACCGGCTCGACCCGGATCGCGCTGACCGGTGGCGGCAGCTTCCGGGTCTACAATGCCGGCACCGGGGCGGCTTTCATCCAGTTCGGTAACTCGTCGGTCACGGCTTCGCTGGCCGGCGGCTTTCCGATTGCGCCGGGTTCGATCGAAGTCATCACGCCGCCGGTCTCGGCATCGAACTCGACGCATGTGGCGGCGATTACGTCGTCTGGCACCAGCATCGTCTACTTCACGGCCGGTGAGGGCATCTAGCCATGTTGCATTGGGGCGCCGGCCGCAGGTTCGTGCGGTGGGCGCCGAGCGGCACGCCGGCCGGCACTCTCATCGGGGCGATGACGCCGGCCCCGGATGCCACCCGGCAGACGCTTATCACATCGACCGTCGATTCGCTTATCGCGGCCGGCGTGTGGCCGAAGCTCGACATGTTCTTCATTACCGCCGCTCATGCGGCGCAGCCGGCTTTACTCGACTGGTGCAATCCCTATGCGATCGGGTTGATTGCGACGAACTCGCCGGCATTCGTCATCGACCGCGGCTATACCGGCGATGGGACGACGAGCGGGGTGCAGACCACCGGGCGCAATGTCTCGACGCTGACCAGCTTCCTGCAGGACAGCGCCTCGATGTGGGCCTGGTCGCGGACGGACGGCACCGGGACCGGCGCCGATTTCGGCACTGTCGGCGCCAGCAATAGTTTCAGCATTATCCGCAGCGCCTCGAACAATAACACCCAGCGGCTCAACACCAACACGACGGCGAGCGTCGCCAATGCCGGTGCCATCGGGTTCTTCGGGATGACCCGGAACAACTCGGCCGATTTCCAACCCTACAAGAACGGTGCAGTGCTCGGCGGCGCTCTGGCTGCAGTCAGCGCGGCGCCTTTCGCCGGGCCCTTCAGCCTCTGCAAGGGGCAGGCGTCGTTTTCCGTCCGGCAGATGGCGGCCGGTGGCTGTGGCGGCTACCTGACGCCGACCGAGTGGCTGGCGCTCTACAACGCCGTCGCCGCGTACATGACCGCCGTGGGGGCCTAGCCAATGACGATGATGATCATCCTCACCGAGGAAGAGGCAGCGCAAATTCGCGGACCCTCGGCGGTTGACCCACTCGCCGAGCTCGACCCGGTGCTGACGCCGGACGGGTTTCGCTACATGCTGCCGGTTGCTGTGCTCGACGATCCGGCCCACGCTGAGCATCACGATTTTCTCGCCGTCCTGCCGCAGGAGGACATCCCGCCGCCGGTGTATGAGGACGAGTCGGAAACCGAAATCGGTTTCGGCAAACCGAAATTGGTTTCGCGTCGGGGACGATCGGCCCCCGATGGATGACCACGCCGACACTGCTCGCCGTCACGGTTGTCTTGTTGCTTGGCGTTCCGGTCTGGCCCTGGAGCCGGAACTTCGGCTGGTACCCGATCTTTGTTGCCGGCGCGGCGCTGGTCGTGCTGGAGCTTCTGTATCTCGTCCAATGGTGAGGCCATGATTCCGCTGCCGCTGGTCCGTGGCGATGAATGGCGCCTCGGGCCGGCAACGCTGAAGCAGAACGGCGAGCCAGTGCCTGACCCCGAGGCTTACGCCATCACTGGTCTGATCGCCTGGCCTGGCGGGTCGCTGCAACTCACTGTCGGCAATGGACGGGTGTTTTTTGATGCCGAGACCGGAACCTGGGTGTTCATCGTCCAGGAGCAGGATAACCGGGTGGTGCCGCTCGGCCGGGTCGCCCGTTTGACTGCGGCGATGGTGGCCCCGGATGCGTTCACCACCACCAGCCAGTCGGTCACCCTCGAGATCAGGCAGACGCCATGACGACCTTGGAGTTCGAGGGTTCGCCAACGTTTACGCTGGCCTTCGAGGTCAGCAGCGGGACCGGCGGCACCGGTACCGGCTATCCGATTGCCACCCAGCCCGAGGCCGAGGCCGGCACGTCCAACACCAGCCTGATGACGCCGCTGCGGACGCATCAGGCGGTCGATTTCCGCATCGCCACCGAGGCCGAGGCTGCTGCCGGCGTTTCGACCACCACCCTGATCACACCGGCGACGCTTCATTCGGCTTCCGCTTCGCAGCTATGGTTTTTTGACAAGGCGCTCGACCTTCTCGCTGTGACCGTTCCGGTGGGGGTCGATGTAATTTACCGGCTTGGCTATTACCAGCGCGGCGATCACGAGATCACCCGCTTCAAGCGCAAGCTCATCGCGCCGACTACTGCGCCGACGAACAACCTTGCCTGGGAGCAGGACGCTTCCGGGGCCTACTTCGTCAATGACATGCCGCGGATCGACGTCCGCACTTTCGGCGTCATGCCCGATGGCAAGAAGGTCAACGGCACCACCGTCACAACCGGCATATCGATCACCACCGGCACTGCAACCCTGACGGTGCCGGGCGCCAACTTCACCGCGGCCAATGTGGGCAACTGGATACAGGTCGACGGCGCCGGGCCGCTGACCGAGATTGTCACCAACAACTGGATCGATGATCTCACCACGACGATCGCCTCGGTCGACGGCCCGACGCAGGTGACGCTGACCGACGCTGCCTCACAGACAGTGGCATACACCGATGGCAAGGCGGCTTATTGGGGCACCAACTACGTCACCCAGCTGCAGAACTGTTGTCGCGCACACGCGACAATGAAGAAACCGATGTATTTTCCGGCCAGCGAGTTCTTCTATCTCTTCGACAAGAGCCTCTGCGGCCTCAACGGATACGGCGACATCCACCTCTGCGGCGATGGCGTGTCGAGCTGGCTGATGTTTGCCGGTTGGGACAGTCCAGCCGTCGATCTGTCCGAGACCTGCATGCTCCATATAACCGGGGGGATGCTGCCGCGGACCACTCTCGACACCCCTGTAACGACGCCTCCCGGCAGTCCGCTGCTGAAGGCGAATCGGGCTGGCCAGGACATCATCCGGGTGATCAGCCAGGCCAACCTCCAGGTCGGCGACTGGCTGTCGATCAGGGACTTGTCGAAGAAATATTACTCGTTGACGGGTGAAGACCCCTTCGGCAATCCGATGAACGGCTACCAGGGAGAGGTCTGCCGGATCAGGGAGGCGATCGACGCCAGCCATTTTCGCCTCCACGCCATGCTTGAGGTCGATTATGCCGCCAGTGCGACGGCCGGACTGGAAAGCGATGTCAGGGAGATAACACCCGTTACGGGGGTTGATGTTCACGACCTAAAGCTAGATGTTTCCAAGCCCATGAACAACTATAGCGGTAGCAGTATTTCGCTTAACCGCGTGTGGAGAGGGAACGTCAAGAACTGTTTCTTCCCACATTCGTCCCATGGGGCGGTCGTTCTTGGATACCCGATCGATGTGACGGTCGATAACAATCAGATGGAATGGTCCGGCGGCCTCGACGGCATGCAGACGGATGGGGATCACGATCCCTACAAGGGCTATACGGTCATCATCACTGGCGGCGCGCAGAACTGCCGCATCTCGAATAACATCGCTCGCAACGTTCGCCACTTCATCACCGGGTCGAACGCCACCGATATCGCTCCTCGCCATGTGATGGTAAGCAACTGCCATGTGGTAGAGGGTCGGGTGCTGGTCGATTCCCACCCGGGTGCCGATTATTGGCAGTTCTATAATTGTTCGGTTGATGGCGGCATTTGGATAGACGAGGTTGACCAGGTTGGATACGGATATCAAATCCGTGGCAACTATAACGAGTTCATCAACTGTCGAGCCAGGAATGTCGCGATCGCCCTTCAGCCGGTGTTCTGCGATGGGACGAGAGTGATCAACTTTTCTGCTGATAACTGTGATGTTGGCATCTCGATCTATAACTGCCGAAACACCCATATCAAGGATGCCAAGATCACCAACCCGCGCTCCATGGGGTTCTTCTTCCATTGGTCACCCGCGCCGACTACAACCGAAATGCAGGACTTCGGCGACCTCGATATCGATGGCTTCTGGGTTTATGGGAACCCCAGCCAGACGTCTGTGGTCCCGGATTACAAGACGGTCACGCCGACCGGCATGGTCTTCGGCTATTGGGACACGTCGGACGTGTTCCATGCGCAATGGAAGCCGGGGTTCCGCCTGCGGAACTGGCACATGGACGAATGCACCACGCCGTTCATGGGCGTGCCATATGAGGCCGCCTATGGGCCGGGCATCCCGGCTTCGGCTGCGATCAATTACGCGGTGATCGCTGAATCGCCGAAGCGGGAACTGCACCAGGCGGCTGCCTTGGCGGTGCTGACTTCGGGCACGACCTACATGCAGGAGATCGACCTTGAGAAAGGGCGCCCTGTCGCCGCTCTCGGGTCGATGTTCGGTTCCGCCGGTACGACCGTGACCAACCTTTGGTTCGGGCTTTACGACAAGGATCGGAACCTGCTGGCACGGACCAGCGACAAGGCGGCGGCACCGACGCCCGACGTCATGACGCAGCTGGTCTGCGACCGCATCCATAGGCCGACCTACACCGGCCGCCATTATATCGGCATCACCTGCGCCGGGGCGGCCATGCCGACCGTCTACGGCCGGGTCATCCCGACGCCGGTCGCTACGCTCCCGCCGATCCGCTCGGGTGCATCGAACACCGGCCTGACGGCGCCGGCTTCTGCCCCGGCGATCGCCTCGGCGACATCGGTGACGTCGCTGGACCTTGAGAACAGCATCGTCGGGACCAAGAAGATCATCACCCAGTCGGGCAAGGCGTTCGTTGAGGGCATGCGGGTCAAGGTCGCCCGGACGTCGGACCCGACGAAATACATGCTCGGCTGGGTGACGACCTACTCGTCGACCACGCTGTGGGTTTGCGTCGACAGCGTTATCGGTACGGGCACCGCAATCATCGACTGGACGATTACCGGCGATGCCGTGGCCACGGCGATCACGCCGAACGGTAATCAGCCCTATGTCGTGGCGCTCGGACCCTGGTGGGAATAGGCGATGGCGACGCATCTCTATGACGACCTGCCGACCGCCCTCGCCAAAGCGGTAGCACGCGCCTTCTGGCGGCAGATCTACGACTATCCGATCATGAAAGAGGTCGGCGGCGGCCAGTTCGTCTTCGAGTCGGCGACGGCGGGGATGACCGATGGCGCCGTCGAGGATGCCATCCGCGCGGATATGCAGGGCATGGGCTTTCTGTGGAACGACGATGGGAGCAACGCCTTTTGAGCGAGGAAACCATTCGCCGCGCCAATGAGGCGCGTCAGCTGCTCGCCAACCCGCTGCTCATCGAGGCCTTCGAGCGGGTCGAGGCCAAGGACTTCGAGGATGCCCTCGAGGTTTTCGATGCGGACGAAAAGCTGGAGTTTCTTCGCCGCGTGCAGGCACTGCGGGCGGTGCGGGTCGAGATCGAAACCATGATCCTTGAAGGCAATGCCGAAGTGCGGCCACGGCCCACCGCCGCCTGATCCCAGGAGTTTTCAATGCCACAAGCTGATGACGCGCCATCTGGCAGCGCCAGCCCCCAGGTGTTAACTGTCAATCAAGCGGCGGATGCCATCGCCGGGCTGATGGATTCGAAGGAGCCAAAGAAGGCTCCCGAGAGCAAACCGGAAGCCGACGAGGCACCGCAGTCAGAGGACGAAACGCCGTCCGAAGCCCCCGAGGGAGAGGAATCCGACGAGGACACTCCCGAGCCCGAAGGGGACGACGAGGCGCCATCCGATGCAGCCGACGAAGACGAGGAAGCCACCGAGGAACTCGCCGAGGAATCCGCGCCGCCAGCCAAACTGAAGTTGGATGATGGCACCGAGATCACCCTCGACGAGGCCAGGAAGGGCTACCTCCGCCAGTCGGATTACACCCGGAAGACGACGGAACTCGGCGAGAAACGCCGGGAGGCCGAAGCCTTCCTTGCGCAGACCGCACAGATCGACCTTCACGCGCGGACCCTGGCCGAGCGGGCGATGCTGCTGATCCAGCAGATCGCGCCGGAAAAGCCTGATCCGCGTCTCATCGAAACCGATCAATTCGCCTATCACGAGCAACGGGCCCGCTGGGAAGCCTGGAATGAATGGACGACGACACTCGAATCCGATCGTCGGAACCTCGAACACGCGGTCGTCCAGCGACACCAGCAGAACCAGCAGAACGTCGAGAGTGAGACCAAACGGCTGCGGCAGGAGGAAGCGCAGAAGCTCCTCAAGCTGCGGCCGGAGCTGAAGGACCGGAAGAAGTTCGACGAGTTCCGCGGCAACCTGATGACGACGCTGCCCAAGGCGTTCGGCATTCAGCCCGAGGAGATCGTCAACATCGCCGATCATCGGCTGCTGCTCGCCGCAGATGCGGCGGCCAGATATTACAAGCTCACCACCGCGGATCGTAAGAAGGCGATTGAGAAAGGGAAGGATGCGCCGCCGGTGCAGACGCCCGGCAAGCGCACGTCGTCTGCTGAACAGCGGGCGAAGGTGAAGGGTCAGCATGTGCAGAGGCTGCGTCGGAGCGGCCGTGTGGAGGATGCCGCACGCGCCATTATGGATGACCTCTGAGGACACCCCTAAATGACCCAGACTGTTGGCACTTATTCGACCTATGACATCAAAGGCGCACGCGAGGATCTGCAGGACAAGATCTACATGATCTCGCCGACCGACACGCCGTTCCAGGCTAATGTCGGCACGCAAAGCGTCAAGGCCACGAAGCACGAATGGCAGACCGACGCGCTCGCCGCGGCGGCCAGCAACGCCTTCGTTGAAGGCGACGAGTTCTCCTATGCGGCGCCGGCGGCGACCGTCCGGGTGGGCAATTACACCCAGATCTCGCGGAAGACGTTCCTGATCACCGAGACCACCGAGGCGGTCGAGAAGGCCGGCCGCAAGAGCGAGGTGAGCTACCAGCTCGCCAAGCAGGGTAAAGAAATAAAGCGGGACATCGAGACCGATCTCCTGGGCAAGAACGCCTCGGTGGCCGGCAATGACACCACCGCCCGCAAGAGTGGCGGCTTCGAGGCGTGGCTGACTTCCAACGATGCCCGCGGCGCCCTTGGCGTTCAGGGCGGCTACAATGTCGCCACTGGCGTTGTGGACACGGTGACGGACGGCACGCAGCGCGCCTTCACCGAGGACCTGCTCAAGGACGCCCAGCAACTCGCCTTCACGAGCGGCGGCGAGCCTTCCATCCTGATGCTGGGGCCGTTCAATAAGCGTAAGTTCAGCGGCTTCACCGGCATTTCCGACCTGCGGAAGGATACGCCGGGCAAATCTCAGGCGACCATTATTGGTGCAGCGGACTACTACACCGGAGATTTCGGGGGGCTGGCGGTGATAGTCAACCGGTTCCAGCGGGATCGCTCGGCGCTGCTGATCGATCCGGAGTATGCAAATATGGGTTGGCTTCGGCGCATGAAGCATGTGGAGCCGGCTATCATCGCCGACGCCGAGCCGCACGTGCTAATTTGTGAATGGACGCTAATAGTTGAGAATGAGGCAGCGCACGCAATAGTTGCCGACCTTTTAACCACGTAGCGCTTCATTCAAGATATGCTATCATCCGGGCCCTGCGCAAGGGAGGGCCCGGATGGTTACTTGTTCGGTCAATGGGTGCGAGGGTCGCGTCAAGACGCGAGGCTTTTGCAACAAGCACTACATTCGGCTGCTGCGTCACGGCTCGCCGGATGTCCTCCTGTTCGTCCGTGGCTCGCTGGAGGAGCGGTTCTGGTTCCATGTCGTGAAGGGCAGGAACAAGAACGCCTGCTGGCAGTGGAAAGGCTATGTTTTGCCGACCGGGTACGCTCAGATCCAGATGGGCGGGCTAGGCTCGTCGCATATCCTTGTTCATCGTCTGAGCTACGAGATTCATTGCGGGCCGATCCCGAAGGGGATGATTGTCATGCACAGTTGCGACAATCCCTCCTGCGCGAACCCGCGTCATCTCTCGTTAGGCACGCATCTTGATAATATGCAGGACATGTTCGCCAAGGGGCGTAACAACAATACCGGCAGGCCGAAGGGCGAGGCGAACGGCAGGTCGGTCCTTGATGAAACCGCAGTTCGGTTTATCCGCGCCAATCAGACCATGACCTACAGGGCTATCGCGGAATCCCTCGGCGTTTCGCGTTCGGCGGTACGAGACGTCAAGGTCGGCCGCACCTGGACCCACATCACGTAACCAGCGTTATGTCTTTGGCGGGGTAGCCACAATACCGCCAAGGGAACCGCCGCTTCGGTGTCGTGGCCGGGGCGGCGGGCTTTTTCAAAGGGGACCGACATGGAAGAGAACATCGCGCACGTCGAGGACGTGGCGGCGAAGCGGCGGGAGTCGTTGAAGCGTGCCCGAGCGGTCAGGGATGCCAACGTCGCGGCTCGCAAGGCCAATCCCCGCCAGCTCGATCTTGAGGAAGAAGCGCCAGCCCCAGCGCCGCGGGCTAAGCCGCCTGCGCAGCGAACGGTAAGGGTGCGGCTGCTCAAAGCGTATTGGCCGGGCGATGGGCGGGAGCATCCGGACGCGGCTAACCGCCTTTCCGGGCGCAAGCATCGGTTCGATGCCGGCGAGATCCTCGACCTGCCGGTGGCCGAGGCGCGGCTCCTGCTCGAGGAGCATGTGGAAAAGAGGACGGTCAGGGTGTGGGACGCCAAGATGCGGCGCTGGGTGGACCAGGACGACAGCCTGTACCGGCCGCCGGTTGCGGTGAGGGCCAACGCCTACAGCGTCGAGGACGATGCCTGATGTTGCCTTTGAAGCTCAGCGATCTCCGCATGTTGCGGAAGGCCGTGGCTGAGGCTGGGTTGCTGCGTGAGGAGCATGCGCGCGTTGCTGCGGATGTGGTGGCGCATCGTTCCAATGTGCATCGCCTCATGGCGGCGAAGGAAAGGGTGGAAGCCGAATTGCGGGCAGTCGAGGCCAAGCGGCAAGCCGCTGAGGCATGGTTGCAGAAGGTCAATGCATCCACCGAGGCCAGGCTGCAGCAAGCCAAGGATGGGGAGGCCTCCTACCGCAAGTCGGTCGAATTGCTGAAGGCCGAGAACACCGATCTGGACAAGCGTCGGCAGGCGCTTCGTGAGGCGTATGCCCGCGACCTCGATGGCGATCCGATCAAGAACCTCAAGAAGGAACTGGCCTCGATGCAGGCCCGCATCGACCAGTGGAGGGCGAAAAACATCCAGTTGGCTTCTCAGGTCGATGTGCTGAAGCAGGCCAACGCCAGGGGGTCGAAAGCCCTTAACGAGATGACGGATCGATATGAGAATTTGAAGGACGAGGTCGAGCGACGAGGGACTGAGAAAGAGGCCAAGCTAAACCGCCGCCGTCACTTGTTCGACCGCATCATGTCGGGCGGGACCGTCTGACAATGGCCGGAATCCGCCATTTTGGCCGAAGGTCACTATTAGGCACTAATTGGCATTAATTACCGACCGGGAATTAGTGACCGCGCTATGGCGCCTTATGGCGGCATATGGCGCTTGATTAAATCAGGAATGTATGAACGACGAATATGCTGGCTGGATGCAGCGCTTCCGGCCCGGCGGCGACTATCGTTTTCACGGATGGGACGAGGTCCAGGGCATTCTATCGTGGCTGCATGTTCGTGATGATGGCGCCTGGGAGGTCGTGCAGCAGGCGATCTACGCGCCGAGCCTTTACGACATGAACAAGGAGGCCGAGGCCGACAGCAATGGGCAGCGGTTCGGCTCGGGCAAGCTGGTCGCGTCGATTCCGGTGAATATCGCCTATGCCACCGGCTTCATGGAGGCGGCCAAGGAGAAGGATCATCGCTGGATCGCCCGATTTCTAAATGACCCAGCGCACAGATTCTTCAAACGCTTCGGAAGGAAACTCTGATGGCGTTCGGTAACTACACCGAGCTTAAGGCGACGATCGCCGAGTATGTCGGCCGCGACGATATCGACCCGCAGATCGCCGGCTTCATCGCGCTCGTCGAGACCGAGCTGAACCACGACGCCGATTTTCGCCTGGCGCAGATGCAATGGGAGGAGACGCTGATCCTCGACCAGGACGGCGAGGCATCGCTGCCGCCTGATTTCCTTGAGCTGTATCAGGCGAGCATGGGCGGGGGCGCCAATCGGCGGGTGTTAAAACTGGTCGACCGGTCGAACCCGTATGTGTATTGGAACTTCGGTATCACGGGGATCTGCATCGTCGACACCGGGACGATCACCGTGCCTGGCGCCGCCAATGGGTCGGTCAACCTGCTCTATTACTCGGCCATCCCGCCGCTCAGCGACACCAATCCGACGAACTGGGTGCTGGCCGAGGCGCCGGCATTGTATTTGTATGGCGCGATAAAATCGTACACAGCTTTTAACAGAGAACCACAAGAACACATTGCGACTATTCAAATGTATGAGCAAGCTAAAGATAGCATAAAGGCTGCTGACAGAGGCCGATGGCATTCAATGAGGGTTCGGATACCTAGTCCAACGCCCTAGGAGCGGTTGATGGTTTGGAAAGACGTGACGTGTTCGGTCGGTGGATGCGATCGAGATGCCTATTGTCGGGGTCTATGCCAGAAGCATTATAACCGGCTCCACAAGACGGGTACGGTCACCGATCCGCCCCGGACCTATAAGCGCGGATTGACGTTGGAACAGCGCCTGTGGGAGCACACCAAGGTCGGCGCTCCTGACGAATGCTGGGTTTGGGCTGGATCTACGAGCGAGAGCGGTTATGGCAAGCTGATTGACAGCTCTCAGGCCAAACGCCGACACCTCACGACCCATCGGGTGAGCTATGAAATCCACTATGGGCCGATCCCGCCTGGGGGGCTTGTTTGCCACCACTGCGACAACCCTGCGTGTGTGAATCCGGCTCATCTTTTTGCCGGGATGGCCCGCGACAACTGTCTCGACATGATCGCCAAGGGGCGTGACCGGATTGTAGGCGAACGGCACAATCGCGCAAAGCTCAGAGCCGAAGATGTGAAGGCAATCCGTGCTATCGAGGGGATGTGTCAGAAGGACATCGCGGCGGCCTTTGGCATCAATCAGCCGCAGGTGTCGGCGATCCGGCGAGGCGCCGCTTGGCGGAGCCCGACGCCATGACCAGCAGGCGAATCAACGTGAAGGAGGCGGCTGCATATCTTGGCGTCAGCAAGTCGGCGCTGGACAAGTGGCGCATGTCTCCGGAGGCCCGTGCTTATCAGCATCAGCATTATGGATGGGCGGCCACTGACGGGCCTCCATTTATCAGGATTGGCAGGCGGATCGTCTACGATACCGCCAACCTCGATCAGTGGATGGGGGTTGCACAAAACTCTGCACAAAACCCTGCACAAAACCCTGACGTGTGGGACGTCGGGCCATGATGCCCTTCGGCCAGTTCGCCCCCGACGCGTTTTTGCTCGACAGCCAGCTGGCCGGGGATGCCCGCGGCGTCCTGCCGGGCGCCAATTCCTATCTGCCGTGGCCGAGCCTGGTCGCGGTTTCCAACCCGCTGCCGGCCCCCTGCTTCGGCTTCACCATGTTCCGCACCACGGCAGGCGGCTTTGGCGTCATCGCCGGCACGCAGACCAGGCTCTACCGCTACGACACCGCCGGGACGCCATGGACTGAGATCGGCAGCGGCTACAGTGTCCCGGTCGATGAGAAATGGAATTTCCAGCAGTTCGGCAACTTCATGCACATGACGAACGCCAGCAACGGGCTGCTGCAATATGACGTCGACCTTGGCGGTGCTGTCGTGCCGAATCCCGGATCGCCGCCGGCCGCCCGCTACATTGTCGCCTGGGGCGACCAGCTGATGCTTGGCGGGCTGACCAACTTCCCGAATTACATCTGGCTCAGCGGGCGCAACAATCCCGACTGGTGGGAGCTCGGCGAGATGGATTGCACACGGCAGCTCCTGCCGGATGGCGGCCGGGTCACCGGCTTGTCGCCGATGGAAACCGGACTGATCTTCCAGGAAGGGATGGTGCGAAAAATCCTGCCGGTCGCCAATGACGCGATCTTCACCATCTCGAAGATCGAGCAATCCCGCGGCCTCGTTGCTCCGGACAGCCTCGTGATCCTGGCTAATGTCGCCTATTACCTCAGCGAAGAGGGCTGGATGGCGACCGATGGCTCGGGCGCGTCGAAGCGGATCGGCGTCGATCGCATCGACGCCTGGTTCAAGGAAGGCTCCAACCAGTCGCGGCTTTCGGTCATCCAGGGGACCACCGACCCCGAGCGGTCGCGCATCTACTGGATCATTCCAGGGCCCGGCAACGGCACCGACCAGACGCTTGACTTCATCCTCTGCTACGACGTCCAGGCCGACAAATGGACGGGCGCCGAGGTGCGGACGCAGGCGATCCAGGCGGCGCAGGTGCCGAGCTATACGATGGATAATCTGTCGGTACTGCTGGCCTCGATGGGCCTGGGCGACGATCTCGACCAGGTGCCGTTCAGCCTCGACAGCCGGTTTCTGGTTGCCGGCGGGACGACCATGGCGGCGTTCACCGCCGACAACCGCCTGGCGTTCTTCAACGGCCCGCCGATGAAGGCGATCATCGAGACTGCCGACTTTCAGCCGGTGCCAGGCAAGCGCGGCTTCGTCAAGGGCTGCCAGCCATTCACCGACGCGGCGGCGGCGACCATTGCGGTGGGCCGCAAGGAGCGGCCTTCCGATGCGACGGTATGGACGGCCGAGCGGCCGATCGATCGCCGCGGGTGGGCCTGGATGCGGTCGATGGGACGCATTCAGCGGGTGCGGATGACGATCCCGGCGGGGGCTGCATGGTCGCACGCGCAGGGCATAGAACTGGCCATGAAACCGGATGGAGCGAGATGACGCAGATTGTCAATCAGGGGATCAACACGTCGACCGAGGACGCGGTAAGGGATGTGCTCAAGGAGCGCATTGATCGCCTGGAGAAGCGCCCGGTGGTGCCGATGCCCGAGCGGCCGGCGCATCCGGCGAGCGGCCAGACCGTGGTGCCGCATGACTGGATCATCCGGGCCAGCATGCTCGCCGACGCGGTGCGCAGCGATAATGTCCCATTGGCGAAGCTTGCGCTCAAGCATTGGGACGGTCGGGCTGACTAGATGGCGGCGGTCTTCCCGGCGGCCAAATACCGGAGCGTCGGCGTCAACCTCACCGGGACGACCGTGACCACCATCATCACCGTGCCCGACGAGGCGGCCTATGACGTGGTGTGGATCGCCGTCGCCGACGCCACTGGCCATCCGGTCGACTGCCTGATCGAGTGGGTCGACGACTCCGCGGCGACGAACTACGCCCTGCCCAAGGCGGCCACCGAGGGCTTCATCGAGTGCATGCCGTTGCGCCTGACGCATGGTGACCAGCTTCAGGTGACCGGCGCCGCCGGCTCAGATGTTACGGTGACCTACATTGAATATCCGGTCAGACCGGCAGGCACATGATCTCCAGGTCGGGTTCTACCAGTACACCGACGTCGCGGCCGCCTGGCCGGCGCTCGCCGAGTGGATTGAGCTCGGATGCTCTCGGCTGTCAGGCGAACTGACGCCGGACTGGATTCGCGATCTCGCCATCAAGGGTCTTGCCTGGATCTTCGAGGTCCGCGGGGCTGACGGCAAGCCGCAGGGCGTCCTCGTCCTCGAGGTCCGCGACTGGCCTTCCGGCGAGCGGGTGGCGCAGATCCTCCTGCTTGCCGGCAAAGATATGTATCGCTGGCTGCACTTCCTCGACGACATCGAGCAGTTCGTGAAGCTTAACGGCATCAGCCGGATTCGATTCGAGGGGCGCTTCGGCTGGGAGCGGGCGCTCAAGGATTACCGCCCGGTAAGGACGGTCATGGAAAAGGTGCTTTAGCTATGGGCGGGACATCGACAACCACGCCAACCACGACGGAACCCTGGCAGCCGACGCAGGACGCGTTGATGAGCAATGTCGGGTCGGCGCAGGAACTGGTGAAGCAGGGGGTCGGCTATAACCCGGCCAGTTTCGACCTTCTGTACACGCCGCAGAACTGGTGGACGCAGCAGGGTCAGCAACAGCTTGGCAATGTCGCGGCGCGCGGCGACGAGCTCGGCCAGAACGCCTATGGGCAGAACAACGCCCTGGCGGCGTCGGGGGGCATCCAGAACTGGCAGCAGCCTTCCCTGCAGAGCCTCAGCAATATCGCTACCGGGGCCAACCGCATCGACACTGGCGACCTCTACCGACAGATGGCTGGTGGCGGTGGCATCGACGCCACCGGTATGTACAATCTCTACGGCCAGATCCAGGGCACGCCGGGCGCCAATCAGCAGAATCTCGGCGGCCTCGCATCTGGCAATGAGGGGATCAACTACAGCGGGCTGATGCCCCTTTATAACCAGGCTCAGCAACCGGGCGCGGCGCAGTTTGGCCTGACCGATATTGCCATGGGGAGACAGCTCGACCCCCAGAACGATCCCTATTACTCCAGGGCCCTTGACACCGAGAGCCAGAGGACCGCCGACCAGGCCAACCGGGCCTTTTCGAATATGGGTCGCTATGGCTCGGATGTTCATGAGCGTGGCGTTACCGAGGCGGTCGGCAATGTCCGCACCAATGCTCTCAACGAGCAGTACGGGCGCAACCAGGCTCTGCAGCAGCAGGCGGCCGGGCTGATTTCCAACGAACAGCTAGGGCGGCAGGCCCAGCAGGCAGGCATCCTCGGCCAGATCATCGGGGCGCAGCAGCAGAACATCGGCAACCGGATGGGCGCTTCCGGGCAGATCGCCAACGAGCAGCAGGGCAGGTTCGGCCAGCAGGCGGGGCTTCTCGGCCAGATCGCCGGGGCGCAGGGCCAGAACTTCGGCAACCAGCTGCAGGCCATCCAGGGCCTGACGCAGACCCAGGGCGCCAATCTCGCCAACCAGGCGGGGGCGGCCCAAGGGATCAACAGCGCCGCCGGCCAGACGGCGAACATCCTCGGCAACCTCGGCCAGAACGCCTCGACGCTTTACGGCAACCTCTCCAACCCAGCCCGCCTCGCCCTGGAGACCGGCAAGATCGGCGAGGGCTACGACACGCAGATGCGGCAGTCGCTGCTGGACATCTACAACCAGGGGCAACAGGCGCCGTGGCAGCGGCTGTCGGCGGCGAATGCGATTTACGGGCTGGGCGGCTCGCTGGGCCAGTTCAACACCAAGACATCGACGGTGCCGGGCAATGCCAACGGTGTCGGCGACATGCTCGGCAGCCTGTTCAAGCTGGCGCCGATGTTCGGGCTGTGAGGTAGATCGCCATGGCTTACGGTGGGCTTCTCGACATCCTGCAGGGCATCCTCGGCCAGCAGGGACAGGGCTACGGCCAAGGCCAGGACCAGGGCAGCGGCATCCTGGGGATGATGGCGCAGCGGCAGCAGCAGGTGCCGACTAATCTGGCGACCGATAACGTTTATGGGCAGGGGTTGCTTGGTCAAGCAGGCAACGACCGACTGCTGGGTGCCGACCTTGGCAACACCGGGGCCGATCGGCTTGGCGCGCCTGCCTCGGGGCTAGCCGACTATAGCGGCGGCCAAGGCACTGACACGCTTGGTCTTGGCGGGGCCGCAGCAGTTCCTGCACCTGCGGCGACGGCCACAAATACGGCAGCGCCTGCCGCTCAAGGCGGCGGCTTGCTCAGCGGCCTGTTCGGCGGCGGCGGGGGCACAGCTGGCGGTGCGGGTCTCGCCGGCCTCGGCGGATGGGTTCAGAAGAACCCGGCGGCGATCGACGCCCTGGTCACCGGCTTTGCCAACATCGGCAACAAGAACGTCGGCAATCCCTTCCTTTACGGGGCGTCGCAGGCGGCACCGGAGTTCAAGGAGCAGAAAGCGCGGGACGAGCTCGAAAGCCGGCAGGAAGCGATGAAGTCGGCGATGCTGAAGCTCGGCTATCCGGCTGAGCTGGCTGCGGCGGCCGGGAAGATTCCCGAGCTTGGGACGACCGTCATTTCCCAGGCGCTGAAGCCGCGGGAGGCCAAGGACGCGCCGGCGCTCATGCAGGAATACCAGTATGCCGTGAGCCAGGGCTTCAAGGGTTCGCTCTTCGATTATCAGAAGGAATTGAGGCAAGCAGGCGCCACGACAGTTACCATTCCTCCCGATCGCGAGAAGTTGTCGCCCGGCTATCGCTGGGTGGACCCGAACGATATCAGCAAGGGTGAGGTACCGGTTACTGGCGGCCCTGCCGAGCAGATGCCGGCTGAACTCGCCGCCCGTGTCGGCCTCGCCAAGGATGCCTTGAAGAAGCTGGACACGGTCGAGCAGGCGGCCAAGGAAGGCGTAATGACCGGCCCGATCGATTACACGACCGGCACCGTTCTAGGCCGCGGCAAGGCTGGAGAGATGTCGCGTGAACTCAACGCCGGGTCGGAGGCACTGGTTCGCATGCTCACCGGTGCCGGCATGAATGCGAGCGAGGCGAAGCGGGAGGCCAGCCAGTATCTGGTGCAGCCCACCGATAATGCGGAAACGCTGGCCAACAAGGTTTCGCAGCTGAAGCGCCGCCTGCAGGCGACGATCGTCGAGGCGACGCGCGGGAGAGGCGGCGTCAACCCGGCATCGCAGACGACTGGTGATCCGGCAGGGATACGCTGATGCCAAGGCCGATAGACGATGCTCGGGTTAATCTTCCGCAATACAACAATCTAAGCGACGATCAGTTTGCCGAGGTTTTGCATAAGAAATTCTACTCCGACATGTCGCGCGAGGAGGCCGATTCCAAGCTCGGCATCTCGCGATTGTCGGCTGTTGGGCCTTTCGGCGAAGGCACTGCGCCGCAGGAAGATTCGCCGCTCAAGACGGCGATGGAACAGAAGATCATTGAGCGAAACGACCCCGGTCTTCTCGACACGATCCTCCGCGGTGCCGGCAATCAGTTCAATCTCGGCTTCGGCCCCCAGGTTCGATCCGGCATCAAGACGGGGTTCGGGCTTCTCGGCGATTATGACAAGGCGCTTGAGGAGGACCGCGCAAAATACGAAGGCGGCAAGGCGGCGCATCCGGGTGCCGCAATAGCGTCGGAGGTCGGCGGCGCTGTGGGATCAGCGTTGCTTGCGCCCGAGTTCCAGCTCGCTCGTGCGGCTCCCATCGTTCAGGGCCTCGGGAAGCTTCTGCCGAGGGCGGTCCCAAGGCTTACTCGCGCCACTCAGCCGGCAGCAACGATCGGCGAGCGCCTGAACCGGGCAGCGACAACCGGCGGCATTTATGGCGGCATCTCGGGTGTCGGCAATGCCCAGGCTGATAATCCACAAGATGCGCTGCTGGGCGGCGGCATCGGTGCGGCGACCGGCGCCGTGCTGGGGCCGGCGGTGTCGGGAGCGGTGTCGGGACTTGGCGCTGGCGCCCGGTGGGCCGCCGACCGTGCGCGGAGTGTGCTCGGCCCGGAGGGGCAGGCGCAACGCCTCGTGACCCGCGCCCTGGAGCAGGATCGAGTCGGGCGTGACTTAGCGGCTGGGCTGCCTCCGAAAGCCGATGAGGCAGTACAGGAGGCTCAGCAACGGCTTGGAACGGCGCTCGATCAGGGGCAGCCGGCGATCATCGCCGATGTCGGTGACACTGCGACACGAAGTCTTGCGCGGACGGCAGCCAACGTCTCGCCGGTCTCCAGGCAGGCGGTCGAGAACGTCACCGAGCCGCGGTTCAACCAGCAGGGGACCAGGGTCGCCGGGTTCATTCAGAACCTCACCGGGGCAGGCGGCGATACGACTGCAACTCGGGAAGCCGTTCAAGCGGCGGCACGCCGGGCCAACCGGCCAGCTTATGCCCGTGCTTATGCTGAGGGCGAGGCCGGTGTCTGGACCTCGGAACTGGAGGGGCTTACGGCCGCACCGGCGGTGCAGGATGCGGTGCGCGGAGCGGTCAAGACTGGCGCTAACCGAGCTGCTGCCGAGGGGTTTCGGCCGCCGCGGAATCCTTTCATCCAGGCTGAGGATGGAACACTGCAGCTCGCACCCGGCGTAAGGCCGACGCTGCAGTTCTGGGACCATGTCAAGCGCAATCTCGACGGCGCGATTGGCGTGGCACAGAGGGCAGGAGACAACACTAAGGCGGGTGAGCTGCAAGATCTGCGCACGGCGCTTCTGCAACAACTCGACGCTGCGGCGCCGTCCTATCGGGGCGCCCGGCAAGGCGCTGCGGGCTACTTCGGCATGGATGACGCGCTTGATGTTGGCCGGAACTTGGCTCGCGGCATCAAGATGGAATATCCCGACATCGCTCGCGGCCTGGCCGGCATGAACGAGGCCGAGCGCCGGCTGGCGCGTGAGGGCTATGTTAATAGCGTGATGGACCAACTTACCGACATCCGCGATCGGCGAGATGTAGTGAACGCTTTGCCGGCATTCTCGACCGAGAAGGGTCGTCGCGTGGCGAACATGATTCTCGGCGCTGACAATGCCGCACGGCTTGAGGATTTCATCCACGTTGAAAATATCATGAACCGGACCCGGCAGGAGGTGTCGGGCAACTCGACGACCGCCCGGCAGCAATTTCTTCAGCGAAGCCTCGGGGTGACGACGGAGGGCACTTTAGCCGGCGGTGCGGCCTTGTATGCGGGTCAAGGCGATCTCAGTGACCCCAAGACCTATCTGGCGCCATTACTCGTCATGGGAGCGCGCCGGGCCGGTCAGTATTTCGATCGGCGGGTGATGGAGCAGGTCGGCCGGCTACTGGCCTCGGACGACCCGCAGCAGCTCAATCAGGGCCTGCGAATTGTGGCCCGAAATCAAGGCGTGCGTCAGGCGCTGAATTATGTCGATCAGATGCTGCAGCGGCCGGCGGTCACGAATCCAGCAGCGCAGCAGGGTCTGCAGCAGTAGGGACGACCTCGGCCTCGACCCGCTCCAGCCGCTCGTCGATGTCGTTCAGCCGCTTCTGGATCGAGTCCAGAGCATCGACGACGCGATCCAGCCGGGCGGTGAAGTGCTTTTCAAAATTGACCAGACTGCCGCTCTGATCAGTGAATTGCCGCGACAGGCGGGCGTCCATCTGGGCGATCTGGTCAGTGAGCAGGTGGAAGATTTCCGCGAATGTGAGGTCGTTCATGGTCGCCATGCTTGACGCAAGCAAGCCTCGGCCGCAACCGCGTCTTTAGAGGGAATCCCGATGGCATCATCGCAGCGTGAGGGCATCACCATCAGCACACGCGACCTCGACCTGATCGCCCGTGTCGTAGCGTCGGAAACCCCGAACAGTTGGCTCCGCAGCGAATCCGGCGCGAACGGCGTCAAGGGCGTCATTGACGTCATTCTCAACCGGGCAAGCTCGGGCAGCTATCCGAGCAGCATCGAAGACGTGCTGAACCAAAAGGGGCAGTTCTCGGCGGTTTCAGGCAACAAGAACGCAGCTGGTTCGGCCGATCGGTTGGGACGGCCATCAAAAGAGATGTCCGAGTTCGTTACTGGCTATATCCGCGATCGCGCCAATGGGGCGCCTTCGGCGGTTGGCGGTGCGCTCAACTTTGCTAATCCGCACTATTCAGATCCTCGCAACCTCTCCTGGATCAACGCCATGGAGCGGAATGGTGGCCAAACTTTCGGCCGCGGCGGCAAGGATATTCACGTTTACGGCACAGCACCGGGCGCGCGGTCGCATGAGGCGACCAATATCCGCCTGACGCGGGATATCTCATCGCCTGCTGCTGGTTCCGCCCGTGGGAGAACCCATGTCGCCGACCGCCTGCCCGACAACTGGCCGCGTGGCGGGCCGACCGCTTCCGGCTTCAATGCCGGGATCTTCGACCGTGTCGCCGATCGCGTCCTCCGCTTCGGCAACCCGCAGGCGCTTGGCGCGCCGCCGCAGCGCAACGTTGTGCAGGAAATGTTCGACAAAATTGGTCGTGGCCGGGCGGGCGTGCGCAGCGATGCCGTGCCGCCGAGCACGCAGCAGCGCCAGGCGACCTTGCGGCAGGGCATGGAAGGCCCGCAGGTCAAGGCGCTGCAGCAGGATCTGATCCGCGCCGGCCTCCTTGAGCTGAAAGACGCGGACGGCAAGTTCGGGCCGCAGACGGCGGCGGCGGTGCGGCAACTGGAGCAGATCAAAGGCTTGCCGACGCAGGATCGCGGCATTGCCGGCCGGGAGGTCTTTGGGGCGCTTCGTGGCGGGCAGATGCCGCCGCCGGTGCCGCAGGCCACACCGACGCAGAGAACGACGGGCACTGCGCCAATCACGCCGGTCGAGCGCGGTCCCGCGCTTAATCCCCCAGCCATCCCACCGCCATCCCCCACCCCGGCCACCACATCTGGATGGACCCCGCCAGCTTCTCTCTCCAAGGAACGGCCGGCTGGGACGGGCACGATGGCTCCTGGCGCCACCACGTGGCTGCATGGCGGGCCGAGTGCATCTACCGCTGCTCCCCCACCCATCCCACCGCCATCCCCCTCTCCATCCCCCACCAACTGGTCGTTGCCGGCTTACGGCGGGGCTGTTCCAGGCCCAGGGCCTCATCTCCCGAACACGGACGTCCAGCGAACCATCGCGGCCGAGATTGCGGCTACGCCGGCAGCAGGCCAGCGCGTCGCCAATCAAGCGCGCGATTTCGGGCCGCTCGGCGCTCAGTCGCTTACCCCCCAGTCGTTCCCGGATGCTTTTGCACCGGCAGCACGGACCTCAGGTATCCAGACTGGCCCGACGGCAAATCCGGCGCAGTTCCAGCCGCCGACATTGCCGCCGCAGTTCGGCCCCAACCCGCCACCGGGAGCCGCACAAGCACTTGGTGCCCAGCCAGCAACGCCGCCCATGTCGCCAGGGAGCGGCATGCTGGCATCGCAGGAGGCACGCCCGTCGATCAGGCCGGATGCCCTGGGGCCGCCGGGAGGCGCCGCCAACTATGCGCCGCGCGACATCGGCGCGCTGGCCCGCGGCATCGAGTCTCCGATGTTCAACCCGCCGCAGTCGACGCCGCAATTCCCTGCTACCGGATGGGCAGGCGCCCCAGGTGCGCCACCTTCGCCATCGCCGCAGCTCGGCCCGACGATCGCCGCCGCCAATGCTGCCTTTGGCGGGGGCATCCCGACGATCGGGGCGGCAACGGCGGCGCCTCCTGCGACGACACAGCGCGAAGTCCCGGACGAGCAGCGGAAGGCCGAGCTGCAGAAGGCGATAACGGAGCGCATTGAGGATATGCGGACCGGAGCTGCCCCGCCCACTGCCGTCATGGCTGCGGCTGCGGGACAACCGCCCCCTGATTTCGGTCTTGGGCAGACAACCATCGGCACAGCCAACGACCCGTTCCCCAATTTCCCGACGCCGGGCCTGACATCTGTCGGCGATCGCGCCAATGAGCCGCGTCCCAGCCAATACGAGGCGCCGACCGGGGCTTTCCTCGGGGACATCCCCACCGTCGCGCCACCGCCCATGGAAAGCATCGTCCAGCCGCAGATCGACCAGGGCGGCCAGGGCCTCCTTGGCGGGCAGGGCCTCGGCGACCAGACGCCGGTCGAAGGGCCGGCTGCCGGCCGGTCTGACGCCCAAGGCGTCCTCGACGCCATCAGCCAGGCTGATTTCACCGGCGTCAACCAGCAGGATCAGCAGCCGGGCGGCGACCAGGGCGCAACAGCATCGGCGGCGAGCGGCGACAACCCATTCACATCCGCCCAGACTGCCGAGCAGCAGGGCATCCTGGCCATGCTCGAAGAGATGTTCGGCTCAGGGAGCACCAGATGACCAATCCGCTTTCCTGGTCGACGACCGCCGCCTCGAACACCAGCGTCGCCGGCGTCTCGATCGCCGAGGGCTGGGCGCCGGCCTCGGTCAACAATGCCCTGCGCGGCATGATGGCCGACCTCAGCAAGTTCATCAAAGACAGCAGCGGCGACCTTGTCACCTCGGGCGCCGGCACCAACTTCTATTCGATCAATTCGAACATGGACCTGACAGCCTACGCCAAGCCGATCCTGCTGCTGGCGCGGGCGCACCAGACCAACACAGGGCCGTCTTCGATGTCGGTCGACGGCCTCGGCACCCGATCGATCAAGCGCACCAGCGGCGCCGTCCTGACTGCTGGCGATATCGTCCTCGGCGGGATGTATTTCTTCACTTACGACCCCGTTACCGACGTCTTCTTTCTCATGAACCCGACCGGCGCCGGGGTCATCACCTCGACGATCCCGGTCGCCTTTGGCGGCACCGGAATCACCAGTTACGCCATCGGCGACATGATCTACGCCTCGGCGGCGACGGTGCTGTCGCATGTGCCGGCGGCGGCGACAGGTAACGTCCTGCTCTCGGGAACGGCGCCATCGTGGAACAAGGTGACGCTCACCGGCCATGTGTCGGGCGTCCTGCCGATCGCCAATGGCGGCACTGCCGCCGCCGACGTGACTAACGCCCGGATCAATCTCGGCCTCGTCATCGGCACCAACGTCCAGGCGTTCGACGCGACGCTCAGCGGCCTCGCCGGTCTGACCACCGCATCTGACCAGGCGATCTATTCCACCGGCGTCAACACTTTCGCCATGACCGGGTTCACCAGCTATGGGCGGTCGCTGGTCGACGACGTCGATGCCGCGGCGGCGAGGACGACGCTCGGCCTGGGGACCATGGCGACGCAGGCGGCGAGCGCGGTGGCGATCACCGGCGGCAGCATCGACGTCCCGACGCTCAAGGTGAGCGGCGTTGCCGTGCCGACCCAGAGCACTGCCAACATCTGGACAGCGGCGCAGACCGTCACGCTGGCGACCGCGGCAGCAGTGCCGCTGACGCTGACCTCAACCGAAGCGGGAGCGGCAGTCGGCCCGACCCTGAACCTCTTCCGGGATTCCGTGTCGCCCTTCACCGCCGACGTCGCCGGTGCGGTGACGTTCACGGCCCGGAACAGCGCCAACGCGGTCGTCGGCTATGGCAGCATCCAGTCGGTTCTGGCCGATGTGACCGGCGGCTCGGAGGATGGCCGCATCAATGTCGCCACAGTCATCAACGGCTCGTCCGTCATCGTGGCGCAGTTCGGGCCCGGCCTGGTGGTCGGCGCACCGACCGGCGGCGACAAGGGTGTCGGCACGATCAACGCGACCGGCGTTTACGACGACAACACGCTGTTGACCGGCTACGTGCTGGAGGCCGCCCTCGACGGCGCCATCGACAAGCCGAAATGGGACAAGATTGGCATCCGCGGCGTCCATGAGCCGATGCGGCGCTTTTCCGCCATGGTGGAGACAGGGTCTCGCAATCCGCTAACCATCGACGGATTCAGCGATTTCTGGAAAACCTATCGGCATCTCCCATCTTTGCCTGATGAGGAGCAGCCGTCGCTGCTTGAGCAGCCGTCGACCGGGCAATGGATTCAGATGCTGGTCGAAACGGTGGAGCTGCTGGCGGTGCATGTCGATGGGCTGAACGAGCGGCTGAACAGGTTGGAGCCGCAGTCGGTATATGGAGGGAAGTAATGGATCAGGCTGCGATCATCCGCGAGCTCGAGGAGCAGCGAAACATGATGTCATCGCGGGCGGCGCAGTTCGCCGGCATCGCGGCGTCGCTGGGCGCCGAGATCGAGGTGCTCAAGGGCAAGTTGAAAAAGGCCGAGGCGGATGTCGACCGCGACCTGGACGGGATCGTGTCGGCCTATGAGGCCAAGGTTGCCGAGATGCGCGAGCGGATCACCGAGAACGAGGTCGACGCCGCCAACGCCGAGTTCGTTGCCGGCGGCGGGGTGATGAACAACTGGTCCGAGGGCGCTCCACGGGAGCCCGAGGCGATCGTCGAGGGGGCGGCGTTCAAGGCGGCGTGATGCTCATGGCGCATTGGATGAAGGCGGCCGCCTGCTCGGCATTGATTGCATTGCCATAACCGCGCAGTCGTCCCACTCGGGCGGGAGCCCCATGAGCCAGCGGGAATGTGCCGGGTTCAACTGGCCGAGCTTTGCCGTCTTGGCAGGAGATCCAGTCGGCGTCGGACCAGAAGCTAGCCACACCTGCCGACCGAGGAGGCCATTGACCGGCACCGTTCCCACCGACCCGCCGTCCTTGTGGTCGCGGGTTGTCGGCGTCGCCCAGGAGGCCATCTTTGCCGCTCCCGGCAGCTTCAGCGCCGGCTTGTCGTGGTCGCCGCGGCTGTAGCTGTAATCGCTCGCCTTGGCGTTGTTCACCACCGGCATCGGCCATCCAGTAAAGCCGCTGCCGGATATGCGGCGCGCCAACGCTGCAAGCCGGGAAAGACACCGCCCCGAAGGCGTAACCCAGGGCTTCCAGGTCAGTCGAAACAAGGTCGATCCACGGCCCCGCAACGTCTCCCGCAACCTGCTCTCCAAGCACCGTTGGAGGGCGGCACTCCGAGATGAGCCAATGCCAGGCAGGCCACAGGTGCCGCTCGTCATCAAACCCTGCTCCGCGGCCTGCCGCGCTGAAAGGCTGGCATGGGCAGGAACCGGTCCACACGGGCTGGTCGTCGGGCCATCCAGCTTGTCGAAGAGCGTAGGCCCAGACGCCGATGCCGGCGAAGAAATGACATTGGCTATAGCCGGCGAGGTCGGCTGGGCTGATATCGCGGATGTCGCGCTGGTCCACGTCTCCGGGTGGAAGATATCCGGCTGCAACGAGGTTGCGGAGCCACGCCGCAGCGAATGGATCAATCTCGTTGTAGAGGACTCGGCCATTCATGCTCCCGGAACGTCCAATGAACGCTGTGTCAAATTTGGGCTCGTCGTATCCTGCTTGTTCTTGATTCCTGCCGTTTCGACCTGCATGGACATGCAAGCAAAACGAGGCAGGACTTGAGATTTTCCGCGGGTTTCCCTACACCAACCGATGGCCGCCTCTGGCCCTTGCGGAGGAGTTTACGTAATATGGTAAGCTGTTGTCTCATATACGCTTTCTGCGTATGAGATATGGTTTTGTGTCGGATTTTGTGCCACTGATCCTGTCCGCTAGCGTGTCATCCTCGGCGGCGTGCCCGTAGGTCGCGAAGACGTGCGCCGGGCTCTTCCACCCGCCCAGTTTCGCCACCGTCACCACATCGACGCCGGCCTGCAGCATCGCCGTAGCGAAACCATGCCGGCAGGCATGGAATGACAGCGGCTTGATCTCTGCCCGTGTGATCGCTGCATCCCACCTCGGCAAGGCGTTCTCTCGTGAGAGATAACCGAACACCCGGCCGTTCGGCTGCTGGTCGATGTTGGCTATTGCGGCGACAAGGACGGGCGGCAGGTGGGCTCGGCGCTCGGCGCCTATCTTGGTCTGCCGGATCAGCGCGCGGGCATTGGGGAGGCTTACATCAGCCCAGCGAAGGCTGGTCGCCTCGGTGATCCGAGCGCCGGTCAGGAACATGAAGCAGGCAAGGGCGCCGAGATGCGGCGAGGCATGCGCCATGAACGCCTCGATCCAAAGCCAGGTCGCCGGTTCCTTCTCGTGTTTGACGACCGGGAAGCGCCGCATCCGCACGATGGGCGGGCAGAGGTCGTGGTCGGCAGCGTGGTTGATGATCGCCTGCGTCGGGACCAGGACATGGCGGTTCCGGGTCGCGCCCGAAGCATTGGGATAAAGGGTCTTTGCCGATTCCCGGATAGCGCCGGTCGTGATGTCCTTCACGCGGGTGTCGCGCCAATAATCCTCGATCTTGTCGAGGAAGCGGGTCGGCTTGCCTGCCCTTCGGTAGAGAATGGCGGCTTGGGCGAACGTCAGAACGGCTTCGGGTCCATCGAGACGACTTTGCCATTGCTTCGCCGCGGCTTCGTCGGCGATGCGGCGCGCGATTGCCTGGTCCTCAGTACGCGTAGAGCCGCGTAGTCGCCGGCCGGCAACGGTGCCTCGGTAGTACCAGACCTCGCCACGCTTGAAGAGTGTGAGGGACATGGCTTTGTCGCCTTCAAGAGGGTGCGGACGTCGTCTTCGGTGAGCACCATAGTCTTGCCGATGACGCTGCAGGCGCCAAGGTCGCGGGCCAACTTGCGCAAAGTCCTTTCGGGGCAACCAAGCTGGGCGGCGACGGCTGCCGGCGTGAGGAATGTCATTCTATGTTACCCGCAGGAAGGCGGCGAGGAGGGCGAGGGCGGGGGTTGCCGCTCTCGCTCGGCATCTGCGAGCCGGGCGCGGAGGGCGTCGATCTCGTCGGCGGCCTCCATGCAATCCTGTCGCCCTCCCGGCGTTTGACTGATGGCAAGATTGCGCAGCCGCGCCACGATGTCATTCGGTTCGCTCATTCCCGGTCCTCCAAAGCTAGTGATTGACCATGGTAAAGTCCGGCCATGTAGACGCGGAGGAGCAGATCATCGCCGCGCCCCTCCACCACAGAGCGGGCGGTTACGCGTCGGACGATATCCCGTAATCCATTAGCCATTTGCCTGTCCAACTCATGCGGCTGGATTGGCGCTGTCAGGGCGGTCATCAGATAGCGTCCGTGATGACGAGGATGGCGACCAGGATGGTGACGACGATGGCGGTGGCGACGATCGCCGGGGCGAAGAGGGAGTACCAGTCCATGGTCATGATCCAAAGTTGAAGGGGCGCAGGGAAACCGGGGTCATGTGGTGCCGTACAGACCCTGGCTTGTCGGCCGTCGCCTATCCCTGCGCTTTCATGGCGGCCTAGCGGCAGTAGACGGTGTTGCCGATCGTCTGGCATTGCACCGTTGGCTGGCCATAGCCGGGGTTGATGTATTGCTGGTTGCCATAGGTCTGCGAGCTGTAGCCGTTCGGCCCGTAGGTCTGGTTGCCGTAGGTCTGATAAGTACCCTGCGGCGTGACGGTGGTCCGCGGCGGGGTATAGGTTTGATAAGAGTTGCCGCCTCCATAAGTCCTCGTTTGCGCAGAGGCTTGTGTGGCGATGACGAGTAACAGCACAGTCGTAAATGTCAGCATTGCAGTTGTCGTGGTCATGGTTCGGTTTCTCCGGTTTGCAGTAAGCCGCATGTTCAAAAGCCGTCTTCTTCGAGGTTGAAAAGATCGGTGAGAGCCTCCTGGCGGGTGGCGCCGTAGCCGTAGGGGCCGGCCTCTTCCTGGCCGTCGCGGTAGGCTGTCCAGTCGTAGTTTCTGATCGGGATCGCCGGCGGGTCGTAGATGGTGATGACATCGGGAAGCTCGGGCGCCTCGTCATCAGGCGGCTCGAACTCCTGAAACATCTCGTCGTCGGGGCTGCGGGTCTTCCAGTGGTCATAGCGGGATCGCAGCATCACAGCCTCACCGTGTCGGTTGCTTCGAGCTGGGTGCGGACTTCCGGGGCGAGGCCGCAGGCGTCCCAGTATTCGCGCTGGAGGCGGGCAGCCTCGATGCGGTCGGACGGGCGGCGGGAATAGCGCAGGACAATGATGCGGGCCTCGATGCGGGCCGCCTGGGCCTCGGTGGGCTTTTTCATCACGCGTTCTCCTCCTTGAAAGGAATCCCGGCGGCGCGCATCGAACTGGCCAGCTCAGACATGGCCGTGGGCGCCTTGGCAGGCTCGCGGTCGGCCCACACCCGCAGGAGTGAGCGGCGGCATCCCTCAAGCTCCTGGCGGGCGTACATGAGGTAACGCATGGCGTCGTCGAGGTCGTCGACATCGACGAGGTTGACGAACATGCTCTCGCGAGCAACGCCGAGTTCGGCTTCGAAGGCCGTCAGTTCGGCGAGCATGCGCTCGAGGCGGATCGAGGCGGTAAGCTGGGTGCGGAGGGCGGAGAGGGTCGTGGGCATCTGCGGTCTCCATCGGGGTTCCGATGGGCATAACGTGGAGGACATCCACAGCAGTGTCAACAGAAAAGTGTATGACATCCACGCAGAAAAATTAGCGGTGCTGTTAAGAGCCGGTCTTTAGCAAGGCGTCGACGATACGAAGCACCTGCGCTTTTTGCTCTGCCGACGCCGTTCGGAGATGGTCGGTAATCGACCAGACAGCATCAATATTTCCCGGATTGCGGGTTACTAGATCGGCCACGGTGCAGCCATACGCATCCGCAGCCGCTTCCATAAACTGTTGCCCATAAGGGCTTTTCCGGTTTTCGATCTTCGACAATTGAGTTCGCGAGATGCCGAGCCGGGAAGCAGCTTCCTCCTGGCTGAGGTTTCGGAACTCCCGCCACTCCTTGAGAAAATGACGCTGCAGCGGACGCTTGGGATGCGAGACAGATGGCATAGCCGAATGTCCCGCCGCACCACGGCCTCGATCTACGCCATAGCATGAACATACGTGCTTGACATCCACGTGGAGGATATCCACTATCACATGCATGACATTCCACGAATGGGCCGCTCAGTCCGGCAAAACCGACGATTGGATCGCTGCGCAGGTCGGACGTGATCGATCTACGATCACGCATGTCCGGAACCGGAATAAGCGCGCGAGCCTGGAACTGGCGGTGGCGCTGAACAGATTGAGCGGCGGTCTGGTTCCGGTAGATGACTTCCTCCTTACTCAGACTGCCGAGGCCGGCGAATGACCGGCGGTCGGGCCTCTCGCATGAAGGGAAGTCGTAGAGAGCTTCAAGCCGTCCGTGTCATGCAGACGGCCGGCCTTGCCGCCGAGAAAACGCCCTTGTCGGGGTCTGTCGGCGGGAAATTTGCCGGCGATATCTCCTGCCCGATCCTTGGCGTCGACCGGCGCTTCGAGGTCAAGGCCCGCGCCTCCGACTTCAGCCTGATCAGACGCTGGTTGGACGAGAATTACGGCCTGATCCTCAAGACCGATCGCAAACCAACCCTGGTCGTCATGCGGCTCGATGACTTCGCCGAGCTGGCCTATGGCGCCGACCGCAAGCGCCTGGAGGCCGCAGAATAATGGACGCGATCGTCAAGAACGCCCATCTGTGGCGGCGCCATCCCGAAGACTTCTACGTCGAGCCAGGTTGGGTTTCGTGGAGGTTATTCGACGTTGAACAGTTCAAGGGGGCAATATGGGATCCAGCTTGCGGAATAGGACGGATCGTCGATTCAGCAAGTCGGAATCATCATTATCTTTCATTCGGGTCTGACATCGTTAAGCGGTCGGACTGGTGTGAGAACGAAATAGATTTCCTCTCTGCCCCTGTTCAAGAGTGGCACGAGATCGTCAGCAATCCACCTTTCGGCATCGCCGACAAATTCATCAAGCACGCCCTTGCCGCTCGCAAGGTGGCGATGCTCCTCCCGACGAAATGGATGAATAGCGCTGCCCGCGGCAAGTGGCTTGAGACCACGCCGCTGAAGCAAGTGTTGCTGCTTGCGCCACGGCCGTCGATGCCGCCTGGCCCGGTGATCGAGGCCGGCGAGAAGCCCGGCAACGGCACCGTCGACTTTGCCTGGTTCGTGTGGGAGCGCGGCTATATCGGCGCACCGACCATCGGGTGGCTGAGGAGAGACGAATGAACCCGTTCGAAGCTTTCGCGAAGAAACACGAACTTATCATCACTTATACAAATTGGCCTGTTCTTGATCATCGTTTTAAATATTGCGCCGCCTATTCGGGCGTCGAGAGATGCGGCTACGGCGCCACCGAAGAAGAAGCTATCGCTGATCTCCTTCGCTTTGATGATGAAGATGCCGAATGAACCCCTTTACCACCCACGGCATCGACCACCTCAGCGCCTCGGCGATCAACCAGTTCGCCGCCAGCCCCGCCATCTTCGTCTTAGAGCGTGTCCTCAAGCGCAAAACGCCTGTCGGCGCCGCCGCCCACCGCGGTTCGGCAGTCGAGGACGGCATCGTCCACGGCCTCACCACCGGCGCGGACGACGACGCCTGCGTCACCTACGCCATGGCATCCTTCGACCGGCGGGCGGCGCTCAGCGGCGACCTCCGCCGCGATACCGAGCGCAAGGCGGTCGGCGACATGGTGAAGACCGGCCTGGCCGAACTCCGCAGTTACGGCGAGCCGACAAGCATCCAGGGCAAGATCGAGCACTCCTTCCCCGACGTCATGGTGCCGCTGATCGGCTTTTATGACACCGAATGGGCCCAGCACGGCATCCTGATCGACATCAAGTCAACCCACCGGATACCGTCCGAGATCTCGACCAGCCATGCCCGCCAGGTCGCCCTTTACCAGACGGCCCGCAGCGATAACGCCGACGCCCGGCTGAGCTACATCTCGCCGAAACGCGCCGCGACCTACCAGCTGGAAAACTTCCGCCGGCACCTCGCCGCCATGGAGCGCATCGCGCTGACCATCCAGCGGTTCCTGAGCATCAGTGCCGATCCGCAAGAGCTGGTGGCGATCGTCGCCCCAGACACTGATTCCTATTACCTCGCAGACCCGAGCGCGCGACAGGCGGCTTTCGATGTCTGGGGTTACTGAACTCGACCCGTGACGGGCGAGAATGACAAGGAGAGAAGCAATGGCACTTGGATTGAACTTCGATAGTAATTCCGGCGATATCATGCCGATCATTAAATACGATGCCCGAGCCGGACGTATGTTTCGGATCGACCGGGAAGATGGCGTCAATACTCCCGAGGACATAACCGACGAGTTCAAAGCCGTCTTCGACTTTGAGAATGTCGAAACCGGCTGGATCGATTTCCAGACCGGTGGAGCCCCGATCTTCACACTGTCCCCATTCGGCACTACGCCGCCGCCATTCCCCGGAGGCAGTGCCAAGCCCGGCGTTAGGGTGATGCTGCGGCTGGCCCAGGATTGTGGCAACGACGTCCGGGAGTTGGCGACAACCGCCAAGGCCGCCCTCCGCGGCATCGACGCCCTGCATACCGCCTATATGGACGCCAAGGACGCCAACCCCGGCAAGCTGCCTGTGGTGGCGATCGAGAAGATCATTCCGATCATCTCCGAAGGCGGCGGTCAGAAGACCACCAATTACTCACCAATCTTCGTCATCATTGGTTGGACCGAACGGCCAAAGGATCTGATCTTCAAAGCCAAGAACCAGCCGAAGCCACAACTGGCGGCCGCCAATGGGACGCATGTTTCAGCCCCGGCGACCGGCTCGACCAAAGTCCCTCCTCCATCAAAAAAATCAAAGCCTGCGATGACCGTCGTGGAAGGCGACTTTGGCTGATGCTGGAGGGCGCCGATCGGGAGAAGTTCCTGAAGCTTCAGGCCCTTTTCGATAGCCCGGTCGAGAGCGAGCGGCTGGCGGCATTATCAGCCGCCAATCGCCTCCTCGAACGCAATAACACGACATGGCGAGACCTCAACGGCCACTCGCCAGTCCCCGTCTCACCGCCACCACCACCGGCATGGTCGCCGGCCGCTGACGCCCCAGCCGAAGAACGAAAACACCTCGGCAAAGAGGCCGCCGACCGGATGTATCTGGTTCTTCAGGAACTGCTGGCTCACAAGCTGACCGCTTGGGAAACCAAGTTCACGACCGACATGATCGCCAAAATAGAAGAATACGAAGGGCGGTCGTTCTTGAGCAGTAAGCAACTCGCGATAATAGAACGCATGTACGACGACTACATATCAAAATAAGGGGTCGGGGTTGAGGTGCGGCAGCCTCCCCGTGATTTCCCATAACCAAAGCCGGCCAGGACGGAACGAAGGATCGTGCCGGCAATCTCCTTTCATCCTGAATTTGCCGGCCCGTCTGACTGGGCCGCCATGTACCGCCGATGCGGCCTGCAGGTGGTCCCGGCGCCATACCCGATGCGCGCTGCCGGCGACAAGCGCCCGGCGCTGCCGGAATGGCGAACCCTGCACGAGGCCCTGGTCACCGACACGGTGTTCGAGCGCTGGTACGCCTACGGTACCGGCACGTACCACAAGAACCCCAATATGGGCGTCATCTGCGGCCATGCCTCGGACAACCTCATGGTCATCGACGCCGACCAGTACAAGTCGGCGACCTCGGGCAACTGGTGGCAGGACGTCATCAGGGTCCATAACCACGGCATCGACCCTGACACCTGGCGGGCGAAGACCGGCGGCGGCGGTACGCATCGATTCTTCAAGGCGCCGATGCATTGGCGCGTGCCGACCAACAGCACCGCCCTCGAGGTCGACATCCGTGGCCAGGGCGGCTTTGCCATGCTGCCGCCCAGCAAGCACCTAAGCGGCAATGATTACGAGTGGATCGACGGCTTCGAGCCGTGGACCACCGAACTCGCCGAAGCGCCGCAATGGCTCCTGGATGCGATCGACGAGCTGGTCGCAAACCATGCCGGCGCCGGCACTGGCGGGACCGCACGTACCACCCATCACGGCCCCGACTTCGATGCCCTCGGTTTCCGGATCAACGGCCGCGAACAGTATATGACGCAAATGGTCTGGGCGGCCTGCGTCAACCTGTGGCGCGACAGCCCGATCATGCCGCATCCGGCCGACCTCGACCGCCTGATGCGAGAGGCATACGCGGTTTATGAGCTCCAGGTTGGAACCCGGCTGAAAGGCGTCGACAGGGATGCCGGCCTGGAGCAGGAGGGACGCGGCATCTCGATGTTCGCCGTCAAGTGGCGACGAGCTCTGTCGAAGTGGGAAGGCAAGATCGCCGAGGACGGCGCCATCCCATCACCGAACCAGCCACCGCCAGGACAGACGCCACCGGGCGCCCCACCGCCACCGCCTGGATCACAGTCGGGATGGTCTGCAGGGCAGTTCAGTGGCACTTCAGACCCGATCCCTGTCGGCAGCATCAAAGGCATCCCCAAGCCGCGAAAGTGGCTGGTGCAGGAATGGATACCAGCCGGCGCTATTACCGCGCTCTACGGCGACGGCGGTACCGGCAAGACCCTCCTCGGCCAGCAGCTTGTCTATGCAGGCGACATCGGCGCCATGTGGCTCGGCATCGAGATGCCAATAACGCGCAGCCTCGCTGTCCTTTGCGAGGACGATATGGATGAACTCCATCGCCGCCATGACGATATCAAGGCCGACCTTGGCCATGCGATCGGCAATCCCTTCACAAGATCATGGGTCTGGCCGCGGGTTGGCAGTGACAACATCCTGGTGACGTTCGACCGCGACAACCGGCCGAACGTTTCGGCCTTTTTCTTCCTGATCAAAAAGCACGTCCTCGACAAGCAGATAGAGCTTTTGGTGCTCGACACCGTCGCCGACTTCTTCGGCGGTAATGAGAACATCAAGGCGCAGGTTAACTACTTCATCAAGGTGATGTGCGCCGACCTTATCGTTGAAGCCCACGCCGCCGGCTTCACGCTGACCGTGGTGCTGCTGGCACATCCATCACAAGCCGGCATGAACACCGGCGCCGGCACCGCCGGTTCGGTTGGATGGAATGCCGGCGTCAGGTCGCGCCTTTATCTCACCCGCGATCCGAACGGCGGCGCCAATGACCGAATCCTCGCCCGGATGAAATCCAACTACGCGGCAGCTGGCGATGACAAGACCATGAATCTGGTCTGGGCGGATGGCGTCCTCAAGCCACGCCTGCCTGGCGCCGTGGCGTGGCCCGATCGCCATACCTGCCAGCAGATCCTCGACGCCATCGCCGAAGCCTGGAATTCGGGAAAGCCGTGGTCGAGCGCGCCACGATCGAAAACTGAAAACCGATACGCCGCCGAACGCATCTCGGAGAAGTTCCCGGTGCGCATCAGGCAGGCCGAGATGATGATCAAAACATGGATCAAAAACGAGGTGCTCAGCACCGAAATTGCGTCTTCGCATAAAAACCTCAGGGGACTGAAGGTAATTGGCAAAATCGATTGATTATTCAATTAGTTATGGGCTTGCGAAGACGCCTGCTAAGACGCTTGCGAAGACGTCTGCGAAGACGCGAAGACGGTATCCTCAAACCCGCAGAAACCCTTGCGAAGACGTTGCGAAGACATGTGCGAAGACATCCCCCCCCGTACCCCCCCCCCGCACGCGAGGGAGGCTTGGGGCCTCCTCGCGGCGGCAAAAAAAGAACCCCACCAAACCGCCCCGGCCACAACGCCGTGGACAACGTCAGGAGGACGCATTGCGCTACCGGGATTGCATGATCGTTTGGACGCCGATCAATTCGTTCGTCTGGAACCACGACGAGAAGAAAACAGTCCCCAACCCTCGGCGAGGAGAAATCAGGGTTGGGCTTCATCCCCATGAAACCGATTCATTAGCAGGCTACGACAAGAGCACAGGTGCCTGCCATTGGGACCGGAAAAGCATGACGCCATTGATGCAGGTCGCGTTCATGCTCGTCGACTTCTACGAGATCATCACTCATGACGGCCTGAACCCGCGGAAGGTCCACAAAGCATTCCTGGCGATCGACGAATTCCGCTGGGTCATCTCACCCGACATGGAAGGCGCCGAACCGGCCCCGGAAGAGTGGGCGAAGCAGATGAGGCTTGCCGGTTATGTCGAGGCCCAGCATGCCTAAGCCCCCCACCAAGCCCGTCGACCGCCCCACCCATCCCGCCGTCCCGCCCTGGCACCAGACCCACGGCACCTACATTGCCGGAAGATCCTTCCTCGATGCGGTCGACATGCTGGCGGCCGAGATGGAGGCGAAGTGGGGGGCAGGCCGGCTACGCCTCCTCGTCCCCCAGCTCATGCGCGAGCGCTTCGACCGGCAGCGCTATCTGCTCAACCAGGCCGTCTGGCATGGCGACATCGAAGCTGTCCGTACCCAGGCACCACGCATGGCCACCGCCTGGCGCGTCCTCGACGAGCAAGCCACCCGTGACGGCCAAGGCCGCCTCGGCGACATGGTCTGGGAAATCACCCTCGGCGACGGCGGCGTGGCAGCCATCGTCCCCGACGCCCATCACGCCAGCAAGGTCCAGCCCGAAGGACGTCACGTCCGGGTCTACACCCTCGACGAAATCGGAAGGCTCCTGACCGCCTTCCCCGAACTCGCCAAGGCGAAGGAAACATTCCCCGGCGCTACCGTCATCGCCGCCAGGCGAACCATCCCCGACCCCCTCGACGCCATCGCTGACACCCAGCATGGCCTCGACGACGATCTCGACGACCGGGGGCCTTTTGATGCCCGCTAAGCGCAAAGCTGCCCGCCGCGAACCTAACGGTCGCCGCTCCCGCCGCCTCATCCACATCAAAGATCACGACGCCATGACCGAGCGCGAAGCCAAATCCGTCGCCATCAACGCCCGTATCCGCCACGGCATCCCGCCCGATCTCGCCGACCTCGTCGATGCCGGCCGCCCCAATGCCGGCACTGTTCACGGACGCCTCGCGCTAAATGGCCTGCTGACGCCCGAACAGTGGCGGGTGGCGGAATGGTACCTGCGACGTCACGATGCCTATCAGCGGGCTTCCCTGAGCCCCGGAAGGGCATTCCACCCGTATGGGGAGCCGGTCGACGTATTTGGCGACGAGACGGACTATGCCGTCTGGGCCAGGCAGGCCATCGGCGACTGGGCGGCCATCCTCGACTGCCTCAAGCGCGCTTCGATCACCCATAGCCTCGACGGCGGGTTCGCCATGCGTACCGACCTCGCCACCATCCTCGACTGCATTATCGTCCGCGAGCTGTCACTGCCAGACCACATAGCCACATTGCGCCGCGGCCTCGATGTCCTCGGCGACCAGTTTCTCGGCAGCGAGCCTTGACTTGGCGACTGAAATGATTATCGAATCGTCACGTTCAGTTTCGTCGGAATTTTGTCAATAGCCCGCCCGGCCATGCCGCGGCGGGTTTTTCGCGTGAGGGCCAGCCCATGACAGGCGCACTCATCGGCCTCATCTTCCTCATCATCATCGTCGGCGTCGTCGTCTGGATCGTCCTCCAGCTCGTCGCCATGCTGCCAATGGACGCCGGATTCCAGAACATCGCCAAAGGCCTGATCATCATCGTCGCAATCCTCATCATCGCCTACAAAGCCCTGCCACTCCTCGGGATACCGGTGCCGTGAATTCTACCGCGCGATCGCTAGTCCATCGATCGTCTGTTCACATCAAGGATATGGCCCTGTCCGTGCAGGTGAAGCGCATGCTTAGGGATAGCGGATTGCGAACCGCCGCAGGCGTGAGAAACAAGACAGAAGATCAACTACTCCGTCTGCCAGGCTTCGGTCAGCGACGCCTAAGCGAGGTCAGGGACGCTCTCGCGGAACTGGGTTTCACCCTCAATCTGAACGGGCAATAATGGCCGGCGTCAAAGGTAAAGGCGGCCAGAAACCGGCAGTAACATTCTCAATCAAGATCATGGAAACCATCTGTGAGCGCGTCGCGGTTGGAGATAGCTTGAACCAAATCTGTAAAGAGACAGGGTTCCCAAGCGAAGCTTCAGTTAGGCAGTGGATTACTTTAGACCGCGAAGGATGTGCCTCGAAATACGCGCGTGCGCGCGAACAACAGATGGAGTGGTGGGCGGATGATCTTATCAGGATCGCCGATTCAGCCATGAATGACTATGAGAGCGTTAACGCCGTGAGGGTCGCCGTCGATGCTCGAAAATGGGCGATGTCGAAGCTGGCGCCGAAGCGGTTCGGTGACCGCATCGAGCATGCCGGCGGGGTTACAATCCGCCACGAAGACGACCTGGCGAAGCTGAAATGACGTGGCGATGGCGTAACCGTGGTCGGGGGCACTTCCTTACAATCCACCTGTGCTGGGGGAGGAGGGCCGAAATGCTCGCGGTGCTGAGCATGGACCACTCCAGGGTCTCGACGCTGTGGCGGGCGGTCGCCTGAAATGACCGAGGACGAGCGGCTGTCGATCAAGCAGCGGCTCAAGGACGACTTCGCCCACTACGCCGCCCGCTGCCTCACCATCCGGGCCAAGGACGGTGCGCTCCAGCATCTCGATTTGAACCGGGCTCAAAAGCATATCCACAAGCGCCTGGAGGCCCAGAAGGACCGTACCGGCAAGGTGCGTGCGCTCGTCCTCAAGGGTCGGCAGCAGGGTGTGTCGACGCTGATCGGGGCCCGCTTCTATCACGCGGTCACCCACCTCACGGGGCGTCGGGTGTTTATTCTGACGCATGAGGATGCGGCGACCGCCAACCTGTTCGAGATGGTCCAGCGGTTTCACGACAACCTGCCGCCGGCGATCAAGCCCGAGACCGGCGCCGCCAACGCCAAGGAGCTGGCGTTCTCGTCGCTCGATAGCGGCTACAAGGTCGGCACGGCTGGCACCAAGGGCGTTGGGCGAAGCTCGACGATCCAGTTCTTTCATGCGTCGGAATGCGCTTTCTGGCCACATGCCGAGACACATGAATCGGGCGTGTTGCAGGCGGTCCCCGACGAGCCCGGCACCGAGGTCATTCTTGAGAGCACCGCCAACGGCCTCGGCAACATGTTTCACCGCCGCTGGCGGGATGCCGAGCTCGGCGTCGGCGATTACCAGGCGATCTTCGTCCCCTGGTACTGGGATGATGGGTACGCTCGGGCTCCAGGCCCGCGGTTCGTCCTCGACGTTGAGGAGGCCGAGTACGCCGAGGCTTACGGCCTGAGCGACGCGCAGATCGCCTGGCGCAGGGCGAAGATCATCGAGCTGAAATCGCCCGTTCTCTTCCGGCAGGAATACCCGGCGACCGCCGCCGAGGCGTTTCAGATGAGCGGCCACGACAGCTACATCGCCCCCGAGCTCGTCGCCAGGGCCCGGCATACGCGGGTCGAGCCGCACGGGCCCTTGGTCATCGGTTACGATCCGGCGTGGAAGGGCGACGACCGCTCGAGCATGGCTTGGCGGCGAGGCCGGTCGGTCTACCGCATCGAGAGCAAGCACGGCATCGACACGATGCAGGGCGCCGGCTGGGCCAAGCAGGTGATTGACCGCGATCGCCCGAAGCGGATGTTCATCGACGTCGGCGGCATTGGCGCCGGGATCTACGATCGCCTGTGCGAGATGGGCTATGACGAGGTCGTCCAGGCGGTGAACTTTGGTTCGTCGCCGCTCGAGCCGCAGCCTGAGGATGTTAATGGGATTCAACGCGGCGGGCCGAGGAATCGCCGGGCCGAGATGTGGATGTGGCTGAAGGACTGGCTTGAAGATCCGGCCGGCGTCTCGATCCCTGACAGCGACAGCTTGCAGGCCGACATCTGCGGGCCTGGGTACAAGTGGGACAGCAACACGCGGCTGTTGCTGGAGAGCAAGGACGATATGAGACGTCGCGGGGTTCTGTCGCCGGACGAGGGCGACGCGGTGGCGCTGACGTTCGCCGAGCCGGTGGCGCCGGAGCAGGCGTACACGCCGCCGGTCAGGGAATGGGTCGTGTGACCACGCGGCTCTTGGTTGGCGATTGCCGGCAGAAGCTCGCGGAACTGGCCGACGAGAGCGTCCACTGCATCGTTACGAGCCCTCCCTACTACGGGCTTCGGGATTATGGCGTCGACGGGCAGATCGGCCTTGAGGCGACGCCCGAGGCGTATGTCGCCGAACTGGTGGCGGTGTTCCGCGAATGCCGAAGGGTGCTGAGGAGCGACGGGACACTTTGGTGCAATTTGGGCGACTCTTATGCGGCGAAGAACCTGATCGGCATTCCGTGGCTGGTGGCCTTCGCCCTCCGCGCCGATGGCTGGTGGCTGCGGCAGGACATCATCTGGGCCAAGCCGAACCCGATGCCGGAAAGTGTTCTTGACCGGTGTACGAAGAGCCACGAATACTTGTTCATGCTCTCCAAAAACAGCAGTTATTATTACGACAATGATGCAGTGAGAGAGCCTTATAGCGAAAAATCAATCGGCAGATATGAGTACGAATTTCAGGGCACTGCGCCGACGTGCAATCAGGTTGGAGGAGATGTCGGTCGTCGAGAACGTGAACGTGGCATTCGCCCACCTAACCCACTTGGGAGGAATCGTCGCTCTGTTTGGACCATAAATAGCGAGCCGTTTAACGACGCGCATTTCGCCACCTTTCCGCCGGCACTGGTCGAACCCTGCATCAAGGCGGGCAGCAGGGTTGGCGATACGATCTTGGACCCCTTCGCCGGCGCCGGCACCACCGGCCTTGTCGCCGATCGCCTCGGCCGCAACGCCGTACTGATCGAGCTGAACCCGGCCTATGCCGGGATGATGCGCGATCGCATCGTCAACGACGCGCCGCTGTTCGCTGAGGTCATGGACGCCGCCGAATGACCGGGATCACCTATCCGCCGGAGATGCTGCCGCGGCAGGAGGACGGCGACGGCGAGGTCTGGGTTGTACCGGCTGACGACAGCTTCGGATGCTGGCTGCTGGGCGTGTTGATCAAGCGGGAAATCGGAGTGCGGCGGGGATTTTACCTGCCGTGTTCACCCAAGGAACGGCGTCAGGCGGCCGAGGGGATGGTGCCGGCATGCGACCTCGATGCGCTTTGTTGTGATTAGCGCGGTGATCGCCCTGGCCGGCTGCAACACGGTGGTGATCGACCAGTCGACGACCTTGCCAGATGCCGCGGGCCTGATCGAGGCCGACGCCCTCGATCGCGACCGGCTCCTGCAGCAGGGGCTTATCGACACCAACCGGAGGCTGGACAATCTGATGCGACGTGACGTGCGGGCGCGGCCGGCGATCCGGGCGCCTTTGGTCATCTTACCGAAATGATGTCTCAGCTTTGCCGCGGCGGGAAGATCAGGAACTTCTGGCAGGACCGCCCGGTCCCGGCCGCCAAGTATAGGGTTCAGAGTCGGATACGTCGGTTGGCCGGGTATCCCCAGACGATTTCTGACTGGTACGCCCGGCGACTTGAAGAGAACGGGCCGGCGACGAGAATGCGAAAGGACAAGCCGCATTTGGGATTTATGAAGTTCGGGCATATGCCCCGAAACTATCTGGGCTGGCGTTATTGGGGCCAAGTGTTCAAGGGCAAGGAGCGATGGAGCGGCGGCGTTCGGCCCCGCTCGACCGGTCCTAACTACTATCGGCGCCGGGTTCGGTCGCCGCGGGTGATCGTGGCGAAATGACTGTCACGCTACGTTTCAGCTTCAGGCGCGTTGAGTTAGGCGACGGCCGCAGGGGCGGCGCGTCGAACTATGAGGAAAACGACCCATGTCGGATTATGGAAAACCACCGCAGGGCGGCAAAGCCACCCTCACCTTCGCCCAGCTCTCGGTCGAGGCCAAGGCGACCGCCCGTGACGCATGGAAGGCAGCCAACCCTGGCAAGCCCAACAAGACCGACCTTGAGATCGAGCAGGCGATCACCGCGGCCGGGGAGAAGTTTACCAAGGACGGCGATCCGGCCCCCGCCGCCTAGCCTGCAGCAGCCAATGACCGGGCGGTGTCATGCCTGACGCCGCCCGCCGTCTCGCGGTGCTCGAGGATGGGCTGAGGAAAATAAAGGAATTGAACTGGTCTACCGTGCATGGTGGACGCGAGCGTGACGTGAGAGAGCAGATTGATCGGCTTGTCTATGAACTTCTAAAGATGACCGCCGATGCTGGCGAGGGGGCACAGCCGCGAAACCTCCAAGCGCTTACTTGGCCTCCTTATGCCTGACGCCGCCCGCCGCCGCACCGAGGGCCTGACGGATCTGGACCTTGGGACGTTAGTCGACGGCGAGATCGAGGCCGCCCTCGACTTCGAATCCACCGACATCTCCGACAGCCGTGAGCGTGCCATCCAGTACGAGGACGGCGAGATGGCCGACACGCCCTCCGAAGCCGGGCGCTCGTCGGTGGTTTCCTACGACGTCCGCGACACCATCGACTGGATCATGCCGGGCCTGCTGCGGCTGTTCTTGGCGACCGACCAGGTCGTGATTTACCAGCCGACCCAGCCCGGCGATCTCGACAGCGCCAAGGACGCCACCGATTACGTCAATTACAAGTTCCTGTGCGAGTGTGACGGCTTCAACGTCTTGCATGATGCTTTCCACGACGCCCTGCTTACTCGCAATGGTTACGTCAAGCATTGGTGGGAGGACTACGACGACAGTGAATCCGAGACGCATTACGGCCTGAGCGAGGACGAATACACGGCGATGGTCGAGCCCGACGATGTCGAGGTCGCCGAGCACACGCCTTATGAGGACACCGGCCTCCACGACGTGAAGATCACCCGGAGCAGGACCAAGGGCCGGCTGTGCATCATGGCGGTGCCGCCCGAGGAGATCCTGATAAACCGCGAGGCGATCGACTGGGGCCAGGGCAAGGGCCTCCGGTTCATCGCCCACCGCTGGACGACCAAGACCCGCTCCGATCTCGTCAAGGAGGGTTACGACCGCGATCTCATCGACGATCTCCCGAGCTACGACAACACCTCGACGCCCGAGGCTGACGCTCGTCGGGCCGACATCGCCAACTGGCGGTCAGATGCCGGCGACCGCAGTCAGGATCTGATCGAGGGTTACGAGTGCTATGTCCACTGCGACTACGACGGCGATGGAATAGCCGAGTGGCGTCGGGTCATCCGGGCCGGCTCGTCGGGATCTCGGGTGCTGCTGGCGAATGAGGAATGGGACGATGAACTTCCCTTCTCCGACTTCCGGACAGGCCGAGTTCCGCACAAGTGGTCCGGACGATCGATTCACGATCTTCTGCAGGACATTCAGCGGATCAAAACGGTTCTGTGGCGGCAGAGCCTTGATAATCTTTATTTGCAGAACTACCCGCAGCGGGCAGCTGACCTCAGCCTGGTTCGCAACCCGCAGGAGCTCATCAACCCGACCCTCGGCGGCGTCGTCAACACCAAGGGCCCGCCGGCTGCGGTCATCCAGCCGCTTACGATACCCTTTGTGGCAAAGGAGAGCTTCGGCGCCCTGGAGGTGCTTGACGCGGTGATCGAGAAGCGGACGGGTGTGTCGCGGCAGACCATGCAGCTCGACCCGGATGCGCTGCAGAACCAGACGGCGACCGCGGCGCAGCTGGCGCATAACGCCGCCTACAGCCGGATCGAGATGATCGGCCGGCTGCTGGCCGAGGGCGGGATGAAACGGTTCTTTCATTGTTTGCTGAAGCTGGTCGCCAAGTACCAGACCGAGCCGGACATGATCCGGCGCAAGGGCTCGTCTGCGCCGCCGCCCGTGCCCGGGATGCCGTCCGGTCTACCCTCGCAGGGTGCCGGCATTTCTGGCCCGCCAGGGATGGCGGCGCAGGCGGGACCAATGGCCATTGGCGGGCCTCCCTCGCCAATGCCTCCAGGGGCGGCTCCTGGGCCTCCGGGTGCCCTTTCCGCCCCACCGGGGGCGCCACCGCCCG
>Ga0210380_10000132_pt1 | contig 42692 bp, 55 predicted proteins | sample PLM4_5_coexredo_FD_155476 | JGI IMG/M metagenome (GOLD analysis project Ga0210380, IMG submission 155476) | Groundwater sediment microbial communities from an aquifer in East River, Colorado, USA - PLM4_5_coex redo | ecosystem: Environmental > Terrestrial > Soil > Riparian zone | place: USA... | reverse complement strand
GTACTCGAAGTCGCCGTCGTAGCTGGCGGCGTAGGCCCGCGCGGCCTGGCGCAACTCGGGCGTCAGGTCGCGGGCCTCGAACTTGCGCCCGAGGGCGACACTGGCCTTGTAGGCGGCGTTGAACAGGTCCCGCGCGCTGCTGTCGTTCTGCATGCCCTATTTATACCCGATATGCACCATGAATGCAACATCACTGGGTAGCCGCCGGCGCCCCTATTGGGCGCCGGCGCGGTAGTGGACGCGGGCTTTGATGACCAGGGCCCCACCGGCCTCGACGGACTGGTGCCTGGCCTGGCGGGCCGCGCGGTCGATCATCTTCCGCACCTGGGGGTGATTGATGTCGAGGATGACCTCGACATCGAGGATCTCGTTCCCGCGAGTGACGAAGGTGCTATAGACGGCCTTGCCGTTGAGCAGGGACAGGCCAGTGGGCATGGTGATCCTTTCAGGCCGCCTGTGGGGCGGCCAGGGCGGTCTGGGTTTCCTGTTCAGCCAGGGCGATGGTGCGCATCACGCGGACCGCCAGCATGTGCTTGCAGACGACACCGCGGTACGTGCGGTCGGGGCACGAGCACGAGGCGCTGCTGGTGCGGTAGTAGGCGCCCTCGGTACCGGCGCTGGGGACCAGGGCATGGCCTTGCTCGTTGACGATGACCCCACCCTGGGCGACCAGGGTGAGGGCGCTGAGCGTGCGGTCGGTCATCAGGCGGCGTCCTTCTTGGCATAGAAGGCTTCGAGGGCCTTCTCCTGGCGGATCATGGCGTCCCGTGCGCCCTGGAGGGCGGCGATCATCTCCTCGACGTGCGCACGGCCCAGGATGTACATGGCCGTCTCCATGGTCCGGTCGGGCCCGGGGCCACTGACGTCGATGCGAACGGTGACGATGTTCTGGACGTGAACGGTGACGTCCTGGCCGGGCTCGTGAAAGCCCTGGGTGAAGATCGGGGTGGCGACGGCGGCCTGGGCCTGGCGGGCGGTACGTGTGCTGCGCATGCCTTATTTATACCCGATCTGCACCATGAATGCAACATTCAAGGGCCCGCCGGCAGCCCGATGCCGGCGGGTGTCACGAGGCCTAGCGGCCGAGGAGGATCTCGACCGCGCGGCGGGCGTGGTTGAAGAAGGTGGTCGTCCTGGCGCTGGCGCTCTCCAGGGTCTCGATGCGGGCCAGGTCGGTCCGCTGGCTGTTCTTCAGATGCTCGACCCAGACCGCCATGCTGGCAACCTGCTCGCTTATGGCTTTGACCTCGGCCTGCAGGTCGGTCAGGTCGACTGCGGCCTTGGGGGCGTTCTGAAGATCGCTGATGTTCTCCTCGACCTGCTCCAGGCGGGTCTCGAAGTCGCTGAAGTCGGGCACGTCGGACTCGTCGACCTTGTCGCGCATCTCCCGTTCGAGGTCGTCGATGCGGGAGTCGAAGTCGTTTGGGTCGCCGTCCTGATTTTCGAGCGTGTCGACGCGGTCGGTCAGGTCGCTGACGTCCTGCACCTTCTCCTCGATGTCGTCCAGCCGGCTGGTGAAGCTGTCGACGTCCATGTCTTCGAGCCGCTCGTTGATCCGCGCGATGACGACCTCCAGGGCCGTGCTGTCAATGAGTGCCACGCTGGTTCTCCTTGTCCCCTAGCTGGGGCACTCGCCGCCCGCCCGAGAGCGGCGAGTGTCAGAGCTAGACTGACGACGCTGGGTTCCGCGCCCAGAAGTCCTGGCCGCCGGGGTTACAGCGGCGACCAGGGCGCTGGCTCAGTCGAGGGGGAAGATCTCGGCCAGGTAGCCGTCCGCGCAGGCCTTGGCCTGGAGCTTCTGGGCCAGGTCCAGGCGGCCGCACCAGCCGTGCGCGATCAACTGCTGGCGGCCATGGACGCGGTCCAGGGTCAGCTTGGCCAGGCGCATCTCGGCATCGTCCAGATCGCGCTGGACCTGCTCAAGCGTCCAGTACTTGCTGGCCGTCTCGCCCGTCTTGAGGACCGACTGGTAGTAGGCGATGTTGCTCTCGACGTTCTTGATGTCGCGCGCGAGCCAGCGCTCCGCGACGCCGGGCTGAAGCTCGAAGCTGACGACGACGTGGGTGTAGGTGCGGACGGTCGAGCGGCTGACGGGGCCCCAGGGGGTCTGGGCGGTGACTTTCTTCGGCACGCCCTATTTATACCCGATATGCACCATGTATGCAACATCGAATCCCCGCATGCCGGCAAGGACATGGGACATACATGTGCCATACTGGGCACATGCCACGTTTGAACAAGCTGCGCCAGGTTCGGGAGGCCAGCTTCCTGTCGCAAAACGAGTTGGCCGCCAAGGCCGACGTGAACCGCCACACCATCAGCCGCCTCGAAAGCGGCCAGGACGAGGCCCACCCGCGCACCGCGCGGAAGCTGGCCGCAGCCCTGGACGTCGAGCCCGCGGAGCTTGTGGGGCCGCCCCTCGCGGTCCCGGCTTGACGTTGCTTATAGGTAACGTATAAGGTTCATATGTGCCCAATTTGAACGACGAGGAGATCGACAAGGCGTTCTTCAAGCGGAGGGCGTTGGACAGCAAGATCCTGGGCACCGACGAGGCCAACCTGGCCCGTCGGTACCACGCCCAGGGCTATCAGGACGGCGCCTGGGCGCTCGTCCGCATGACCGCCACCATGGGCGGCACCATCGACGTCATGCGACGCCTGGTGGCGCTGCTGGAGGCCAAGGAGGAGACCCATGATGACTAACCAGTTCACCGCCGCGATGGCGACCGAACTGGTCGACCGCGGCGCGACGCTGCTCGACGCGGTCGCCCCAGGCTGGCCGGACGTGTTGCACCTGGGCAGCCTGCGCCTGCGCGACGGGAGCGCGTGCCTGCTGGGCCAGACCGCACCCCACATCTTCGAGGCGCTGGACACGTCGGTGGCCGCGTTCTACAGCCTCGATGACTATCAGGACGCCGGGCGGCCACATTATTCCGAGGCCGTCGACCTGCTGCGGGATTGGGACGAGGCCTTCGACCCGGCCGAGTGCGGCTTCGACTTCCCCTGGCAGCTGGTCGACGGCCCGGCCAGCCGGGCCAGGGAGCAGCAGATGATCTGGGAGATGCTGACCTGCGCCTGGATGACCGCGGCGACGGCGCGCCGGGTGGCGGCCGACCTCGACGACCTGCCGTACATCGACGACGAGATCGAGCAGTCGCCGTCGACCATGAACATGCTCCCGCGCCATCTGGTGCTGGCTTGATCCTCGGCCTGGTGCTGGCAGCCATGGTGGCCGCCAGCCCGTTCACGCCCGACGACACCCACCAGGCCATCTGGGACGCCGCCGCCAACCATGGCGTCAGCTATGGCCGCCTGCGCGCTATCGTGGCCTGCGAGACCGGCGGCACCTTCAATCCGCGGTCCGTGGGCGACCATGGCACCAGCCTGGGCGCCGTGCAGCTATCGACGCTGCCGGGCAACCTGTACTGGGACTTCGAGAAACGGGGGTACGACGACGCCTTCGATCCCTACCAGAGCCTCGACTACCTGGCCCGCGTGATGACCGGGGAGTTCGCTCCCGAGGCCGTCACCATTCGGCGCTGGACATGCGCCCGGTAAAGGCACGAGCACCCATATGCCACAGCAACCCGATGCTGCCTACCCGAACGACTTCGATGGTCTCGATGACTCGAAGAACTGGGTCGGCCGCCTGATGGACATCGACGAGCAGCCTTCGTCGTCGCAGTACCGCAAACGCGACGACCAGATGATGCTGATCCACAAATGGAGCCTGCACGATCTGGAGACCGGCGCGGCCTGGACCAATGCCGAGGACGAGGTCGCGGAGTTGTGGGACATCACGTCCGACAGCACCCGCTACAACCCCAAGGCGCAGAACCCGGACTGGCGGATCGCCGGCGCCCGTCAGCGGGCCAACGCCCTGATGGGCAAGGTCCTCGACGACGACGAGGTCAAGACGATGATCGGCCACGGCTGGAAGGAGAGCCTGGTCGGGCACCGCGCCCTGCTGACCCTGGAGTGGACGGTCGACCGCAACGGCAACGACCGCCTCAAGGTCATCAAGCTGCGCCCATTCGTCACCAAGGCCACCGCCGCTGAGCCAGCCCCCGCGGAGTCCGCGGCTGAGAAGCGCGCCCGTCTCCAGGCCGAGATGGCCGCGCTGGAGGAGGAGCCCGCCTTCTAGATGGCACGACACCTTGTTATCGGAGTCATCCAGAAGCCCTGGGGACCGGTCAAGGTGTACGCCCGATCTGTGTCCACCCTGCGGCAGCGCGGGGTGGACATCCGTCGTGGCGACATCGAGACCCAGGAGCTTGCCCAGGATGGCTGCATCATTTGTCATGACAACGGTGATGGAGGGGCCAGACCGCTGGCCCTGGTCGTCGATCATGATCCCCAGACTGGCGCTCCGCGCGGCCTGGTCTGCTTTCGCTGCAATCAATTGATCTCCCTGGTCGAGAGCAACCGCCCCCTGGTGAAGTGGGTCGAGATGTACCTCGACCAGGGTGGCGTCTGGGATGCTTAGGCTGCCCCCAGGCACGCCCCTGATCGACCTGTGGATTGATGTCCAGACCGCGACGACCGACGACCTGAAGCTGGAGGCCATCGACCTGGCCCTCCGCATCGAGGCGGCGGAGACCGATGCCCGCGGTCTGCGCTTGCGGTTTGGCGCCGTGCTCATGGAACTGAAGGCCCGCGAGAAGAAAAAGAAGCGGCGCTGGCTCGACTTTGTCGAGGGTCGGCTGTCCATCGAGCGGGCTCAGGCCACGCGGTACATGAACCTGGCCAAAAATTACTCACGTGTGAGTAATTTGCCACCAGGCCTCAGTATGCGCGAGGAGACCAAGGTTCTTGACGACGAGCGACGCGAGGCAAAGAAGGCCGCGCGCAAGGAGGAGTTGATCGCCCGCGGTGAGGCCGTCGACCTGCCGGTGCTGACCGGCGACACGGACTACAGCCTGGCCATCGTCGAAGGCAACGCCGCCAGGCTGTTCGTCAGCGACCAGGGCGTCGACCTGATCGTCACCAGCCCGCCCTACAACCTGGGCAAGGCCTACGGCGGCTCCAGCGACCGCCTGGACTACGAGCATGAGTACATGCCCCTGGTGGCCACCTGGGCCAACGAGATGGCCCGCGTGCTGGCCTGGGGCGGCCGCCTGGCCATCGTGGTCCCGCTGGACACCTTCGACGACGGTGCCGACCAGCACCGCGCGGTGTACGCCGACTGGGTGCTGGAACTGCAGAACGCTGGCTTGGTCTACCAGCACACCATCGTCTGGGCCGAGGACACGATCACCAAGACCACCGCGCGCGGCTCCGTCGACAGCCCGTCGGCGCCACACGTCATCGCCCGGGTGGAGATGATCGCGGTCTTCAGCAAAGGCGTCTGGAACCTGGGCCGCAACAGTGACGCCCACAACCTCAGCCACGAGCAGTGGCTGGACTGGACCAACGGCGTCTGGCGCATCCCGGGCGAGCGCCAGAGCCTCCACCCGGCGGCCTTCCCCGAGGCCCTGGCCGACCGCCTGGTGCGGCTGTACAGCTTCCAGGGCGACACCGTGCTGGACCCGTTCCTGGGTAGCGGCACGACCGCCCTGGCGGCGGTCAAGCTGGGCCGCAACGTGATCGGCATCGACCGCGACCCCGAGATGGTCGCCCTGGCCAGGGGGCGCCTGGCAGCCTATCTACACGAGGAGAGCAACTGATGACCACCCGCACTGTTAGCCGTCAGCGCACGGCCATCGACCTGAAGCTGAGCGACAACGAGCGCGTCGTCTTCGAGAGCATGAGCCTGGCCATGCAGCAGGCCTATGTCGATTGGTGGCTCAGCGATGACAAGCCACCGCGGGCCGCCCACCGCGACTGCCTGGCCGCCTTCTACGCCGGCTGGCTGGCGGCCAGCTAAGTGCCGCGGGCTCGCATTCCACAAGTTGCAGTTATCGTCGTCCCGGCGCGGGAGATCAAAACTGGCGACTGGTGGGAGGTCAAGCCACTGTGCCCTGGCGATGACCGGTGCTGCAGCCGGGTGTGGCATGAGGCCCACGTCCCCCGCCTTGAGCAGCGCCGCAGTCCGGACGGCGGCCTGACGGCGGGGCGCCTGGTCATGGAGTGGATCGGGGACTGCGGTAATGTCCTGGCTATTCGCCACCCGGATGAGCCGGTCAGGATCAAGCGTCCGTCTTGATGCCGCGACGGCCCCATTTGCCCGGCAACCTGAAGAACGAGATCGCGGGCGAGGACGAGTTCGAGACCTGGGTCCTGGCGCGGGCCGGCGAGCGGGGCTGGTGCGGCTTCCACGTGCGCTACAGCGAGGCCGCCGTGCGCGGCATCCACCGCATCGAGACCGGCGCGGACCACTCGTGCGGCTACGGCTGGCCAGACTGGGTCTTCGCCCGCGATGGCCAGGTCATGTTCCGCGAACTGAAGGCCGAAACCGGCCAAACCAGTCGTCACCAGAAGCACTGGATCGCCCTGCTCGCGTCGGCCGGGCTCGACGTCGACATCTGGCGGCCACGGGACGAGGTGCGCATCCTGCGCGAACTGGCCTCACCACTCCGCTAACCTCGTCAGATACGAAAAAGACCGCCCGTTCAGGGGGCGGTCTTTCCCAACTCCCCCAACCAGAGGAGAAAAGAGTGCAACCAGATAGTACCCCGCAGCCGGTTACGCTGCTGGATTGGGCCCTCTACTACCGCAGCCTGGGCCTGCCGATCTTCCCCGTCTGCCCCGCCCTGGTGTCGCACACCCATCAGGAGCGCACGCGCCAGGGTGAGCGCGTCTTCTGGCAGCGCGTGACCTGCACCAAGATGGGCAAGACGCCGCTGGTGGCGTGGGCCGAGTACCAGGCTCGCGTCCCGACTGAAGCCGAGGTGGAGAAGTGGTGGCGGCAGTGGCCCAGTGCCAACATCGGTCTGGCCTGCGGCGAGGTGTCCGGCGTGGTGGTCGTCGACCTTGATGGTGACCTGGCCGTGCGGACCGCCAACGACATGGGCGAACTGCCGGCCGGGCCATTCAGCTACACCGGCCGGGTGGGCGGCCAGCACCGCTTCTTCGCCTGGCGGGCCGAGGCGCCGACGCTGTTCTCGAAGCGCAGCGGCATCGACTTCCGCGGCCAGGGCGGCTACGTCATCCTGCCCCCCAGTCAGCACGTCAGCCATGCGACGTACCGCTGGGCCTGGCCGCTGGACGAGGAGAGCCTGGCCGATCTGCCGCGGCTGCCCGACTGGGTCATTGACCTGGGTGGCGAGCGCGAGGTCGCGGTCGCGCGGATCGCTGGCCTGGCGGGTCAGGGGACCTACGGCTGGCGGCCGATGACCGACATTCCAGAGGGCACCCGGGACAACACGTTGATGTCCATCGCGGGTCGGCTGCGCGGCGAGGATGGTCTGGAGGAGTACGAGATTGGCCTCCGTCTGGAGGCCATCAACAGTGAGTTTTGTAAACCTCCGGTAACGCTCGCGGACGTCTTGCGGATCGCTCACAGCGCCGCGAAATACGCCATCAACCCGCCCGACGAGAAGCTCTCGGGACGTCTGGATGGTGACGGAGAACCCCGTCCAGGAACCTCGTCAGCCCAAATCCCTGGGGCCGAAACGGCCGGACAGGGTTCGGTTGGGGCCGATAGCCTGTTTCAAGAGATGACCATGGCGGAGCTTCGGAGCCTGGTCTCGGAGCAGATCGACTGGGTCTGCCATGGCCTCGTCGGTAAAGGACTGGTAACGGAGTTGACGGCCTATCCCAAGGTCGGCAAGACCAGCCTGGCGCTGTGTTTGAGCCGCGCAATGGCCACCGGCGCGGCCGAATTCTGCGGCCTGAAGATGACCACCGGGACCATCCTGTACGTCACCGAGGAGGGCGTCGGCAGCTTCCGCGCGGCGGCGGAGCGATGGGGCGTCATCGACCTCGACGAGAGCTTCTTCATGGTCCCTCAGACCAGGCTGGGGACCTATCCCTGGAAGACCATCGTGCGCACCCTGCGCCAGCGGGCCAAGCTGCGCCAGGTCGATCTGATCGTCATCGACACCCTGAGCATGCTGGCCGGCATCGACGACGAGAACGACGCCGGCGATGCCCAGGAGGCCATGCGCGAGCTACGCAAGCTGGCCAACGACGGCTACGCCGTGCTGTACCTGCGCCACGGCCGCAAGTCGGGTGGACCTGTGGGCCAGGCCGGCCGCGGCTCCAGCGCCTACGCCGGCGCGGCCGACATCCTGCTCGACCTCGACTACGTCAAGGGCGACCCCGACGGCGCCCAACCGGCGCGCGACCTGAAGGGCAAGGGCCGCCTGTCGGAGACGCCCGCCTGGTTGGGCCTGACGCTGCGCGAGGGCGACTACCAGGCCCGCGGCGACGACGCCCCGCGGGTCACGGTGACACCACCCAGCCACGACCGCCGCCCGCTGTGGGACCAGCTTGCCGACGCGCTGTGGGATCTGGGTTGTCATGACGCCGACACCGGCGTGACGCTGCTGGTCCTGGCCAGGCATATCCATGGCCAGGACGTGGCCACCCGGGCGGAGTTGAAGAATCGGGTCGCGCTGGGCCAGGTCGAGACAGGCCCCGGCCCCCGCAACGGTGTCTCGGGGCCACCCCCGACGGTGTTCTGGCTGCCCTCCGGATTGCGAACCTCGTCTAGCTCCCCCAACCCCCCGGAGGGGGAGGGCTTAGACGGGGTTCCGGGACGGGGCACAGACCAGACTGAAATGGAGCTAGAATAGGACCGTGGCGATAGACATCATGGACAACGACGAGGTCCATTGGACGGAGCGTGTTGTGCCCGCGGCGCAGGAGTATCTGGCGGCCCAGGCGCAGATTCTGGAGGGGCCGGGAGAGGGCTGGTTATTCGAAGCTGCGGTGGCCCGGGCGGTGGCGGCGGAGGAGCGGCTGCTGTATGGCCTGGTGCGCGATCTGTTGACGCAGCCGGGCAACTTCCCGTGCTGCATCGAGGACCACATTGGTTGCCTGGGGCGCTACATCCGGCGTGCCGGCAACATCCCCGCGGACTGGCCGGCCATGGAGGAGGGGCCTGGGACATGAGCAAAGCCCCCTTCCCGCCGCGGGCCCGCTGGGCCAGAGAGTTCGGCTACCTCAACATTCAGGACCCCGAGACGGGGGAGTGGCTGAGCATCCACAAGGACGACGCGCCGACCGGCTACCGCCAGCACGCGATGCAGGAGCGGTTCGACTACTGGGCCCGCATCGGTGACCCCCGCGGCAACCAGTCGGCCTACCGCTCGAAGTGGGCGGCCGAGGTCAAGGCTGCCGCGGAAGCTGCCCCGGCCCAGGACGACGACTGATGCCCGACATGGACATCCCCGACCACGAGGCCTCGCCGCCGATCCGCTGGATCTACAAGCGTCTCGACGAGATGGCGGCGGCGATCACCTTGTTGCAGACCGACCTGCGCCGGTTGGACAACCAGAAGCAGCAGATCGTCGACGCGCGCCAGCAGCGGGCGGTGCAGGGCGAGGTGGTCTATCAGCAGGCGGTCGAGAACCTGACCCAGTCCAACGCCAACAAGGATCTGGAGATCAAGGCCCTGCGCGCGCGGCTCGGCATCGTTGAGGTCGAGCGCGATCATCTGGAGCGGCTGCGGGCGGTTCTGTTTCTGATTGCAGATGACTCGGCGCATGCCGACCAGTACGTCCGATGGGCACAGGAGGCACTTGAGCGACCTCATGAGCGTTGATTGGGATTCGTTCCTGCTCGGTGTCGGACTGGCCTACGCCAGCGTGCCGTTGATCCACACGGTGCTGACCCGCCTGTTCCCAGGCTGGGTTCGGCGGCTTTGGGGGAGCTAGCTGTTTGATATGACGACCAAACCACTAGGTGATGTGGCCCTCGGGGAGGTTCGCCGCTGGGCCAACACGTGCGATGACGAAGGCGGGCGACTGTACGCCCTGCCGCTCGCGGACGCCTATGAGGCACTGCGCGCCGAGATCGAGCAGTGGAAGGAGGCGCATCACGCGCAGTTGGCCGCGTATGAACGTTGCAATGCGAGCATGTTGGAACTGCGCGTCGAGCGCGATCACCTGCGGGCGCAGATGGAAACCGTCCGCGAGGCCCTGCAGTGAGTCAGCCCGTCAACGTCCTCGACCAGCCGGCCGACAGCCTGGTCTATCCCCACTGGTCGGCCTCCCGCTTCATGGCCTGGGACCAGTGCCCCGGGGTCTTTGCCGACCGCTATGTCCGGCATAGCGAAATTGAGCCCTCAGAGCCGCTGGCATATGGCCAAGCGATGCACCTGGCCCTGGAGGACCTGTACGCCGGCCACGACGCTGAGCGCGCTCTCAGAGGCCATTTGAAGCATGCGTACGCCTGGTGGGGCCAACCTATCCCGCCGGGCGTCGTCAGCGGCGCCATCGACCTGTTGGAGCAGGTCCAGCACCTGGGCCTGAAAGGCCGCAGTGAATGGGTCTTCAGCATCCCCAGCGACGCCAGCCTGGGGGCGGCCACCGTCGGCGCCATCGACTTGCTGGATCTGGACCACCCGTCTGGCCCCGTGGTCTATGACTTCAAGACCAGCCTGGGGACCTGGGGACCAGACCGCGTGGCGAAGGAACTGTGGCAGCCGGCGATCTACCTGTGGGCCGTCAACCACCAGTTCGGGGTCGCGGCGCGGTTCCAGTACATCGTGCTGAATCGGGCCCTCGGCAGCCTGCAGGTCTTCGACAGCCCGCGGACCCTGGAGAACTCGTTCGGGCCGTTCTGGGACCGTGCCAGGCCCATCGTCGTCGAGGCCTACGCGGGGCGTTTCACGTGCAACGGCAAGCACCCGGCGTGCTATGAGTGCGGCTCGAAGTGGAGCCACGAGCACGTCTGTCCGACCGACAAGCCGCCGTTCATCAGGCTCAAACAGCCTGAGTTCGACCCCTGGGTCGGCTAAGCTCGCGGAGGCCAGCATGCGACAAATCGTCGGCACCAAGCGCGACAGCGCCTGCCCCCATGGCTGCGAGATGGTCCAGATCACCGACCAACTGTGGCTGTGCGACCACACGGCCTACGGCTGGGCCAGCAACCTGGCTGGCGCGGAGGCTGAGGCGCGCGCCCTGGTCGAGAAGCTGGGTGGTCTGCAAAGGTTTCGCAAGCCGCCCAAAGCCGCTAAAGCGAAGGTGCGTAAGCACAAAGAGGCCGCGTGAGCCTGCCGCACACCCGCCGCAAGTGCAGCGCCCATAACAGGCACAGCAAGCTGCCGTGTCAGAATCCGGCGATCCGCGGCGGGACCGTGTGCCGCATGCACGGCGGCTCAGCGCCACACGTCAAAGAGAACGCGCGGGAACGACTGGCCGCCCTGGTTGACCCGGCGATCACCCGCATGGGCAGCTTAATCGGCCACAAGCAGCCGGGCGTGGCACTGATGGCGGCCAAGGACATCCTCGACCGCACCGGCTACAAGGCCGTCGAGGTGATCAAGAGCGAGAGCCAGATGCTGGTCCGCGTCGAGTACGAGACGGTCCCGGAGCTATCGGCCGCGCGGGTGATTGACGTCCCCGCCAATGGCCAGCACTGAGATCGTCGTCAAGCTGCCGCGGCCGCATGCGGCCCAGCAGCAGATCCTGGCCGAACGGCGGCGCTTCAACGTCGTCGACCTGGGGCGGCGGACGGGCAAGAGCACGCTGGCCCAGCACCTGCTGGTCGAGACCAGCCTGGCTGGCCAGCCGGCGGCCTACCTGGCGCCCACGTACCGCCTGCTGAGCGAGTTCTGGCGGACCATCCAGCACACCCTGGCGCCCGTCACCCGGCGCAAGCTGGAGACCGAGTACCGCCTGGAGTTGATCACCGGCGGCACGGTCGAGTGCTGGTCGCTGGATGGGCCCGATCCGGCCCGCGGGCGCAAGTACGCGCGGCTGATCGTCGACGAGGCGGCGATGGTGCCCAGCCTGCTGTCGACATGGAACCTGGCCCTGCGGCCGACGCTGATGGACCTGATCGGGGACGCCTGGTTCCTGAGCACGCCCAAGGGCCTGAACGACTTCTACGGGCTGTACCAGCGCGGCATCGATCCGCTGGCGCCGGACTGGATGGCCTGGCAGATGCCAACCATGGCCAACCCGTACATCGCCAAGAGCGAGATCGAGGCGACGCGGGCCACGATGAGCGAGCGGGAGTTCGCCCAGGAGGTCCTGGCCCTATTCTTGAACCTGACCGGGCTGGGCGTGTTCCGGGGTGTCGATGCGGTCGCTCGCCTCAAGCCTGAGCCGCCCCGCCCCGGTCACAGCTACGTCATGGGCGTCGACTGGGCCCGCAGCGGCGACTTCACCGTGTTCAGCATCATGGACGCGACGCTCATGGAGCAGGTGGCGCTGGACCGCATGACCGAGGTCAGCTACGACCTGCAGGTCTCCCGCCTGCATCGCTGGTACAGCCTGTACCGCCCGCGGCTGATCGTGGCCGAGGCCAACAGCATGGGCGGGCCGCTGGTCGAGCGTCTCCAGCGGGGCTACCAGCCCCTGGTCGGCAAGCCCCAGCCGGCGTTGCCGGTCTACGGCTGGACAGCGACGAACGCCAGCAAAGGCGCCGCCGTCGAGGCCCTCGTGCTCGTCATCGAGAACGGTGACGTGACCCTGCTGGACGAGCCCGTCCAGGCGGGGGAACTGAAGGCCTACGAGTCCAGCCGCACACCGACCGGCATGGTCAAGTATGGCGCCCCCGAGGGGCTCCACGACGACACCGTGACGGCGCTCTACCTGGCCAACCTGGGGGCGGCTCAGGCGCCGGCCAGCACCACGACGAAGTACGCCTTCTCGCGCTAGGCGTACACTCCCGCCCAATGAGCCCGCTGGTCCGGCCACCGCTCCCCAGGTGGCTCCAGACGCTCGCCGGCGCGGAGCAGCCGCGGCCCTGGAAGGGTCCGCCCAAGGGCGGCGTGTTGCCGGTCAATCGCTGGAACATCCCGCCCAGCCTGCGCCACCAGCGCGCGTGGGCGGTCTGGAAGTACGCCCAGGACGCCAAGGGCGCCTGGTCAAAGCCACCCAGCCAGCCGAACGGCGAGCCTGCGGACGGCCGCGACGAGTCGACGTGGGCCAGCTTCGACGACTGCTGGGCGGCGTACAGCTTCAGCAGCGGTGACGAGGACTGGGACGGCCTCAGCTTCTGCGTTGACCCGCGCTGGGGCCTCGTGGGCGTTGATCTCGATCACGTGAGCCAGCACCAGGCGGAGGCGGACCGCATCATCGCCAGCCTGGACAGCTACACCGAGACGTCCCCCGGGGGTGATGGCGTGCGCATCTTCGTCAAGGGCCACTTGCCCGAGGGGCGGCGCCGCCGCGGCTGGGTCGAGATGTACGACCACCACCGCTTCCTGAGCGTCACCGGGCAACGCTTCGGGCCGCACGAGGTGCCCATGAGTCGGCAGAGTGACCTGATGCACGTCTGGCGGACCTGGCTGCAGCATGGCTGAGAAGAAGGTTGCGGCGCCCAGCCGAGAGTACTTGCAGCATCTGCAGTCGGAACTGCACGACCTGTACATCGACGACGACACCCAGCTTGACAACTACCGCGACCAGCGCGAGATGAAGGTCCCGGCGATGAGTGGCGCGGACGCCAAGTACACCCTGGTGAACGTCGACCCACGCGACCCCGACATCACCGAGGAGGCCTTCCAGCAGACGGCGATGATGACCCTGGAGCGGCCGGTCCTGGCGCTCAAGACGGGCGAGAGCGACAACGCCCAGACCAACGCCAGCCTGCGCGAGAAGTTCACCACCAGCACGCTGTGGGAACTGGCCACCAGGGAGCCCGGCCAGGACACGATGAACGCGGTCACCGACGCGGCCCTGAACGACGGTGGCGGCTGGGGCAAGATCCTCTACAACCGCGATGCCTGGGACCGCCGCTACAGCATCCCCACGCCAGGCAAAAACGCCAAGGACAGCGACTACGACGACTACGACCAGAGCACCGAGGACGCCAAGAAACAGGCTGGCCCGCCATTCGCCTGGATGGCGGTCGACGCCCGCACGATCTACCCGGTGTGGTCGGGCGGGCGCCTGTGCGAGGTCCTCGAAGTCACCGAACGCCCGCTGCGGTCCACCTTGCGCCGCTACCGCCTGGGCCTGGACGCCGACGGCAACCTCGTACCCGAGGAGCTTGGGCAGCCGCAGGGCGAGAACAACACCAAGGTCCTGCCCAGCAGCATCGAACTGATCGAGCACTGGGACGAGTTGTGGTGTAGCTGGGCGGTCTCAGGCAGCAACTACTCGGGGACGCCGACCAGCAAGATCGTCAAACAGTTTCGCCATGGCTACCCCTTTGGCGTGCCGTATGACTTCGCCCCGGGCCTGTGGATGAACCACTGGAAGAACCGCAAAGTGGGCTGGGGCATCTCGCAGACGAAGCTGTGGCTGGTCCAGTACCGCCAGTACCTGCGGGCGATGCACGCCCAGTACGTGGCGAGGGACCTGCTGTCGCCGCTGGTCAACTACGGCGAGTCCAGCGCCGCGCCGGTCATCGGCAACGACGGCAAGCCGCGTGACCGCGACCCTGGCCCGCTGCCTGGCGAGGTGATCAACCTGGCCCCGGGGCGGCAGTTGCAGCGGATTGACTACCCCGATGCGCAGACCCTGGAAAAGCACATGCAGTTGATCGACAACGCGATCAGCCAGCTTGAAAGCCCCAGGGTCACCACGCTCAGCGGCATGGAGGGCGCCGGCTTCGCCATCAGCCAGGTCCTCAGCTACTCCCGCACCCGCGTGGCGCCGGTCAGCAACGGCCTGGCGGCCTTCCTGAAGGGCCAGACCGAGAAGCTGTGGGACCTGATCACGTACAAGGTCAAGGAGAAGGTCTGGGTCGGCTACACCGCGGAGGACAACCCCAGCGGCTACATCGGCATCGGTCCCGAGGACAACAAGCGGCCCGTTCGCATCGTCTGGGAAGTGCAGCAGGCGCTGCCGACCGACGACATGATCAAGGCTCGCTATGCCCACGAGCGCCTGGCGGCCGGCACGTGGGGCCAGGACGAAGCCGTCGAGTACCTGGGCGACAACCCCGACGAGATCCGCCGCAGCAAGGCCCGCGACCGCATCCGCCAGTCGCCGCAGTACCAGCAGTGGCTGGACAGCCAGGTCTTCATGATGGCCGGCCGTGGCGACATGCTGGCCAAGGGCCAACAGGCGGAACAGCTTGCGCTCGAAGGCCAACTCAACGCCCAGGGCCAGCCTGGCCTACCCGCAGGTGGGCAACCCGGGGCGCCCCAGCCTGGCGTGTTTGAAGGCGGCGGCCCAGGCATGGGTGGCGTGCCAGACCTGGGCGCGCTCGCCGCGGCACCAAATGGGGCTGGCGTCGCTCCGCCACCATACCAGCAGGTCGTCGGAGGGCCAGGCGCATGACTGAGCAGAGCTACGTCCCGAGTGGCGCCGGCGCGCCGCTGAGCGGGGCTGACGTGCAGGCCATGATCGACGCCAGCCTGGTGCCCATCCAGGCCGACATCGCCGCCCTGAAGGCCAATCAGGTCGACCTGGGGGCCATCCAGATGCGGCTGACGGCGCTGGAGGCGACGGCCCTCACCCTGGCCGCCAAGGACACTGCCCAGGACGTCAGCATCGGCAGCAACACGACGGCCATTACCGCCATTCAGGCCCTCGATGCGACCCAGGCGACCAACATCACCGCCCTGCAAACAGAGCAGATCACCCAGAACAACCGCCTGAGCGCCATCGAGACCAAGAACACCCAGCAGGACACGGCGCTCAACAGCCTCGACGCGCGGGTGACGGCCCTGGAGCCCTGAGTGCCCAAAGACGACGACATCCTGCAGCTTCAGGATGAGGTCACCCGCGAGGTCAACGGCGACGCCCAGGAGTTGGCCAAGCAGATCTTTCCGACGCGCGGGCCTGACATGGCGCGCGTCGACAACGCTACTCTCGACCGCATCTATCGCCAGAAGTACGAGAGCGGCGACCGCCAGTGGCTGCATCAGGAGGCCCAGCGCGACCCTGACCAGTTCTTGAAGGTGGTTGAGCGGATCGGCGTCAGCCTGCCCCAGACCAGCACCCCCGGGGAGATCCACCCGCCGCCTGACGCGAGCGCCATCCAGGCGCCGTCCGTGTTGCCCCCGGGGCCGCTGCCGCAGGCGCTGGACGTGGCCCAGCCACAGGTCGCGGCCCAGCTACCGCTGCCCGCCGTACCGGAGATGCCCGCGCCCCCACCGCCCACGGTGCCGACCGTGCCGCAGATGGTCTGATGCCTGGCTGGCTGTTCCAAGACGACGCCAAGCAGGACCTGCTGGGCCGCTTCGACGACTACATCAAGCAGGGCCAGTCAGCCGGCGAGGCGCTGCTCAAGCAGGGCCAGCAGCAGGCCGTCAATCCCGTTCAGCAGGCGGCGACCAGCTACGGCGACCAGTTCCAGGCCTACGTCAACCAGCGCCAGGCTGAACTGGCCCCGCAGCAAGCCCAGGTTCCCCAGCAGTCCATGGGCGACCGCTTCATGGACTACGTCAACCAGGCCCAGGCGCAAGCTGGTAGCACCGCCAACGCCGCCGTCGACCAGGCCAAGCAGACCGTCGGCAACGTGGCTCAGCAGGCGGCCCAGAGCCCACTGGGCCAGGCTGCCGCGGGCGCTTACTCGGACATCAGCCAGTTCGGCAACGACCAGTTGACAGCCGAGGAGGCCTACTCGGCCTGCGGGCCCGCGGCCGCGGTGCGGTGGGCTCAGATGTACGGCCGCAATCCGACCCTGCGCGAGGCGACCGACCTGGCCAAGCAATACGGCTGGACGCCCAACAGCGGCATGGCCGGCATCAGCAGTCAGCAGCAGCTACTCAAGCAAATGGGCGTCGACACCCACGTCGTGGCTGGCGCGCGCTGGGATGACTTCGCCCGTGAAGCGAGCAGTGGCAACCCGATCACCATCTCCACCCCTGGCCACTACTTTTTTGCCGATGCGTATGACCAGGCCTCGGGCAAGTTCCACGTCGGGCAGTCGGGCCGCGACCTCAAGGCGGGCAGCGAGTGGATGAGTCCGCAGGAGATGGAGCGGACCATGGGTGCCGCCCAGGGCGCCCTGTTTGCCGACCACCCCGCGGTGCCGACCAAGGGCGCCAACCCGAGTGTGGTGCCCGACATCAAGCTGGACACCAGCAGCCCCGAGGCGTTCATCCGCAGCATCGCGCCGGCTGCTCAGGCGGTGGCCGACCGCACGGGTATTCCGGCCGCGGCGATGATCGGCATGGCCGCCAACGAGACGGGCTTCGGCAAGTTCGCTGAGGGCAACAACCTGTTCGGCATCAAGGGCCAGGGCCCGGCGGGCAGCATCAACGCGGGGACCTGGGAAGACTATGGCCAGGGCCCGGTCCAGATCCGTGACGCCTTCCGCGCCTACGACAACCTGACCCAGAGCTTTCAGGACTTTGCCGACCTCGTCATGAACGCCCCGCGGTACGCCGCGGCCAAGGGCCAGCAGACCGTCGAGGGCTTCGTCAGCGCGCTCAAGGCTGGCGGCTACATGACCGACCCCAACTACGTCGGCAAGATCCAGAGCATTGTCGACCGCTACGCGCCGCAGATTGAGCAGGGCGTGAGCAATGTCGGCACGGCCGCGCGGCAGGGCGTCGATGACGTCCTCAGCACCAGCCGCACCCTGGCTGATCAGGCCGGCCAGCGGCTCCGCGACAGCGAGACCATGCTGCGCGGCATGCAGGCCGATGCCGACCGCACGACGGCCATGCAGCGCAGCGAGGCCGAGACCCGCCGCATGCTGCTGCAGGAGCAGGCCGACGAGATCAGCCGCAAGGTGACCAAGACGGGCGAGGACATCTTCGCCAACATCGCCAAGCCCAGGAGCTTCGACAACCCGCTGGACCAGTTCCAGGCCGGCTTCCGCAGTCCGTCCACGGCCCAGGGCACACCCAGCGACGACCTGACCAATCCGCAGCAGGCCCAGTACAACGCGCCCTCGGCGCCGTTCGAGGTCGGCAAGAACCTGGCCCTGGCGGGACGCAGTGCGGCCGGCCTGGTGCAGGGCGCGGGGAGCGCGCTGGGACAGCAGCTTCAGGGCATCACGCCGGGCTCGACGATGACGCCCGAGGAGGCCGTCAAGGACCCCATCCGCGCCATCAATGAATACGGCCGCAATACCCAGACCGGCAGTGGCGTCCTGCCGGCGATCCAGTACGCCTCCCGCGCGGTGGCCGAGGGCCGCTACGACGACGCCATTGGCGAGGTCATTCGCCGCACCAGCCCCGGCCTGGGCCTGGCGGCCGAGATGGATGCGGGCGGCATCGTCAGTGCGGGCCTGAAGGGTGCTGGCCTGGTTGGCGTCAAGCCGATTGCGGGCGTCGAGATGGCCGACTGGATCGGCCTGCTGGTCAACATGAAGATGCCTGCGCCGGCGCTGGAGGGCCTGGGCCAGTACCTCAAACCGCCGGCCGCGGCGGCCGCGCGCATCCTCAGCAATGGCCTGGCCGACTGGGCCCGCACGCCGCTGGGGCAGGCCTTCGCGCGGACCCCCGAACGCTTCCAGCGCGGGGCCGAGGAGTGGGCCCGGGCGCCCATTGGCGAGATCGCCAAGGACCTCATGCAGGGGCCCATCGCCCGCTTTCTCGTCGACGAGAGCGGTGAGCTTGACGTCGACCGCCTGGTCGAGGTGGCCAAGGGCTTCAAGCAGCGGGCCCAGGACATCGTTCGCATGTACCACGGCGGGTCCAGCACCTTCGAGCGGGCCGACCTGGCGCGGGATAGCAGCCAGAACATCTACGGCCCCGGGCTGTACACGACCAGCGATCCGCGGGTGGCGGGCGGCGTGGTCAGTGAGATGGGCTCGCGTCGCCCGCCCGAGATCCAGCAGCAGATCGACGATTTGATGGCCAAGGGCGACAAGCGTCAGGCGACGATGCTGCGGACGCAGTATCCCCACCAGCCTGGCGGCGATGTCCTGGCCCCTGGCTATGCCCAGAACCGCGCGCCCACCGAGTTCAACGATGTCGCGGAAAAGGGTCGCCAGATTGATGACCTGAAGGCGCGGCAGAAAGGCTGGACCGACCTGGCGGCCAAGCATCCGGATAACCCTGGCGTGGCCGAGGGCGCTCGCGTCGAGATCGACAAGCACCAGATCCAGATCGACAACTTGCAACAAGACATCGACGAGATGACCCAGGCCATTCCGGCCGGGCCCAACGTGCGCGCCCTGGACGTACCGCGCAACCAGGCGCTGTTCGACATGGATGCGCCGGTCGACCCCGACCAGTTGGACGCCATTGGCCAGGCGGTGGGTGACTTCCTGGGTGACCCGCTGGATGCCCAGAGCTTCATTTCCAATGTCCGCACTCAGGCCGGGGCGTATGGCGGCCTGGGCAACCTGAACGGCGACAAGGTGTGGCAGGCCCTGGTTGGCTACATGCGCACTTTTGCGCGGTCAGCCCCAGGCTCGAACTACGACGTCTCGCCCCAGGCGCAGGCCAATCAAGTCCTCGAAGCGATGGGCTACGCGGGCATCAAGCACCAGGGTGGCAAGCGGGTGCCGATGGTCGACCCAACCACTGGTCAGCCTGTTGAGCACGACGTTCGTATCCTGTTCCAGAAGGGGCTGGACCAGGCCCGCAACGCCTACCAGGGCGGCCCCGCGGCCTTCACCAGCCCCATCGCTGGGGCCGCTGGCGCAGAAGCTGCCGTCGACGAGAACGACCCCAATCGTGGTCTGAAAATCGGAACAGCCAGCCTGGTCGGTCTCATGGCGGGCCCGCGCGGGGCGCGTCAGGCGGCCATCGCCGCGGCCGAGTTGGCGGGCAAGACGGCCCCCATTAGCCCCAGCCGCGAGATCATCCAGGCGGCCAAGAACACGCTCAGTGTGGCCGCGCGGGCGATCCCGACCGATCAGCCGGAGCGGGCCCTGGCGCCAGTCGTCGAGCGCTACAGCCGCGAGAGCCTGCATCAGGTCATGGAGGCGCTCACCCCCAACCGCATCGCCAGCCTGCAGGGCCGCGTGGTGGGCTACATCGGCCAGAAGCTGGCTGGCGGGGCGCTCGACAACCAGCAGGCCCAGGCGCTGGCCCTGCGCATCTGGCATAGCGGCCTGGACCAGTTGCAGGACACCCTGACCGTCATCTCGGGCCAGGGCGACCTGGCCAGCCTGGCCCTGGCGCGGCGGGGGCAGTTCACGGGCAAGTTCACCCAGGGCGACTTTGAGCAGCAGGCGCGCATCAGCCAGGCCATCGTCAACAACGCCCAGAAGCCCGGCGAGCCGCCGCGGCTGGATATGCCCGGGGCGCGCGACTTCACCCTGCGCGAGGGCCCTGGCAGCGACGTGGCCTTCACGGGCGGCACCCAGATGGCCGATCCCCAGACGGGCCAGGTCGACCCGGGGGCGCTGATGCGGACGTACGGCTACATCGGCGCGGGCGAGCCGCTGGTGTCGACCCAGGCCGCGCCGCTGTACATCGTGTGGAAGCCTGAGACACCCATGGTGGCGACCTTCCACCACCACTTCGGCCCGCTCGCGCCCGACTACCCGGCCCACGTCAAGGGCACGCCCGAGGGCCTGCGCAAGATGATGTGGGAGGGCGAGCAAAGCCTGGTCGGGGCGACCACGACCGACGTGGGCAGCCCGCTGGGCGCGCGCAAGGTCGGCTGGGAAGCCGAGGGCGTCGACGTCGGTGATGGTCGCAAGATCGCCAGCACTGACCTGGCGGTGGGGGCCAGCGGCGCCGCGGACATGCGCATGGCGACGCTCATCGCGGGTATGCCGCAGGCCATCCAGAACGCCATCAAGGGTGGCCGCCTGACCGACCCCGACGTCATTGCCGCGCTCCTGCTGCGCGGCGAGAGCGCGCGTATCCAGCCCGCGCGGCTGGCCGCCATCGACGTGATGAATCCCGTCCGCACCGTCGGCAAGCCGGCCAACAAGATTGACCCCAGCGAGGCCAGGGCGCTCAACCAGGCGGCCATCAAGCAGAGCAACCGCACCGAGGCGCTGGTGCTGGACCCGCGCGTCGAGGACATCCAGGCGATCTACCTCAACCAGCCGCCGGGCAAGCTGACCCAGCGGATGGGCCTGGTCCGCGACAACCCCGATAGCTGGAGCGTGCAGCGGGTGGCCGAGGAGATCGCCGCGCGGGCCAAGGCGGCGGGCAACGACATCCCCGTCCGCAACCTCGACCCGACGCCCGAGATCGCCGGCACCCAGATCGTGCGGACCCAGCCCAAGATGATGCCCGAGGCCGAGACCATCGGCGGGGCGCAGGGTGCGCCACCCATCGCCCCGGGTCGTCAGCGGATCGTCGATAACTACATGCGCGCGCCCGGCGCGCAGTACCTGGGCGGCGCCGCAGCCGGGGCCGCCGCGGGCGCCGCGGAGACCGACGAGAACGACCCCAACCGTCTGTCGAAGCTGGGCGCGGCGGCGATCATTGGCGCGGTGGCCCCCGGCGCGATGCGTAATCGCGGCCTGGCCAGCCTGCTCGCGCGCAACGTGCCGCGGGTGGCGGGCGGCCTGGCCGGCGCGGCCGCCAGCGAGTTCAGCATGACTGAGCAGGAGAAGCAGGACACCCTGGGGCGGGTCAACCGTGACATCCTGGGGGCCCTCGCGGGCAGTGTGGCCCCTGGCACCGTGCGGGGCGCCATGGGCCTGGCCCGCGGGGCTGGCCCCGACCTGGCCCAACTGCGGGCCACCTTCGACTTCGCCGCGCACCAGATGGGCCCGCCCAAGCCGGGCACCAACACCAGTCGCACCGTCGGCGGCGAGTTCATCGCCACCAGCAAGGACTTCATGCTGTCGGCCCTCGGGACGCACGTCATGAACATCGGCAGCCAGTTGACGGAGATGTTGAAACAGCCCCTGGTGGCCGCAGTAGAGGGCCGCGAGCAGGATGCTCTGCTGAGCCTGATCGCCGCCGGGGGCAGCATTCCCGACGCCTGGCGGGCCGCGCGTCAGGCGGTCAAGACCGGCCGCACCAGCCGCACCACGCCGGGTGCCCCCAGCACGCTCAAGGCCCACCCGTTCCTGCTCGCCCTGGGTGCCGCGGACGACTTCTTCCGCGTCGTCGCCGGCAACATGGGCGCGACCATGGAGGCCCAGCGGCTGATCCGCGAGGCCGGCGCGGTGACCCAGCAGCAGATGGACGCGGTCATCATGCACAACAGCGACGACATCTTCGAGGCGGGTAAGAAGGCCGGCGCGACCAGCGTCTTCAGCAGCGAGGGCGGCCAGGGGCTGGGCCAGCGGATCAGCGACTGGAAGCAGAACTTCCTCAACTCGACCAACCCGGGCATGCAGTTCCTGGGCGCCGCGGTCGATGCCCTGGTCCCCTTCAGTGGGGTGCCCGACGCCATCTGGAAGCTGGGCCTGCAGCGCACGCCGGTGCTGAGTGAGGCGATCCACGGCTGGAAGCTGGCGCGCGGGCTGGCCAAGGGGGACGCCCGCACGGCCAGCCACGAGGCGGCCGAGATGCTGGTCCAGAGCATGGTCTCGATGACCATCATCAGCAACGTCGCCGCGGGCAACATCACCGGGCCCGACAACCCTGAGCGGCCCAGCAGCGTCAAGATCGGCGGCCAGTGGTATGACTACAAGGGCTGGGGGCCGTTCCAGATCCCGCTGGCGGTCCCCGCAGCGATCTACGAGTCGGCCACGGGCGTCACGGCCAAGCAGGGCAAGAGCGGCATCGACTGGTCCGATCCGCGGGTCCAGCAGACGGCCCTGAGCGCCACCCTGCGGGTGATGATGGACGCCAGCTACCTCAACAGCGCTGTCGACCTGGCCCACGCCATCGGCACTGAGGGCCTCGGTCCCGGCGCGCTGGCCAAGACGGCCGTCAGCTACACCAGCCGCTTCTCGCCGGCCCTGCTGGCCAGCGCGGCCCAGGGCATCGACCCCGTCCAGCGCGACGTCAGCCGCGAGCTACCCGGCGCCTTCGGGGAGCAGTTCCAGAGCCGCACGCCGATCCTGAGCCAGCAGCTACCCGCGCGGGTCGACCCCTACACCGGTGCGCCGGAGGAGCGCGAGAAGCAAGGTTTCGCCGGCGCGCTGCTCAAGCAGAACAGCCGCACCGTCAGCCCGCTGGAGGTCGAGATCAACAAGCTGCGCCAGCGCGGCTACACCGACGTGCCGCAGTGGGACCAGTACCCCAAGACGGTCAGCCGTGACGGCCGCGAGATCCAGTTGACGGAGCGCGAGCAGCGCCAGGTGGCGACCGCCCGCGGCCTGCTGGTGCGCGACTACGCCAAGATCCTCGACGACAAGAACTACCAGAAGATGACCGACGCCCAGAAGGCGGCCTACTGGGTGCGCCTGCTGGACCGCGCCAACACCCGCAATTACACCGCCTGGTCGGCGTCGGTGGGTGATAAGGAGCGGGGTGAGCGGCTGACCAATGCCCGCCGCGAGTCCGGCCGCCTGGTGGCGCCTACACTGACCACCGGGAGCCGCTGATGCCCGTCATTGATGATCTGATTGCCCAGAAGTTCCCTGGCGCGAAGCTCATCGGGGAGCCGACGAGCAAGAAGGACGAACTGACCGGGCAGGCCCTGCCCGGCGGCACCCAGTACACGGCCGTCATCGAGGAGTCGGACGGCACGCGCCGCACGATCACCCTGGAGTCGCAGGGCAACGCGGGTCCCCTGACCGGCGGGGTCATCGACTTCAACCTGATCGACGCGGGCAAGGGCGAGAAGCCCGCCGGCGAGACGCCCTCGGTTGCGGCGGCCAACCAGGGCCAGGCGGAGCAGGCCCAGGCGGCAGCGGCCAAATCGCGCCAGGAACTGAAGGCCCTGCAGGACCTCGACGCCAACCGTCAGGGGAACGTTGCCAAGCGCGGGCTGTACCTGACCGACGAAGAAATCGCCACCATGGACGCGAAGCTGCGCGACCAGGGGCAGACCAAAGAGCAGATCGACAACGCGCTCAAGATCGCCGGCGACAACAACAAGACGGCCAACGTCAGCAACCAGATCGCCGCCCAGAACGCCGCCACCGCGGCGTCGACGGCGGCCCACAACGCCAAGATTGCTGAGCTTCGCCTGTCGCTCGACGAGAACAAGAACGCCTCCGACGCCGACCTGCGCGCGGCCCAACTGGCCTACGACAAGGAGCGCGACGACCTCAACCGCCAGCTTGCGTCGGACCAGCTTGCGCTGCAGGGCCTGACCCAGCGGCAGACCAACGAGGTCCAGCAGGGCCAGCTTGGCGTCCAGCAAGGCCAACTCAAGGCGACCGAGGCGAGTGGCGCCGAGACGGTGCGTTCCAACCAGGCCCGCGAGCAGCAGGCCAAGGCCGATGCCGCCCAGCGGGCGGCCGAGACCAAGCAGACGGCCGAGACGGCGGAGCGGACCAGCGCCATCAATGCCGCCAGCGGCGTCTACAGCGCCGAACGGACGGCCCAGAGCCAGGCGGGTACGACCGGCGCCTCCCTGATCAACCAGCGCGTCCAGACCGCGCAGGGCATGCTCAACAACGTCCTGGGCCTGGCTGGCCAGGGCCAGAGCAGCAGCGGCAAGTTCGGCCCCCTGGGCGGCGGCCTACACGCCATGCCCGCGGGCTTCGACGCCAGCCAGATGCTGAGCGGCATCGGGGACTACACCGCCGCCCTGGGCGGCGGGCAGCAGGTTTATGACGCCGCGGCGAACATGGTCAAGCGCGCCGGCGGCGACATCCAGAGCCCCCAGGGCCAGGCGGCCTACGGCGTCCTGGGCCAGATGCTGGAGCGCTACAAGGCCCTGACGGGCCAGGACCACCCCGCGGCGGCGGCCGCTGGGGCGGCGGCGGCCACGACCCCCGCGACGGGCGTGGCCAGCCCGCCTGCCGCAGCGCCTGCGGCGGCCATGGGTGGTGCCGCAGCGGCCCCCGCGGTCGCGGCGCCCGTCCCGGCCCAGGCCTTCGCCAGTCCGCCGCCGGTCATGACCTCGCGCGGCACCGAGGGCGTCGGCAACCCCTGGGCCGGCGGCCAGACCCCCGCGCCTGGTACGACCTGGCAGAACCCCGCCTTCGCCAGCCCACCCCCACGGACGGTAACCATCACGGTCTGATGCCTCAGTACGACGTTCCGCTCAAGGGCGGTGGCTCGATGCGAGTCAACGCCAGCGATCCGACGGCGGCCGCGATCAACGCCAGCCAGGGCGAGGGCAACGCCGCCGGCGGCACGCCGGTCCTCGTCGGCGGCGGGGCGGCGACCCCGACGGGCCAGGCGGCGGCCCCGGGCACCCCGCAGGGCACGGTCAATCAGGGCGATACCCAGAAGCTGGGTCAGCAGATCAACAGCCTGATCGGGGCCATCGCCGCGGGCAACAAGGAGGCCTTCGACGAGGCCGTCCGCCAGTTCAACGTCAGCTTCGGCTTCGATCAGGACAAGTTCAAAGAGTCGGTCCGCCAGTTCAACGTCGGCCTGGGCATCAGCGAAGCTGGCTTGACGGGCTACTACCGGCCGTACACGCCCGCGGCGCAGGAGAGCTTCAGCCGCCCCGCAGACGGCACGTTCATCCGCGCCCCGGGGCCCGTTGGGCCAGGCACCCAGATCGGCCAGATGCAGGGCGGCAAGCTGGTCATGTTCCCCAACTGGGAGGCCTACAAGGCCGCGGGCGGGCCCGACGACACGGCCAAGCTCCAGGCGGCCAGTGACCCCAACACGTTCCTGGCCATGCAGCAGGCGGCCCCCCAGGGCACCTACGGCGCGCCGGTCCAGACCCAGCAGGCGCAGGCCCAGCAGTTCGGCCAGGGCCTGAGCGTGGTCCAGACAGCGGCCCAGCTACAGGCCAACCCGTTCCGCCAGCAGCAGGCCCTGGGGCAGATGGGCCGGCTGCTGGGCGGTCAGTCAGTGTCTGGCTTCGGCGCCGTCGGCAACCAGGCCCAGAGCACCCAGAACAGCACCGGCGCAAGCGGCGGCCTGGGCTACCTGCAGCAGATGATCGACGACATCCGCGACCCGAACGCCAACAGCGCCAACATGAAGGACGTCCTGGGCGCCATCCCGACGCCCAACAAGGTCAACTCGGTGGACTTCTTCAGGAGCCCCCAGTCGACCCAGCAGATGGTCCTGCAGGGCATTCAGGAGAAGTACGGCATCGACCCCAACGATGCCCTGTCGCAGATCCGCAACACCTTGCCGTCGTTTCAGTCACCCGCTACATTCGGGCAGGTCAAGCGCTAAATGGCCGAATCAACTCGGGGTCAGCATCCGGACCTCATCGACGACGCGCCGCCCACCGAGACGGCAGCCGCACCACCCTCCCCGACGACCACCGAGACGTCGCCTCCCCAGACGACGCCGGGTGGCCGGGACGAGCGAGGGCGGTTCCTGTCGGCGGCGTCATCGGCGCCGGAGGCTCCAACCCCTGAGCCCGCCCCAGATGCACCAACCGCGCCAGCCCCCGATGTGGACTGGTGGCGGCAGGCGCGGGACGCCGAGGACCCGAAAGAGGCCCTCGCGCTGCTCACCAAGCATCTGCCGCGGGACGAGGTCACCAAGGACCCGACCCTGGCCGGCATGCTGGGCGACCTGGCCCAGCGCCGCGCGCGGGCCCTGCTGGAGCAGCAGGCCAAGGACCAGGCCGAACAGGCCCGCCGCGAGGCCCTGGCGCGCGGCGACTACTACCAGCTTGGCGAACTGGCGGCCCCGGAGATCATCCAGGCCGAACAGGAGCGCCAGGCGGCCCAGTCCGCGACCCCGTTCATGGAGGGCGTGGTGGCCTTCCAACAGAGCCTGCCGCCCGAGGTGCAGGCCGAGATCGGGGGCAAGCAGTGGGGCGTCGGTAAGACCTACGCCGAGGGCGTACAGGAGTACATGAACGCGGCCGTCCAGGCCCTGGCCAGCCACAGACTGAACCAGAGTGTCGAGGCCGAACTGAAGAAGCGCGAACCAGCCTTACGCAAGGCTTTGCTCTCGGAGACCGTTGGCCAGGAGCAAGTACCCGAATTGGATGGCGGCCCCGCTGCAAGTGTCCGCGAGATCACGGATGAGCAGATCGACCGCATGTCCCTGACCGAGTACGAGACCTACTTTGACGCGAACGGCCAACCGCGACCGGGCACTCGGGTGCGTCTGACCCGCGGGATACCCATCAACAGACGCTGATCTCACTCTGAGGTGAATACGCATGGCCACTGGGGCTGCTGAGTTCGTCGACAAAACGATTGCCGACGGCATTTTCTCGCCAGATATCTGGTCGAAACAGGTCCTCCGCGCGACCGAGAGCAATTTGGTGCTCGCCACGATGGTCAATCGCGGCTTTGAAGACGACGCCTCGGTGGGCAAGACCGTCAAGGTGGCCAGCATTGGCAACCTCGCCGCGCGGCCCAAGACCGAGAACACGGCCATCCTGTACGAGACCGTGGCCGAGACCGCGACCACCATCACGCTCAACATCTGGAGCTACGCCGCGTTTGGCATCGAAGACATTGTCAAGGTGCAGGCCGCCGTGAACGTCCAGAGCGAGTACCAGCGCAAGCTGGGGTACGCCCTGGCGCGCGACATCGACACCAAGCTGGCGGCCGACCTGGGCGGCTTCAGCCAGACCGTGGGCACCCTCGGCACCGCCGCGAGTGACGCCAACGTGTTGGCCGCGATCAAGCTCCTCGACGACGCCGACGTGCCGCAGGATGACCGCTTCTTCGTCATGAGCCCGGCCGAGAAGGTGGCCAAGCTGGCGCTGGATCGCTGGTCGAACGCGCTCTACATCGGCAACAGCAATATGCCGGTGAAGAACGGCCGCCTGGGCGACATGTACGGCCTCACGCTGGCCGTCACGACCAACCTCGTGAAGCCGGCTGCAGGTCAGGCCAACAACGCCATCTTCCACCGCGACGCCATCGCCCTGATCGTGCAGCGGTCGCCCAAGATGCACCTGTTCTATGACATCGATTTCTTCGCCTGGAAGCTCGCGTCAGAGGTCATCTACGGCCATCAGGAGATGCGCGACCTGTTCGGTGTGCTGGTCCTCGGGGCAGCGTAGAGTCTTCGCATGACCGATCTGATCGAGGAGTTGAAGGCGCGCACGGTCGCCGGTGTTCAGCCCCAGCGCGGGCTGAACTACAACTACCCGCTGCGCCTGTTCATGCGCCCGGACGGCATGGTGGTGGCCCTCCAGGGCGACCCCCAGAACCGTGCCTACTACCGCGACAAGGGTTTCGTTGAACTCAGCGAGGCGCGTCCAGCCGACGGCGGCCTGTCGGAGCGGCAGCGCTATGAGCGGGAGTACCACCCGCAAATTGTGGTCGCCCAGCGGCGCAAGGCGGAGGCCATCAACCGCATCCGCGCTATCGGTCAGCGCAACCCCGCGGTCAACACCGACTACCCCTTCGAGCAGTGGTCGGCGGAGCAGTGCGAGGACATCCTGCGCCAGGTCTCGGAGAAGACGGGCATGCCGTCGTGGTCCTACGAGCCGGTGCTGGTGCCCGAGAGCAAGCCCGCGGAAGACCGCCTGCTGATCGGGGTCGAGACGGCCGACCAGGCCAGCCTGGAGGGCCTCCAGGCCAAGCTGAACAGCCAGCACGGCTACGACCCCATCGACCAGGCCGCCAAGGCCGAGGGTCAGGCACGCCAGGTGCGGCAGAGGATTCCCCATGGCTGAGAAGAAGACGGTCGACCATCGGAACGACGTGCTGGACACCCAGGAGGGCCCGGTCTACCAGGCCAACACCCTCAAGGGCGCCCAGAGCGGGCCCGACGCGCAGGTCGACCCGAACCTGTACCACACCTACACCAAGCCCGACGGGACCACTTTTGTGGCCCCCGACAGCAGCCGCGAGTACTACGAGCGTAAGGGCTACAAGGTCAGCGGTGACGAGGTCATCGAGGACTGGGTCGCCTGGGTCGAGGAGAAGGGCAAGCAGGACCCCGAGAACAGGGTCGAGCCCAAGGCCAAGGACCACAGCGACGCGCCCAAGTATCTGCCGACCGCGGACAACCCCGCCCCCAGCCTGGAGCCGCTGCAGTACCCCGAACAGGGCGAGCCAAAGGCCCACTGACGGTGGCCGCCTACACCGCGCCTGGCACCGAGACCGGCTACGTCAACGACCGCGTCACGACCCGCTACGCCGACCCGCCCGGGAACCTGTGGTTCCAGATGAAGCCGCCGGGCACGACCACGCGGCGGGTGCGCATCCACAGCAGTCAGGCTGTCCGCAAGGCCCGCCTGGGTTGGTCGATTACCGGCGAGTTTCTGGAGAACGCCGTCGACGGCTGGGGCGTTTTCCCGCCCGACATCCAGGCCACCGCGCCCTACGACGCCAGTTGGATCAGCAGCCAGCAGGGCGCGGCGATGGGCCTGTGGACCCACACCGCGGTTGATTGGCGGGGCAACGAGGGCCTGGCCAAACCCGGCCCCTGGCCGGCGAACGCCTTCCAGGCCGTGCCCCCGAACGGGACCCGGCCGTGAGCCTGATGACCCAGGTCGACGAGGACCTCGGCCGCACGGCCTACGAGGCCTATCTGACGGCTACGGGTGGCGTCAGCCTGGTCTCCGGCGAGAGTCTGCCGTCCTGGGACAACAACGCGGACCAGTTCAAGACAGCCTGGGTGACCGTCGGACAGGCCGTCCGCGCCTACACCCTGGCGACTCTAGAGTCCTGATGGACGACCCGCTGGGCCGCATCCCGACGCTGACCGTCACGCCGCTGCACGCCCACGACTGCGCCTTCGGTCCAGGCTGGTTCCGCGTGTGCTGGGAAGACCAGCGCCGCTTTTGCCAGGACTGGGGCGAAGTGCAGTTGTTGTGCAAGCTGCTCGACGGCCGCGTGAAGGAAGTGCAGGTCCAGCGGGACGGTTGCCTGGATCGTCCGCCAGATGACGCTGGGACACCGGATGCGGTCGACGCGGCGCGCTGGCTGGCGATGGACAAGCCCGAGGCGATGCGTGTCCTGGGACTGACCCGCGAGGCCGACTACCTGCGCGCCTACAAGGACGTCGAGGCGATGGTGCACGCCCGCGACAACCGCGCGATCCAGACGGGGGTCCGCGCGACAGTCATCATCAAGCGGCCAGGCGCCAGCGTCACGGACGTCTGATGCAGCCGGTCGCCCCGGTGCCAGCGCCGCCCCTGCTGCCACCCGGGCGAGTCCCGGCCCCGCCCCTGCAGCCGTACCCGCCAGGCACGGCGCCCCCGCTCAACCCGGGGGTGCCGCCCGCCTGGTCGGGCCCGCCTGGGCCGCCAGGTCCGCCTGGCGCCGCGGGCCCCCCTGGGGCAGCCGGTCCACCTGGGCCGGCTGGCCCACCCGGGGCCGACAGCATCGTCCCTGGCCCCGCGGGCCCGCCTGGCACAACGGGTCCCGCGGGGCCGACGGGCCTCCCTGGGCCTGCGGGGGCGACCGGCCCGATGGGGCCGATGGGTGTGCCGGGCGCCAGCGGCAGCCAGGGCTATCAGGAGGAGTTTGTCCCCGCGGCGAGCGCCACCACGATCACCCTGGCGGTCGTGCCCGACGCCATCATCGTGGTCGCGCGGGACGGCGTGGTGCAGTCGGAGCTTGGCGGCAACTACAGCGCAGCGGATGACGTGCTGACCTTCAGCGACGCCTTCACGGGCAGCGAGCGGGTCATCGTCGGCTACCTGTCGGGGGCCGTCGGGGCCAGCGTCGACAGCGACGCGCGGGCCTACGTGGCCCACCTGATGTCCTTCCTCGACCCGACGGGCCCACCCCCGCCGGTGGCCGTGCTGCGCGACGACATCGACACGGCCGCCGTCGACTACGAACTGCGGGCCTACCTGCAGCACGTGATGGCCATCATCGACCCCAGCGGACCACCCTCACCCACGCCCTAGGAGGCCACATGGCTGGCAGCAAGACCGACACCTTTGAGACGCGGCTCCTGAACCTGATCTTCAAGAACACGGGCACCACCCTGGCCGCCCTGGCCAACGTCTACGTGGCCCTGTTCACGACCGTGCCCAGCGACTCCAGCGCGGGCGTCGAGGTCCTGACGACGGGCGGCACCGGCTACGGCCGCAAGCAGACCGCACCGGCGGACTGGACGCTGACCAGCGGCCAGGTCACCAACGCCAACGAGTTGCTGTACACCGCCGTGGGCGCGGCCTATGCGGGCCCGGTGGTCGGCTGGGGCATCTTCGAGGCGGCGACGGGCGGCACGGCGCTGTACTGGGGCGACTGCCCGAGTACCACCATGGCCGTCGGGGACATCCCGCGCTGGGCGCCGGGCGCCATCGTGATCACCGAGGACTGACCACTTGGCCGCGGCGGTTGTCCAGTCGGCCAAAGAAAACGGCCACTTCACGGGCGGCGGGTCCTATGGGATCTCGCTGCCCAGCCCGGTCACCCCGGGCAACTGTGTGGTCGTGGCCTCGTCGTCGGCGCTGTTCAACAGCACCGACAACGCGGGCGGCACCGTCAGCGACAACCAGGGCAACACCTATACCGTCCAGAAGCACATCAAGAACGATCAGGTCGTCACGACCCTGTTCGCGGCGTTCAACGTCGCCTCGAACGGCGGCCTGTGCCTGGTCACTTTCACCCAGACCAACACGGGCGAGACGTACAACTCGCTGGTCATCGCGGAGTTGAGCGGGGTCGTTACGACCAGCCCCAAGGACCGCGATGCATCGTTCACCGGCTTCACCTTCAGCCCGTCCTCGGGCGTGACGACGGCGACGAGCCAGGCCAACGCCATCGCCCTGGCCGCTCTCGGCTACGACTACGTCGGCGGCGGCGCGGGCTCGCCCGACCCGATCCCGGTGACCACCGCGGCGGGCTGGGCGAACATCGACTACGAGTACGAGATCAGCAGCATGCACCCGTGTGCGCTGAGCTTCAAAGTGCTGGCTGCCACGGGGACGCAAGAGTGCACATGGAACACCAGCGCCCCCAGCTACTCGCCCTGGGAAACGTCGGCCGTCATCGTCGTCCTCAAGGCCACGGCGGGCGGGCCGGTCTACAAGAACCTGACCGGCACCAGCGCTGGTCGCGCGGCCAACACGGCCAGCGCGATCACCCGCCAGCGGCGCCTGACGGGGTCGAGTGCGGGCCGCGCCATCGCCACGGCGACCCTGGCCAAGGTCGGCCTGAAGAACCTGACCGGCACCAGCGTCGGCCTGGCGACCACGACGGGCACCCCGACCCGCCGCCGCGCGCTGACTGGCACCGCAGATGGGCGCGCGACCACGGCGGCCACCCTCAGCAAGCAGGGCGCCTACCCGGTCCACACCTACTCAACGGCCTTCTCGACGACCGAGAACCCGCTCAGCGAGGGCGGCATCTGGCGCACCGGCCTGACCCACGGCCTGCTGTGGAAGGACTACCGCACGACCGGCGGCAACGCCGTCGGCACCCAGGACGGTGGGCCGTCGAGTGGCCCACCGTTGTTCGACGACTCCATCGCCTGCCTGGTCGGCACGTTTGCGGACAACCAGTACGCGCGGGGCACGGTCTACACCAGCGGCGCGCCGACCGGCGGCTGGCCCGAGGTCGAGCTTCTCCTGCGCTGGGAGATCAACGCCAACTACGCGCGCGGCTACGAGGTCTTCTTCAGCACCGATGGCGCCACGGGTGGCGGCCACGACTACTGCGCCATCAACCGCTGGCGCGGGGCGCGAGCCGACCCAGGCGACTTCAGTGACTTCTACGGCCTGGCCAACGTCCCCTGCCCCAACGTGGTGAACGGCGACGTGATCGAGGCGACGATCATTGGCAATACGATCCGGGCCTACAAGAACGGGGTCCTGATCGCCACCGGCGTCGACGACGGCGGGGCCGGGGCGCCCTGGACGGGCGGCACCCCCGGCATCGGCCACAACTGGTGGAACGACAACACGGTTGATGCCGCCAAGGCTGCCACCTACGGCTGGCAGGACTTTCAGGCACATAGCCTGGGCGTGCCCCAGAACCTCACTGGGACGTCGGGCGGGCGGGCTGTCACATCGGCCACCCTGAGCCGCCAGCGGCGCCTGAGCGGGCTGTCCGCGGGCCTGGCGACCACCAGCGGCGTTATCAACCGCCAGGGTTACAAGAACCTCACCGGCCGCGCGGACGGGCGGGCCACGACGACGGGCCAGCCCGCGCGGCGGCGCCTGCTGCAGGGTGCGAGCAGTGCCGGCCGGGCCATCACCAGCGCCAGCCTGAGTGTCGTGGCGGCTGGTCTTGTCTACTGGGACGACCCGCCCGAGGGGCTGTTCGCGCCCAGTGGTAGTCTCGTGCTGCGCTGGGAAGGTGACCAATTCGTGACCGAAACGGGTGATCCACACGTGACCTACAGCGCGGGCCAGTTCCACACATGAGCCGCCTGCAGGTCCCTGACCGGATGCTGCTGCACCCCATCCCGGCGGGCGGGGCAAGCGGCCAGGCACTGGTTAAGCTGAGCGGCGCGGACTACGCCTACGCCTGGGGCACCATCAGCGCCGGCGGGGCGTACCTGCCGCTGAGCGGCGGCACCATCAGCGGCAGCCTGACTGTCACCGGCGTCACCACTCTGCAGGACGAGGGTGCCGATACGCCCAGCCTGATCAACCAGGGCATGACTGCCCTGGGTGGGCGCATCAACATTGGCGGCACGGGCGGGGTCGACCGCCTGGCCTGGATCGGCCTGGGCATCAACACCCCCAGCACCACGCTTATGCCTGGTTCAAACCAGACCCTGATGTACGCCGAGTACTGGGGGAACGATGCGGCCACGGGCGACATCGTCGGCATGGACTTCGGGGTCATCGGGCCGCCCAGCGTCAAGCCCAGCACCATCACGCTGTTTCGCCTGCGCGGGGTTGGCGCGCGGACCCAGATGCCCGACAACGCGCGCGGCCTGGTGGTCGAGTCGATCAACAACGGCTCAGTCTGGAACATCGGGGTGCAGATCGCCGCCCCGGGCAGCAGCGCCACCAACAAGTGGGGCCTGATCAATGAGGGCGGGACCTGGCTGTACCAGTCGGTGGCCCTCGGCAGCCCGCAGCGCGGCTCGCTCTACACCGTCGAGGGGGCCATTCCAGGCTTCGACATCATCAGCTTCAGCGGCGGGGTGCAACTCGGCTCCGCCGGTGGCTTTGCGGCCCAGATGTCCTACAACGCCTGGTGGGACGGAAACGCCTTCAAGCGCATCGGGACCGAGGTCGCGGTGACCCTGCAACTCACCGGTGGCGGGCTGCTCCTGTACGGCGCGCCCTCAGCGGGGGCGAGTGTGGCGCCCGCCTTCGCCCAGATCGCCAGCATCGACATGGTCGGCAGCCTGGCGCTGGCAGGCAATGCCGCCGTGGCAGGCAAGATCACCGGCAACCACAAGCTGGGCTACTGGAACCCGTCGGTGGCGGGGCAAGGCGTGCCGACGTGGTCCACCTTCGCCATCATCGGCATCGCCGGCACGTTCTACTTGCCCGACGGCGCCGGCCGCGCAGGCGAGTGGGTCGTCGTCAAGAACTGGTCCTTCACCACCATCGTCCTGGCGACCCAGGGCGGTCAGGTCATCGGCATGCCTGACGGCACGACCCCGACCTCGATCTCGGTGCTGCACGGCCAGTCGTACATGTTCATCTCCGATGGCGGCGCGGGGATGATGGTTGCCGCCAGAGCCGTCTAAGGGAGAGCACATGACCCAACCGACCCCCCAGCCGCCCGCCACCATCGGTGCGGCGCCCCAGACCGCCAGCCAGGTCAACGCGGATGTCGGCACCCTGATGCGCGACTACCTGGCCTTGCGCTCGCGGGTGACCCAGAGCCAGGAGTGGCTGGCCGTCACCGACCTGAAGGCGAGTCCGTACTTTTTCTCAGAGGGCCAGGAGGCCACGATCAAGTCTGGGGTGGGCGACCTCGACACGGGCTTCGACGGCATTCCCCTGGCGTTCATCAGCCAGCTTGCCGGGATGTAGGCATGCCGACCCTGGCCGAGTACCGGCGCACCGTTGCCATGGAGTCGGGTCCCTACATCGGGCCCGAACAGTACAACGTGCGCGCCATGGGTGGCTCGACGACGGCCGTGCTGGCCTGCCACGTCTACCCGATCCAGTCGGGCATCCCGCAGACGGACATGCTCATCGACCGCCCCCTGTACCGCCCCAACGCGGTCCTGTTCGAGGACAAGCACCGCTACATCCAGGCCTACGACCCCGCCCTGGGGCTGCTGACGCCGGACTTGATCTGGACCAACCCGCCCATCTCGACCGAGGGCGCGACGACCTACGCCGAGTTGGAAGCGCACACCTACGCCGACCTGATGTTCTTCACCTACGAGCAGCTTGAGGGCCTGGACATCAATGGCGTCGGGGAGCGTTTCGAGGTCCTCGGCCCGTTCGACGTGCCGACCCTGCACCAGTTGATCAACGACGGCCTGAAGCAGTGCTGGCTGATCGTCGAGGTGGCCGCCATCCCGGCCCAGTTCGCCACCCGCCACGACCTGGGCCTGGTCGCGCCCTGGCTGCAGGACCCCAGCGACATCCTGCAGGTCGGGGTGCTGGGGGCGGGCGAGGACCGCAACGTGCAGGACCCCTTCCAGCGCGTCATCCGCGGCGAGGTCGAGCAGGACGCCGGGCGCATGTTCCTGAACACAGGCACGCGCAGCTTCCAGGCCGGCGACCTGCTGTATCTGCGCTGCCTGAAGCGGGCCTTCGACCACTGCCGCACCGCGGGCGGCGAGTACGGTGGCCAGAGCGGCTTATTCTTCGAGACCGACGAGGCCCCGGTCGAGCGGGACTGGGTCGCCTCGTCGGCCCTGGTCATCGCCTGGCGGCGCTTCGCCCATCTGCTGGAGCCGCAGGCCAACCAGCGCCTGGTGCGGGACCAGCAGGCGGCCGCGGCCTGGTTCTCTGATCGCTGCCGCGAGCACTTCACGGCCCCGCTGCCGAGTCACACGCTCAAGCCGCGACGCATGTTTGGCCCGGCGGTCCGCTCGTGAGCCTGTACGTCAAGCGCGAGCCCTACCCGTTCAGCATCAAGGTCGGCGGCGTCGGCCTGCTGCTGGGCTCGCCCGGGCCCAACCAGCCGGCCCTGGTCTCGACGAAGTCCCAGGACCTGAGCCAGGTCCAGCCGCCCGATTACAGCTACGGCGGCACCAGCCCGCTCAGCGACCGCCAGGAGCCGTTTGAGAGCCTGGCCCTGGGCATGGGCCTGCGGCTGCAGGAGAAGTGGCAGGACTTCCGCTACGCCCAGGCGATGGGCGTCGACGCCAGCGTCTGGCCGTGGTGCAAGGGTCCGCAGATCATCGAGTACACGCCCCCGACCAGGGACACCGTCAACGGCATCCGCTGCTTCTTCGAGCTTGGCGGCAACCTGTTCGCGGCCAACGGGCGGTACATCCTGAAGCGCGCGGCCGACAACACCTGGGCCGTCGTGAAGGACTTCGGGGCGGGTGTCTTCGTCGTCAACGTCGAGGTCTTCACCAGCAACTTCGACGGCGTCAAGCGGGCCTTCATCGCCCTGTTCGGGGCGGTCGCCCAGCACACCGCGGACGGCGCCACCTACACCCCGATGGCCACCTTCACCGCCCTGGCCTTCCTGGCCATTGGCCGCGAGTTCTGGTGGGCCGACAGCGTCAACCGCCTGCGCAAGTGCGACGTGAACGCCGACCCGACGGTCGAGGCCAACTACACCGCGCTCATCTTCCGCGTGGGCGACCAGGCCGGCGTCATCAGCGATCTGGTGGCGACCGCGGCGGGCCAGATGCTGATCCTGAAGACCGACGGCATCTACACCCTGGACCAGACCGGCACCGACCAGCAGCTATACCCGTTCCTGAAGTTCGCCGTGCGCAGCGACAACGGACGGGTGACGGGCCAGTTCGAGAACGACCTGTACGTCGGCTATGGCCAGAGCTTCTTCCGCTTGGGCGCCGACCTGACCCTGGAGGACATCGGCACCGACCGCCTGATCAGCAACGACGGCCCGGTGCAGGGCCAGATCACCGCCTTCATCGGCCTGGGCACGATGTTCGCCTACGCCATGCTCTACAACCCCGACACGGCCAACAGCTACCTGCTGAAGTTCGGCGGCTTCGTCACCAGCGGCATGACCGGCCAGGGCAACGAGCCCGCGGCCACCCGCGTCGACGCCTGGCACGGCAGCTTGAGCCATGCCCTCATGGGCTGCGTCGGGACCAGCCTGTTCATTAGCGAGATCGGCGCCTCGGCCGCGGGCCACACGCGGACCTACATCGGCTGCAGTAACGGCGACATCCTGTGGTTCCAGAACCCCTGCACGCCCAACCCGGCGTCATGCGATCTGTACGCCTTCAGCACCGGCGACGACTGGATCGACCTGCCGCTGTGGCATGGCGGCTACCACGCCAGCCAGAAGACACTGCGTCACGTGGCCGTCACCGGGCCGCGCCTGGACGTCTCGAACTACCTGACCCTGGCGTACAAGGTCGACCCCGCGGACGCGGCCTACATCGAGTTGGGCAACCACTTCGACCAGACCGTCATTGAGGAGTTCCCCTTCCCTAACGGCACGACCACGACCCTGGGCAGCTTCCGCGTCCACCTCCACAACGCCGCGCCGGCGACCAGCCCGCTGGTCTCCTCGGTAGCCATTGGGCACGCCCTGCGGCCGCAGCGGATCATGACCTTCGAGGCCGACATCCTGTGCGCCGACGGCCTGGTACGCCGAGATGGGGTGCCCGTCCGCATGGGCCGCAAAGAGATCCAGCGGGTCGTCGAGGCGGCTGTCGACAACAAGGGCACCGTGCGCTGCGTCCTGCCGGACGAGACGGTGCAGGACCTGAGCTTCACCGACTATCAGGTGCGCCAGGCCTTCGATGAGGTGGGCCGCCAGTGGCGGGGCAGCCTGCGCGTCAAGGGCGTGCAGTGGACGACGGAGGTGGCCTGATGGCCCGACTCAGCAGCATCAACTACACCGCCAACAACTTCCCCTACGCCACGGCGCCGAACGACGCCTTCGTCAAGGACGACGTGCAGGTCCTGGCCCTGGCCGTCGAGAACCACGATCACAGCAGCGGCAAGGGCCTCAAGGTCTCGGGCACGGGCATCACTGCCCCGCTGGACCTGCCGGGCGCCTTCCGCTCCACCGGCGCGGCGCCCATCTTCACCGACGGCGCCGGCCTGGAGGTCTACTACGAGACCACTGGCGCCGGCCGCGGCGTCGTCCAGGGCTACGACCGTGCGGCGGCGGCCTACAAGGACGTCGTCATCGTTGGCCAGACCATCACCCTGCAGCGCGGGGGTGCCCCGGCGCTGACGGTCCAGGCCGACGGCGGCGTTCGCATCACCCAGCACATCCTGCTGGGCGCGGGCAGCGCCCTGATCTACGGCTACGGCGCCGACGGCCTGGGGCAGCAGTTGGTCGGCATGCAGGGCCTGACGGTGACCCCGGGCATGACCTACCTGGCTGGTCTGACGGTCAACGGCGGGACGACCCTCAACGGCACCCTGACGGTCACGGGCGGGACCACCGCGGTGGCCAGCATGGCCGTGGCGGGGACGCTGACGGTGGGCCAGTCGCAGAGCATCGGCCTGGATCTGACGGTCGGCCGCAACCTGGGCGTGACGGGCTCGCAGACCATCGGCGGGACGCTGACCATCAACGGTGCCGCGGGCACCCAGGGCAACCTGAACGTCAACGGCGGCATCGTCTACTTCGAGGCCAGCAATCAGGTCATGGTCCGCTGGGTGCCGGGCCAGGCGCGCCTGGAGGTGCCCTACGGCAATGGCCTGTGGGCCAGCCGCCTGGACGCCGCGGGCATCATCAACGCCCCCGACGTGTACGCCCTGCGGCACCGCGTGGCGGGCTCGAACACCTACCTGACGGCGGTCTCGGGCGAGTGCGTCGCGTTCATCAACGTCACCCCGGGCAGCGCTCTGGCCCAGCTTGCCATCAACGAGGCCGCGGGCCACAGCAAGATCCTGTGGGTCAACGGCAGCGCCGGCGGGACCAGTAGCTGGGAACAGGTCTCGGCCGCGCGCTACAAGAGCAACGCCGCGGCCCTGGCGCCGGGCGAGGCCGTGGCCCTGGTCCAGAATCCTGCCCTGGGCGCCTACCGCTACACCAGCAACCTGGCCGACAATCGGCCCGACGTCGGCCTGATCGCGGACGAGTGGGCCGACGTGCTGCCCGAGATCGTCCAACATGACGAGGGCGGCGAGGTCCAGAGCATGAGCTACACCAGCGTCATCCCGGTGCTGCTGGTGGCCCTGCGCGAGGCCCTGCGCCGCATCGACGCCCTGGAGGCTGCATGAGTACCGTCCACGTCCCGGCCCCATCCCTGGCCCGCCTGCGGGCCCGCTACGCGGCCTTTCAGGAGACCGCCCAGACCATCGTCGAGGCCCTCGGCTATGCCGAGGTCCAGGGCGTCAACCTGAATCTCGACCAGGGCGTGCTGGAGATCCCCGACGGCGGCCCACTGGACCCGGGCCCGCTGGTCGAGACGCCCAACGGCGTCACCGTCTCGACCCATGGCGGGTAGCTGGATCGACGACCAGGCCTGGGCGGCCACCCTGGACGTCCCGTTCAACCCGGACAGCGCCATCTACAAGCTGTGGCGCAAGCTGCGCGCCGAGGGCACCTACACCGGCCTGCCGGTGACGCCCGAGATCCAGACGCCGGTCGGGGTCCAGCAGGCCTTCAGCAGCGGCATGGTCCTGGGCTGGAGTGCTGAGCAGGGCAGCTACGTTGCCAGCGACGAGTAGCCTCTGGGCGCCCGTCTACCCGCGCGAGGCGCCGCCGGCCCCACCGCCCGATCCGACGGGCTGGTGGGACAGCTATGACCCCAACGAGCCACAGTACAACCAGGCCGCCGGGTGGACCTGCTCCGCCTGCAGCCTGGCCTGGCTGGAGCGGGCGACCCAGGTCAACATCCTGGCCGACGAGTGGAGCGCCGTGGCCGAGATCGGCTACCCGGTCAACATCAACAGCACCTACGGCCTCATGGATGGATCAGGGGCCCAGTTGCAGCGGGTGATGCGCGAGTACGGCATCGACAGTCGCCATGCCTGGCTGGACTTCGACACCGCCTACGACACCTACCGCCAGGTCCCCGGCATGCTCTCGGGGGCAGCCTGGTATCACTGGGTCGGGGTGCGCGGGGTGACCAGGGACGGGCTGCTCTGGATCGCCAATTCCGCACCTGGCTACAAGTCGGTCGGGGACACCCTCAACCGCCAGCAGTGGGCCAGCTTGGGCAGCATGTCCTGTGTCTGGCTGATCCGCTAGACCATCCTATGCAAGCCCTGCTGCTGTACCTGACGGACAACCCCGCGGCGGTGCAGGGCTTCATCGGGGGGCTGATCGGCGCCATCCTGGTCATGGTCGTGCATTGGCGCTGGCAGATCATTCGGCGGAAACACCCGCCAACCGAGTAGGGGGAGCTATGAATCTCAACGTGAGCGCGCCGGTGATCACTATCGGCTGGCTGATCGCACTGGTGGCACTGTTGCTCGTGTTCGTCTTCTACTTCACCAACCAGTTGCCAGCGCCCCAGGCCCTGACCATTGGCCTGGTGGCGCTGGCGCGGCTGCTCTAGTCGGGCAGCCGGCTGGCCTGGCCAAAGTCGGCCAGTTCATTGGCCAGGCGCTCGAAGATGCCATTCGGGTCCTCGCCGTCGTCCGCGGCGTTGGTGATCAGCATCAACAGGGCTGCCGCGCCGGCGTAGAAGGCGTGGTGTAGCTGGGTGTGGGCCTCGGGGTCGAGGCCGTGGTGGGCCGCCTCCAGGGCCCACACCTCGTCCATCGTCCGCAGGCTGTCGAGAAAGCTCACTTGAATCGCTCCGCGCGGCCGGCCTCTTTGCCGACGTGGTAGATGGCCAGGCCGGCGACAATGAACGGCCCGGCGATGATGAGGGCGCAGACCCCCATCATCGAAATGCCAAAGGCCCAGTTGAGAGCCTCCATTAGCCAACCCGCTCCAGGCTGACCACTTCGGACCCTTCGGGCAGGTTGACCTGGGCCCCGCGAGCGGCGCTGGTCAGGCTGTCGGCCTTGATTTCGATGGTCTCGGTGCGGGTGACGGTGAACGTCACCTTCCATGTGCCGACCGCGCCGGCGATGCCATTAGCGGTGATGACCGCCCGCGGCTGAGTGACAGGCAGCGGCGTGTCGTGCGGCACCTCGATGGTGGTGCGGGTCTTGATGGGCACTTCGGGGACCTCCTCGGGTGGTGCCACTGATTCAGTGGCCGGGCTGTGACGATTGACGCCAAGCTCCTTGGCGATATTGAGCACGGTGCCGCGGGCGACGTCATGCCGGCGGGCAATGGTCAGCACGGGCTCGCCGGCCTCGTAGGCGTGGGCGATCTCCAGGCGAATGTCATCGGTGATGGGCGGCTTGCCCCTGCGGCCAGTAGCACCGCCGGGGGTCGGAATCCAGGGCGTCGGTCCGCCCTCCTTCTCAAGTGGCTTGGGGAGGTCGACAGGTATGACCAGGGAGTTGAGCACGCCCGTCTTGACCAAATCGCGCATGTCTGCCCCAAGCTCCGCGGCGAACCCCGGGCCCATGTCCTCCTCGGCCTCGGCTAGGGTCTGGGCGATGGCCACGACCTGCTCGCGGACCACCGGCGGAATCCAGCGGACGGGCAATTCCGCGGTGACCGCGTCAGCGACCTGATCCCGCATCTGCGGCTCCTTCAGGTCGACCTCGCTGATCAGGGCGCGGTTGGCGCCTGATAGCTGCTGCTTCTTGATCGCGCGGCGGCGTTTCACTTCGAGCCTTTCTGCCACCAGGGCTGGCTTGACGTACTGGAAGAAGCAGTGCGCACACTGGTCGTGGCCGGCGTGAGCGGTGCCCGTGCACCCCTCACCCTGGTACTGACAGCGGCGGTGTGACGTGCTGGCCATTAGGTCCGCAGGACGGGCTCGCGGACGGCGTCGCCCGAGAGGGCATAGGCCACGTCAGAGGTGTAGCCCTTGACCGTGACGGTCTGGTCAAAGGCGAAGTAGACCGTGCTTTCGCCGGGCCTCCAGTTGCCCTGAACGAACAGCACTTGCGCCGGATTGATGAACACCGGCATGGTGCTGCCACTGGACAGCACCCGATCCAGGCGGACGAGTTCGATCATTAGCGGACTCCTCGGGCATCCCAGTCGGCTTCGCTGGGGAAGATGTCGTCGTAGGTCCAGCCGCCGGCTGGACGCGGGGCCCCGTCGACCTGGGCCGCCTCGTAGCGGCTCATCGCCTGACCATTGGCACTCCTCCGTACACTGTCGGGCGTCACTGCCGCGGCCTCTGGCGCTGAGGGTGCGGCGGGGATCTCCTTGTCGGCGGCGGCGGTTCCGGGCTGGGCCGCCGTCGCCTCGGCCGGGGGCTCGCTGTACATCGCCCCCACCTTGGCGGCGCAGTCGGGGCCGAGGCCCGAGTGAATGCTGGCCGGCACGGTCAGGGTGCGGCCGCAGCGCCAGCAGTTGCTGCTCTCCAGGGCGTAGGCCAGGCCCATCGCCTGCAGGTCGGCGCTGGGGGCCAGGATCGCCCGCACGGCCTGGCGCTGGGCGGCGAAGCTGCCGTCCTGGCCACTCATGACGCCGCCGCGGAGGGTGGCGAAGTAGGTGAAGTCGACGTCGTTGTCGGCACCGGTCAGGAAGCTGGCGAAGACGCGGCCGTCCTTGGTCCGCGGCTCCTGCAGGCGGATCGTCGTGCGCGAGCCGTCCAGGGCGACGACGGTGAACGTGCCCAGCGGGACCGTGATCGCGGCGACCTTGGGGGCGCGGGCGGCCAGGCGGCGCCGGGCGTCGGCGGCCAGGCAGTTCAGGACACCCTTGCTCTGGCTGTCGCTCAGGAAGGCGCCCGTGCCCGCGATGACCTGGGCCCGCATCTCGACCATGTACTCGAAGTCGCCGTCGTAGCTGGCGGCGTAGGCCCGCGCGGCCTGGCGCAACTCGGGCGTCAGGTCGCGGGCCTCGAACTTGCGCCCGAGGGCGACACTGGCCTTGTAGGCGGCGTTGAACAGG